>OKUA01001719.1_pt1 | contig 10956 bp, 8 predicted proteins | sample 1606501 | NCBI WGS metagenome assembly OKUA01 (sample SAMEA3879608, study PRJEB24766) | human gut metagenome | biome: human-associated habitat; feature: feces | place: USA | collected 1985/1987
GACAGTATCAGCAGATGCCGTAGCAGATGATATTTCAATCCACGCCCTCGTGAAGAGGGCGACAATTGTCTTGTGACAACATAAAGTTTAATAAAAATATTTCAATCCACGCCCTCGTGAAGAGGGCGACCGGGCGATATGTGTATTTTGAGCGGCTGTCGAGCGATTTCAATCCACGCCCTCGTGAAGAGGGCGACTTTGCCCCCTCAGGGCTGACATGGAGTTCAAACAGCATTTCAATCCACGCCCTCGTGAAGAGGGCGACTAAAGCTTTTACCATTTTCTGTGGCAAAAATTGGCATTTCAATCCACGCCCTCGTGAAGAGGGCGACCAGGCGGTGCTTTTTTTGTACGGGTTTTATGCGGAGATTTCAATCCACGCCCTCGTGAAGAGGGCGACGCCAAGCATTTACTGCGTCCACCACCATAGTCGATTTCAATCCACGCCCTCGTGAAGAGGGCGACGTATCTCATACCCCGACTTGCGTATACAGGGGATATTTCAATCCACGCCCTCGTGAAGAGGGCGACTGCGGCACACAGAAAACAGAAACAAAATTCGTTCTATTTCAATCCACGCCCTCGTGAAGAGGGCGACAGCAAATTTATACAATGATTATCTTTATTTTGAAGCTAAATATCACATTTCGGACATTTTCCCTCAATAAAATCATTAATAACTAAATTTGCGCTTTGATAATTTCCTTTATAAGTAAATTATCGTGTGCGAATGTCTACGGAAAATTCTGCGCACTACACATTCGCACAAATTTAAAAAATCAAAGGTTCTTCAACCTTGATTGCGGACTTAGTTCCGTAATGCTCAATACGATTTGAGTATTTATCGCCAAGATTATAGAATCTAAGACTGTCTTTTTCTGTATCAATAAGTTCTTTGAGTTTAAATTTCAGTTCGTGTGCCTGAGTTGCATCTACAACACATTCAAAAACCGAATTCTGAACTCTGATACCGTAATTGAGACATTGTTTTGCAACTTTCCTAAGTCGACTTTTCCCAGCCGATGTTTCGGTGTTTACATCATAAGTTATTAACAGAAGCATAACTACCTCCAGAGCAACATAGGATATTCATCCAGATCGCCTCGGATATATCTTGAAAGCAGAAGTGCCTGTATATAAGGAAGCAGGCCCCATTCAACCTTTTCCTTTAAAAACGGATGCATAACAATATCCTGTTTTCTGTTCTGCCAATGCGTCAGAAAGACCTTTCTGCCGTCTTCGCTTAATAATACTGCGCCATCTTCCTTCTTCTCAAAATCACCGTTATTTATAATGCGCTTGTTGATAAGACTTATAACAAATCTGTCGCACATTATCGCTCGGAATTCTTCTACAAGATCAAGCGCAAGCGACCGTCTGCCGGGGCGGTCTGTGTGCATAAACCCGACGTAAGGATCAAGCCCTACGGTTTCAAGTGCAGAGGTACACATACCGGTTGCAACAGAATACGAAAAAGACAGTAAAGCATTGACGTTATCAAGCGGCGGCCGTTTACTTCTTGTTACAAAACGGAACTCATCTTTCTGCTGAAGTATAAATTCGTCAAAAACCGAAAAGTAGAGCTGTGCGGATTCTCCCTCGATTCCACGCAAAGTATCAATATCAGAAACGCTCTGACACTTGACTATCGCCTGTGAAAGAAGGTCGGAACGGTTTTTCAGTTTATCAACATCAACTTGTAAAGAATGATCTCTTACTGCTCTTTCGATAACATAGCGGCTGTTAAACAGTTTTCCGATAATAAAATTCTTTGCTACAGAAAGACTTCTCGCCTCATCATCCGCTATTCTGAACTGTTCCCGTCGCAGATACACATTTCCGCTGATTGCTCCCTCTGCTCTTGCAAGAAATTTTCCGCTGCGGCTCATAAATGTAAGCCCGATATTATCTTCAGTGCATTTATTCATCAATGCAGGACTGGCTCCCCTGCCGCCGAATATCACAATATCCTCGACATTATGCAAAGGAAGACGTGTTTGCGTATCGTCTTTGCTGTGCATTACTATATTTTCGCCGTCAAGGGACAGATATTTGTCAGGTGTTATCACATAAAGCGTATTTCTGAGCTTTCTCATATACTGTCCCCTTTCAAGCGATTTTTAATATATTCCGATGCTGACGAAGATGTTGCCGACGGTAGACACAAATTGTTCATCGAACAAGCATTACAACACCTGTTCTTTTTCACAACAGGTGTATGGTGTGCTTTATACAGCCTGTGCATTTCGTTCAACACAGACGAAAGTCTTACTTTTAATTCATCGGTGAACTCAACTTTCACCCTGCGTCTTATCTGCCCGTAATACATATATCCGTATGGTATGCTGCAGCACAGCATTTCTTCAAGGCAAACAGCCTGTGCGATAAGCTGAAGATCGTTACAGTCGCTGTCAATAGGTCTTCCCCTTTTATATTCTACGGGAATAACGCTGTACTTCCCTTCTCTGCCAAAAAGACATATTCCGTCTTTTGACCTATGGAATTCAACTATATCGCATTCACCGCTGATACCGTATTCCGATGAAGAAACCGGCATACTTCTGGTAACAATAACATCCCTTCGCATTTCGGTAAAATCTCCGTCGTGTGCATTACGATGAAGAATGTTGCCGTCAACCGTGAGGTAGTTTTCGTTCCATTGTTGTTCAATGTGCAATAATGCCCATTGTCGTTTGCAAAACACAAAATGCTGTATGCCGGAAATCATCAGATATTCATCTTCACTGTAGCTCATTAAATATTGTCAATTATCTCAGGCTGTACTGCACCCTCGGGATTGTTGAGTATAATATCATAATCGGCTACAGAATTAGGTTCATTTCCTTTAAGCTCAGCCTTTTCCTTTATCTGAACAGCATTATGTATCTTTGCAGAAGATACCTTAGGTGTTTTACCGTCATGCTTCCACCAGTAAACTCTGCACACCTGCATGCTTCCTTCGGGGCGTGCTGAAGAACAATCGTTCTCAAACAACGTTACAAGTGCCTTTTTTATCTTTTCCGCATCTTCGTCGCTGAAGCCTGTTTTTTCAGCAAGCTGGCAGTTAATACTGCCCTTGAATACATACAGACCAAAACCAACACGGTTTTTTGTACCCATAGTATCAGAAGCTTTACCGTTCTTACCGCTCTCTCCGTTTACGCTCTTTGTTATCTGCATACTGATTATTTCAATAGGAGATACGCTCTTTGCGATGCTGATTGATACCGGACCTCTTACGCCAACAGAAACCGCATCACCTTTAAAGGCGAAAACCTGACCAAAGCTGCGGACATCTATCCACTGTTCACAAGCGATCCTTGCGTATTCATCCTTGTTAGTATTCTTGCCTGAAGATGCTTTTTTGAGTTCATCGCAAGATTCCGCTCTTGCTCTTAAGCTGTCACATCCGTCATCACACTTGTCATCACTCTGTACGAATATTCTTTCGCCCATATCCTGAAGTCTGTTGCGTATCTTACGCTTGATGCAGACATCTGAAATCTCACCCAGACCCTTTGAATTTATTCTGGGACGGTTACCGCTTAAAGGATCGCCGTTGGGGTTTGCGTCCGTTGCTGAGATAATAACCTCAAAATCAACCTTGTTTGCTAATGTGCTCATAATTATTCTTCCTCCTTGTTATCGTCTGTTTTCTTTGTGAAAAAATCATTCATCTGACAGCTGTATGCGTGTAGAAATTTCGAAGACAACGGTGAATTATCGTTGTAGGTATCCAACGGGAACATCGCTGTGATCTGATTTATCATACGCTCAAAATAACTTCTCTTACCGATATTCATTCTGTTGAGATACGGTCTGAGACTCAGATAAAGCACCTTCCACGTTTCGCACGGGTGATTTGAAAATGCCTCCATCAAGCGCTTTGCGTTAGTCGGTCGGTTTTCGTTATCGTCATATGTTGAACCTTCCGCATAATCTGCTACTGCAAGCAGTCTGCCGTACAGATAATCTCTGTCGCAGCATTCTTTTTCAAGTGACATTGTACACTCTCCTTTTGTTTCGATAATTCTTTTTCGTATCATACCGCAGGCACAGTTAACAACTCTTTGCCAGTTGTTGCTTTTATTATCAAAGGCATTGTATCTGCAAGCTCTGATGAACAGTTGGTTTACTATATCCTGCGGTATTCTTCCGCCGCATACGATATACGGAATAAGTCGCTGATAAACATCTTTTTTTGTTTTTTCGCCCGGCTTAAGCACACTTCCTTCTTCATTGCCATAAGCACAGGCGGCAATTTCGTATACAGAAAAAGAACGACGTTTACCATAGCATATCCACGAGGTATCTCTATGCCATTTTTCAAGGTTAGAAAGATAATCCGAGGTTGCAACCTCAGCATATTCCGTCATTGAAAGTCTTCCCGTTGTAGCACTGTCGAACATAATCAAAAGAGTTTTAGAATCGCTTTTGTATTTGTTTTTGGTACCCGTAATAGAAGCTATCGTAAGCGTTTTGTTTATTTCGCCGGTGTTGCTTTCAGGAATATAGCCATCTTCATCGTCATCAAAACTGCATCCCTCAAAAGGCTTTTGAATTTCTTCAAGATTATTTTCCCATACCAGAATGCACAGACCGTCTACAATATAGCCTTGTTTTTTTATCAGGCATTTAAGCGCATTATGTAACTTCTGCGAGTAGTCAAAGCTGATTGCGGTAGACTGAGTTTTATCCGCAAATCTTCCTCTATATGAAAAACCGCTTTCATCGTTTGTGGAAAACAGCTTTGCCTTATCGCCGGTATTTCGTATTTTAGACGGATGCTTATATGTTATACCGCCATGTTCGCCTGTAGCATAGCAAATATCCGAAGTTGCACAATCGCCGCAGACATACGCTATATACGCCTGATACAAGCTCTCGTCTTTCCATAGCTTTTTTCCGTCAACGCTGAATCTCACAAAGCAATCTGCGGGATCGGTATTGGCTATCTTTTCATCGGATAATTTGCCTTTTTCATTCAAAGTGAATATCCCTGCGTCAATCAGATCGGCAATTATAGTGCCTTTGGAAAGATAAGTGTATACAGCCTTTACTTCCTGCGGTGCAGATCCTGACTCGCACCATTTTTTCAGATTTTCGATATACGCATTATAATAATCGCTGTTGTCGCTTTTTTTGACATCTGCATACTTAGGATAATCGCCTGCAATATATATCAGTTTATCTGCAAGCGGATGCGGATTGATACCCGCTCCTCTGGACGATGAATCCTCTGTTACGGGAATTATTGTAACAGCATCTTCTTTTTCGACTTTTTCTGCGAATCCTATTGACGGTATAGTGCCATCTGAATTGATATCTATTGTAATTTGTGCATTCTGCGTCGAATGACAAAGCGGAAGTAAATTCCGGTCATTCGTTGAATTCAGAATGTCATATGCTCTCATCAATTCATCAGTCCAACTCAATATCATCACCCCCGCCTATAAAGTCGAATTCTTCAAGTCCGCTGAAATTATCAAGATCTTTATCAAACGGCTTTATTTTCATATCACGGATATGCCTTTTCTGAGATTCGGGAATATCATTCGGATGATCAAACTTTATAACCCCATCTTTCATAACAGGCCGCCAGAACCTGACGGTAAGTTTGCCCTTGTCTTCTTCCCTCTCAGCTTCGTCTGCATAAGTAATGCCATGATACATAAAGCCATATGGAATTTCAGTACCCTGATAATAGCTTACACCTTCATCATAGCTGCAAGACTCGACATACCCCATACATTCTCTTGTACCGAGGAAAATATCACGCCTACCGCCACGCTGTATCATGCGTTTTGCAATGTTATGATGCTTGTTTTCGTTCCGGTCTTTTTCAAGCTCCGGACGGTTGTCATTCCATTCAAAATGAGCTCTTACCCTATACTCCACATCTTTAAGATAGGTGTAATACGAAAGGTCGTTGCCTCCGCCGTATTTAATCGGACGGATGCCCTTACGTTCCATAGAGATCTTATTCATCACCCTGCACTCGTCTATCACCCATATGATAGTCGGCTTCCAGTATACGCTCATGAGTATGCCTTTCAACGCCTCATAAGTCGGTATGGGATAGCTGAATTTTTCTCCGCCCGGACGTGTCAGCACGTCTGCAAACAGTGCTAAATCTCCGCTCACCTTGAACTCGACAATATTATCGTGTTCGGTTTTGCTCAAAATTCTTACCTCCTTTATTTTCGGGTTTGCGCTTTCGCTTTTACCCGTATTTTGCATTTTAAAATTTATGTCAGCCTGTTCTAACAGACAGGTCACATATCGTGTTGTATATATCCGATATTTGCGGCAAACTCAGACGAACATTGCTTCCTGAGGTTTGCCCTCTGTACTTAGCCCTGTAGCGTTATTGTAAAACTCTTTTTTCAGCGCATAGATATACATTTTTTCATCCCGCCTTACCTTAATCTCGTTTAAAGCATCGTTTTCAGCAAGCTGTTTAAATGTATAATCGTATACATTTACAATGTACTGCTGTGCTTTACGCTGAAGCTCAAGAGCCTGCGATATAGTTGTTTCACCGTTAAGAGCTTCGATTATTCTGCTCGCCTCTTCATTATACGGCACTACTATATCAATAGTGTTATTATCTATCATTCTGAAGTTATCGCCTGCTGTTTTGAACGCCTGCCTTGACTTCCAATTTCCTTTATCATTACTGAAAATTATATTGCAAGACAGCAGATCAAGAAGGCTGTAATTTGAATTTCTGATTTGATATTCAAGCATATCACCTTTACTGTCACAGGCACAATCTTCATAGTAATCATGAAAATATCTTTTCATAATATCAACCGACAACAGTTGCTCACATCCGTATTTTCGTACTATCAAACCGCATTGGCGCTGTGCCTCTTTAAGTTTTCCGAGCTTTTCGATATATTCGTCTTTCAGTTTGATTATATATACATTCCTGCAATCATCTTCACCGTTTCTGTTACATCTTCCTGCCGCCTGAGCTATGTTATCAAGTCCTGCACTTGAACGTATTACGCATTTAAAGCTGATATCGACCCCTGCCTCTATAAGCTGTGTCGTTATGCATATCACACGTTCATTATTATCAAGCATACGGCGTATATCATCAATCGCCTTGCGTCTGTGTGCCGGACACATATTTGTGCTGAGGTGAACCACTTTCGCCTTGATTTCTTCTTCGTCATTAAGTTGCGTTACATTCCTGAATATTTCTGCCGCCGCAGTTTTAGTGTTGACTACAAACAGAAGATTCCCGTTCTCACGGTACTTGTACATACATATTACCGCAGCTTCTTCATAAGTATTTCCTTGATTATTCAGCAACGATACAACTTCAGTTCTTTTAAAATCTTCAAAATCCTTTGTATAATCCCCTGTCATCGAGCTATCTTTGTCAAGCATTATAGGATATTTGCACTGTTCAAATGTAGGTTGTGTTGCGGAACATAACACTATCGTGCATCCCATAAATTCGGAAAGAAAATTCATAGCAAGATTAAACAAATATACGCACCTTATCGGTATTGATTGCACTTCATCAATTATGATTACCGAATCAGTAAATCTGTGCATCCTTCTCAGAGCTTCGGTCCTGGACGAGAATAATGTATCAAAGAACTGCACCATAGTAGTGCAAATAACCTGTTTATCCCAATGCCTGCAACGCAGCTCATAGTCCTCAAGCTCATCATTGACTTCTTCTTTACTCTTATGCTTATTATCAATAATTTTGCAATACATATCGGAGTGATGCTCAAGGTAGTTATCATCTCCCGCTATCTCACGGATTACATCTCCATTCTGTTCAAGTATAGACATAAACGGAGAAATGTAAAAAATGCGTTCCTTTTTATGCTCAACAGCATACTCAATTGCAAAACGCAATGCCGAAAGCGTTTTGCCGCCACCTGTAGGAACAATAAGCTGAGCTATACCTACATCATTTTTGGCAAATGCACAGCATCTGTCCGAAATGTTCATTCGCAGTTTTGATATTAAACTGTCGCTTCCGGAAAATTTACTCAGCTTGTTATCCAAACGCTGTTTCATATCAAGCCAATTACGCCGTATTTCATCTTCAGACGGTTCGGTAATTTCAATACCTTCCATAAATTCGGCTGTCGCCGTCCTGTCAGCGTCAATAAGGCAGGACTCGGTCAGTCTTTCCAACAATCCGTGATAAAAAGCTAATGTTGTGAAATATTGTTTTCTGTCTTTGGCACAGCAGATTTCTTTCATCTTTTCAAAAATTCTGCGATATTCATCAGCCGCTTTATTAAGCAACTCATCAAGTTTGCTATCAGAGATAAGCTCGCTTATGTTGCTCTTGATTTCGTCATAACGTTCATTTTTACTGCATCTGTAATCAAAATAATCATCATTGTTCCGTGTATACCAATCATTCAGTCCGTGATGAGAAATAATGATTCTCGCAATTAATCTTATGACTTCTTTTTTATATTTATCATCATCGTTTGAAACCAGTTCCAAAAGAAATTTTGCTCCCGCATAGCTGTGATCGATTTCGCCTCTTTTAATGCCGTTCTCTTGCTTTATATATCCGTCGAAATCGTTATTTAACTTTCCCATATCGTGTAATAAAGCAGAAACGAAAACTGTACTTTCCATATTGAACGGGGCTGAATAACTACGAGCCAACAAAGCAGTTTTCTTACAATGCTCGCTGACTGTTTCTTCGGTAACACTTTCATTATCTAAGCCGCCTGTATTTTTTATATGAGCAATATGATCCATAATAATCCTCCATCAAATTATATCGCTAAATTCAGTATACTATCAGCAAATGTAAATTTCAATGCTTTTCTGAAAGAAAAAGTAATTTTTTTGCAAATCCATGAGAGAATTTGTCGAATTTATTGAAATCAATTTCAATTTATATGTACTATCATAGTGTTATTATCTGCTGCTTTTCTACATTATATCGTAATGATGCACTTACGTCAATCGTGAAAATCAACAATTTTTAGTCATTGTATTTGTGCATAGTAGCAATCCCATAATATAGTTCGGTATCATCTTGAAATTTTTCCGCATAAACTGTATAATATAAAGGTCCGGTAGATAATATCGGTGGATTGAAATAATTTTTATGTTGTATCTTAGTTCAGCACCAACCTGAGCCGCACAGTCGAAAGTCTGTGCGGCTCTCGTTGTGTAGAAACGCATTCACCTTACCATTATAAATTTTACCATATCCCCTGTACGATAAAACGGACATATATACAAAACTATCCCCATACAGCATTAAACTGTACGGGGATAACTAATCTTTATTTAATTTTCATATCTCTCAGAGCGATATACTCCTCATCGACCTTATCGGTATAACGGATGTCAGCACCGCCGATGAAAGCCGTTATATGCTTACAGCATTGACTGTAGAACTCATCTTCATAATGGACGATATGCGCACCGCCAAGTGCAAAGCGGTCATCGGCATAAAACCTTTTAGAAATATCAATTACACAGCAATCGGTAAGACGTGCGAATTCTTCTTCAAATCCGTTTATAAATGCTTTTTTGGTTTTGAATGTGTTATCGCTGTCAGATAACATTTCTAACCGATTGTCAAGCGAAATATAACGGTCTTTAAGATCGGCTTTAATTAAAATAATGTTTTTTCCATAGCGCTCAGTGACAAATTTGCAGAAGTTTTCAAGCACTCTTTCGAGATATTCACGGCTTCTTTCGTTAAATAAATATGTGCTTTCACATTTATCGGAAATCGATTTGTAAAAAGCGGTGCGAAGTATGAAATCATCCACCTCGAAAAGTGAATCACCGTACTTACGCATATTGCAGATAAGGTCGTACATATCAACAATCAGCCATTCGGCATTACTGTCAGATAGAATACGTTTTCCTTCGTGCAAAAACGCCTCTTTAACAGTGCGTCTTCGCCACTTACTGCCGCAGAATTTATCAGCCGACAAATCGTTATCAAAAGGTATTTCAGGCTCGTCTGCAAGCAAAAACGGCTGCTTGAAAATGTACTTATCGACATAGATACCTGAGGAATTGCGGTTAACGGATTCACGGGAAATACAGCTGCCCCAGATGTCAACCAATACAGGTTTGTGCTGTGCTTCGTAGTCTTCAAGCAATTTGCGGTCATTTCTGATAAGAAAAATATGTTCGCAGTTATCGGGAACAGTATATTTGTAAACCTCAGAAAGTTTACGGGATAATTGTTTTTTCATAAGGAAGTTCTCATCGAAAACAATCCTTATATCATCGTAACTGCAATCGCCAAGGTCGCCGTCAATACACTCAGCGGCTTTTATTGCCGAGATAAGCCTTTCTGCACCGGCTTTAGCAGAAAGCAGGATTTTTGCATCATCATAGGTACGGATCTCATTTTCACGCAGATATACAAAATACTCGAAATTCTCAGCGACAAACTGTTTTGACGTAAGCTCTGCCATTCTGTCCGATACATAATTTCTGTCAAGCAGTTCAGGTTGATAGGCTCTTGCTGTCATATTATCATAGTACTTTATGACACGCATAAGCTGTAGCCTTATTTCCGGTGCAGAAAAATATGTATCCTTGCGGATACGTTTTACCGCTGAGTTCAGCTTGATTCTTACATCATCGTAGAAAAGCGGCTCAAAGGACATCATATTGTCACTTTTTGACGACATAAAATAATTGCCGGAAACATCAATAACCACCGGCTGTAAAAGCGAAATCAGATAATCCTCATACAGCCTCAACCGCTTATTCAACGCATTTCTGCTTTTACCGTTTCTGAGCTGATTTTCTATTACGCAGATATTGCTGAATTTTAACCGCACTAATATGATTTTATCCTTATCATATTTTGACAAGACAATTTTCGCATATTCTTTAAGTGCAGATTTTACTGTTTTTTCGTCAAAAGGCGGAGAAATTTTTTCAAGCCTGTCTTTATTGGAATTGTAAAAATCGGAAGAA
>OKUA01001727.1_pt1 | contig 10912 bp, 10 predicted proteins | sample 1606501 | NCBI WGS metagenome assembly OKUA01 (sample SAMEA3879608, study PRJEB24766) | human gut metagenome | biome: human-associated habitat; feature: feces | place: USA | collected 1985/1987
TAAGAATCAATAAATTACTAAAATTAAACCGATGAGCAGGTTTTCCGTCGGATAAACCATTCTTTTTAATTCTTCGATAAGGTTTTGAAGAGAGTAACACAGGAAGGAATTTCTTCAACGTAGTGAGTTACGTAGATTAAGGTCTTATCGGGGCGGGCACAAAAAGCTTCGATCACCTGTCCGGCTAATTTTTTCTTTCCGACATCCAACCCATGCACGGGCCAATAAAATTAAACGCTGCTCTCCGTAAGATATTTTCACAAAAGAACGTCCGGCAAGGTGACTTATCCGAAACACTTCCAACCATTGCCGGGCAGTTTCCCGCTGCTCTTCCGAGCATTTACGAAACAACCCGATAGAATCAAAAAAACCGGAGGCCACCACATCGATACAAGGAATGTCCTGCAAGTAGTAAGTATGCATATCCGGAGAAAGATAACCGATCCGTTTTTTAATATCCCATATACTCTCCCCTGTTCCCCGGCGACGATCGAAAAGGGTTAGCTTATTGGCATACGACTGTGGATTATCTCCGCATACCAAACTCAACAAGGTGGACTTACCGCTGCCGTTTTCCCCAAGCAGTGATAATATCTCACCCTTATAGATATCCAGATTTACCTTATCATTGGCAATCACGGATCCAAAAGTCTTGGTAATGTTTTTCATTGAAACCGCAGCTACTTTTGTCTCTTTTTCCATCCTCTGTCACCTTTCCACTTTACCCATGACCTGCAAAATTTTAGGCGCTTTAGTGCCATACGCAGGCACAAATCTGCATGCAAAAAATCCATTTTTGTATTTTTCACACTCCGCCCCTTTTCTACCTCATCCATCCGCAAAAGATCCATAAGGTAGAAAAAGGGCGGCGCGGCGATAAACGCTGCGCCGTCCGGGCTATTTCAATAAATCAATTAATACTGCTCGTCCAGCAGGTTGATGCCGTCGATTCTTACATTGAAGTAAGGAGCAGAACGGAATGCAACATCGGACTCATGGAAGTATCCGTCACTTACTACCTCATGATCGGGAGTATAATCAGGATCGGTATCGATATCAGCCTCATAGCTGTCCAGGGTCTTGCCGTCTACAGTGAAGGTAGTGATATCGTATACGTGAGTCTTGCCTGCGATCAGATCAGCCTTTGCAGCTTCTACTGCTTCTGCAGTACCCTCTGCTACAGCAGCACCAAGATCACTCAGCTCTACAGAGCCGGTCTCCAGAGTACCACACCAGTCAGTATCGATAGGAGTTCCATCTGCTACACATTTAATAGCATACTCAAAGTAAGGCTCCCAGTTAACTCTGGAAGATACCAGGAAGGTATTGGGGCAGGCTGCCTCAGTGCTTCCATTATAAGATACGTTAGGAACACCTGCGGTCTCGCATGCGGTAGGAGCACCCATGGAGTCTGCATGCTGGCTGATCAGTACGCATCCGCCCTCGATCAGCTTGTTAGCTGCTTCCTTCTCAGCGGTCTCATCATACCAGGAACCGGTAAAGGTTACATCCATGGTAACGCTGGGGCATACGGAACGGGCGCCCAGGAAGAAGGAGGTATAACCGGACATAACTTCTGCATAGGTATAAGCGCCTACATAACCCATCTTAGCCTGATCCTCGGTAATATCACCGTTAGCGATCATCTCATTCAGCTTCATGCCTGCAACGATACCTGCAAGGTAACGACCATCATAAATGGAAGCAAATGCATTGTGGAAATTGTCCAGGCCCTCAGTATGAGCCTTGGTTCCGGTTGCATGGCTGAACTGAACATCGGGATATTCCTTAGCAGCCTCAATGATGTAGTCCTCATGTCCGAAGCTGTCTGCGAAAATGAAATTACAACCTGCATCAGCAAGCTCACAAGCTGCTTCATAAGCTTCCTGTCCTTCAGGAATGTTGGTCTTGGTCATGTACTCAATACCAAGCTTCTCACAAGCTGCTTTTGCTGCATTCAGGAAGTTCAGATCATAAGTAGAGTTCTCATCATGCAGGAAAATGAAACCTGCCTTTACACCGGTAACAGCTTCACTGTCGGTTGCTGCTTCGGTAGTACCTGCTGCTTCGGTAGTACCTGCTGCCTCGGTGGTAGCTGCAACGGTTGCTGCATCTGTGCCGGTGGTAGCTGCATCATTGGATCCGCAGCCTGCCAGAGCAGTAACTGCGAGAGCCATAGCTGCGAGTAAACTTACGACTTTCTTTTTCATAATTCTCCTCTTTCTGCGCTGCTGCTTCGTTACAGATCCATGTAGCAGCGCGGGCACAGATCTGCAGATAAACCGGTGAGTCAACGCAAAAAGGGTGTATGACACCTTCATACAACCCCTTTATTGTACTCTCTCAACATTAGTCAGTATAAGCATTTGTCTGACTTCTTGTCAAGAGAAGTATTAAATTTTTATTAACTCGTTTGCGAATGTGGTTCTGAATAGTTATCTAACTTATCTAACTCTTAAGATCGAAATGTGATCTCTCCGGTCTTGTCATCCATGCTTTCCACAATAGCGAGGGACTCTACACGGATACCCTTGGAACGGATCAGGTCGCCGCCCTTCTGGAATCCCTTCTCAACGGCAATGCCGACACCCTCTACAGAAGCTCCCGCTTTATTGACAATGTCGATCAGACCCTCCAGTGCGCATCCGTTGGCCAGAAAATCATCAATGATCAGAATATGATCTTCCGGATGCAGGAATTTTTTGGAAACGATCACGTCATATACTCTCTTGTGCGTAAAGGATTCGATCTTGGTGGAATATACTTCACCGTCAATATTTACGGACTGGGACTTTTTTGCAAATACCACAGGCACATGAAAATGCTGGGCTGCCACACAGGCAATGCCGATACCGGAAGCTTCCACAGTCAGGATCTTCGTAATCTTACGGTCTGCGAACAGACGCGCCCACTCTTTTCCCATTTCATTGAACAGATCAATGTCCATCTGATGATTCAGAAAAGAATCTACTTTTAATACATTCCCTGCTTTTACCGTACCGTCTTTGCGAATGCGCTCTTCGAGTAATTTCATTGTATGTCTCCTCTTTTGTTTCTTCTTAATATATTTTAATGATGTCGGGGTCAAAAGCCCCCGACTTTGATACCTACGAATTGCTTCGTGCTACGCACTACCACAATTCTACCCAATAGTCGCATATCGTGGAATTATCATCCCACTTTTATGCTCTTATGTCTCTTATTATACGCAGGATATTAGTCCTTTTTCAATAGAAGAACTATATTTCTTGCTATTTTGACAACATTTTGCTATGTTAACCATGAGAATACTGAAATCACGAGGTGCCTTATGCCTATCAGAGGATATATCATAGAAAAATATAATACTATGACTAACGCTTATACCTGCAACCGTCTGGTACAGGAAGCTTCTGCCCTGGATATGGATCTGCAGATTGTAGGGATCCATGATACTGTGGTCTCTCCGCATGGTGTTATAAATCATGGTAAAATACTGGAACCCGTGGATTTTGTCATCAACCGCTATAAATGGGGACGGGAAAAGGATGCTATAAATGCACTTGCCACCCGAAGCTATAATCCATTAACTGCTTATAATATCTATATTAATAAATTTGAACAGGTACGAAGGCTTCATTCCAAAGCCTTTTTGATCCCGAAATATCTTCTGGGAACTTCACGGTTGCCTTTTTCTTCTATTGTAGAACAACTGGGCCTTCCCTTTGTCGGTAAAGGACTGGAAAGCTCCATGGGAGAGGAAATCGTCTGCATCCGGGATAAAGCTTCTTATGAGGAACTCTCTCTTAACTACCCTTCCTCCAAGGAATGGCTCTTCGAAGAATTTATCTCAGAAAGCTACGGCAGAGATCTGCGCTTTTACAGCATCCGCGGAGAAGCCGTTGCCTGTATGCAGCGCACATCCCAGGGGGATTTCCGTGCAAATGTAGCTCTGGGCGCTTCGGTAGAGCCTTACCCTGTCACTTCCGGCATCCGTACCATAGCCGCAGATATTTACGAGCAGACCGGACTGGATTTTCTGGGAATTGATCTGCTTTTTGGCAGAGAAAAACCTTATTTTTGCGAAATCAATGTCATGCCGGGACTGGAAGGTATTGAAAAGGCTTCCGGCATAAATGTTGCGGGAAAAATTATTGAGACGATACAATCTGACTTTACATCAAAGACTTAGTGTAAAAAATATTTTTTTCATGCGCAAATATGTGCCTGCACAGTGTACGAAAATACATGATACTAAAGTATCTGGAAAATTGCAGGCTACGGAAAGGTATGCTTATTTTTATGAATAATGCTTCCGAAACATCACTGCAATTTCATAAAATCACTATGCGTAAGGAGGCGGAAGACTTTGTCTATGCCTCTTATCTGCGAGCTGCCTCACATCAGGATTATGCTGCAAAGGACGCCAGAAAACGACACCCGGAACTGACCAGATCCCTGCTTTGGCAAAAATCCGTTACTCCCTGCATCGTTGTCACCGGAAGCAAGGGAAAAGGCTCCGTTTCCAACATGATCTCCCGAATCCTGCAGACAAGATTCTCTGTGGGACTGATGACCAGCCCTCATATCACGGACTTTCGCGAACGCTTCCGTGTCAATGATACGATGATCAGTGAATCTGACTTCTGCCGTCTGATGACAGAGATCCAGCCAGAGATTCTGAATATTGCCTCTGATCTGCCGGAGTCAGTATGTATCAGTCCCATGGGAATCCAGGCCGATCTGGCACTGGCTTATTTTTCGGAAAAACATACGGATTTCAATGTACTGGAATGCGGTAAAGGTGCAAAATACGATGATGTGAATAATGTACGTCACGATTATGCCGTGATCAACCGGATTTTTCTGGAGCATACGAGGGAACTGGGTGATACGCTGACTGCCATTGCGGAAGATAAATCCCACGTTATCACCGGAGAGCAGAAGTGTGTCTATTTTGCGGAGCAGGAACCGGAAGTTCTGGAAGTTCTGCAGCGCCGTGCCGAAACTCTGCATATTCCCTATAAGATCTACGGTCGGGATTTTCATGCGGAAAACATCCGTTATACCTGCTTCGGAATGCAGTTTGATGTTGAAATCGGAGACAACATTTATGCGGATTTACAAATTCCGTTGTTGGGAGAACATCAGGCGAAAAACTGTGCTCTGGCACTTGCTGTGTGTGTGGATGTGCTGTCTGATCTGCGCAGGGAATCCGCAGTTTTTTCTTTGCCAGACATCCGGAAAAATCTGTCTCTGCTGCACTGGCCGGGACGCATGGAAGTCCTGCGTTCCAAGCCGTTTGTTCTGCTGGATGCCTGTATCAATGCCACCAGCTGTGAGAATGTAAAGGAAGTCCTGCGACATCTGGGGGTTTGGAATTGCACTGTTATTGTGGGAATTCCGGAGGATAAGGATTATGCCGGTGTGGTCAGATCCATGAAAGGTATGGCAAACCGGATTATCCTCACCAGATCCGGGAATCCGCATTATCATTTTTCCCAAAAACAGCAGGAGACATTAGCGGGAGCGGGCATTGGTGCAGAATGGACAGACTCGGTGGAACAGGCACTTACTCTGGCGGATTCTTTTTCGGATCCCATTGTAATATTAGGTACGACCTCCGTGATTTCAGAAGTTGAGCAGATTTTTCAGCAATCTTAACTTGCCCTCACCGGATACAGGTGCTACAATGAGGGCAAATAGAAGAGTAGCAAAACATTACGCAGAAAGGAGAAGTCCCATGACAGGTATTTACGGAATCAATTATTCTAATAATTATAGTCTGACCGGCAATTACGGATACGGTTATTCTACCGGTGCGGTATCTTCCGCACAGCCCGAAGAGAAGGGTATGGTGGTAAATCCCGGAAAATCCGATGTAGAAAAGCCTGGCAGAAAGTCTTCTCCCGCAGAATGCGAAACCTGCAAGAACCGGAAATATCAGGATGGTTCCAACGAAATGGTCTCCTTCAAATCTGCATCTCATATTTCACCACAGGCTTCCTCCTCCAGAGTTCGTGCCCACGAACAGGAGCATGTAACGAACGCTTACAACAAGGCCGCACAGAACAACGGCAAGGTTCTCTCCGCCACAGTGTCCCTGCGGACCGCGGTATGTCCCGAATGCGGCACCGTCTACACCGCCGGCGGCACCACCACGACCAAGATCAGTTACCGTGACGAGAGCAATCCTTACCAGCAAAATAAGAAATCTGCCGATGCTACCATGCTGATTGGACGGAATCTGGATCTGAGTGCGTAAATGAAACATAATTTTTGACACGCGAAAGCCCCCACCTTTTATGATATGTGAGGGCTTTTTTATTTTCATTTTAATACGCCACATACCAGTCCCGGCAGGGCAGGAGAGTGAATCCATCGAATTTTTCCGCATCTGTATAGTAAATGATATATATCTTATTTCTGTCAATATGCTCCCAGTCGATTCCCATAGTGAAGCGGATTCCCTTGCCTAGGAAAGACTCCGGCTTGGGAGGTGCATCGCTTAAGTTCCTGTTGGCAAGGTATTCTGCAGCGTCAACCTCTCCGTAGAGCAAAACACTGGGATATTTGATGGCATCTTCGATCTCGATCTCACGACCGCTTTCTGCCGCAATCTCCATGGCTTTCTGTACGGCTTCCTCGCTGCCTTCCTGAAAATAGGCACTGACCAGCTCTTTATAAGAAGTAAAATATGCCTTTTCAAACTGTACATTTTCCCCCAGCAGAAGTGCTGCCAAAAGAATGCTTACTGCAATTTTTCCATAGAAATTCACTTTTTTCCCCAGAAAATCTGTCAAAGAAGACACGCACAATGCTCCGCACAGAACAAGAGGAATATAGATGCAGTTGATCTGGGTCATTCCCACGGTAACCAGTAATCCCAGCAGCAATGCGCCGGTCAGTTGAAAGAATATCATCCATAATAATGTTGTCTGTCTCTTCTGTAAGGCCAGGATCAGGCGGATCACCAGTAAAAAAACTCCCAGAAAGATCAGTACTCTGGCTGTGATTCCGAAAAATCCAAACGGCATGATCACATCGTAGGGACGACCGATATCCTGCCGATACAGAAGATACAGCAGATTTTTGAAATTGTATAAAATATCACGGAAAGAGGATGCTATTTCATTCACTCTGAAATCCGTCATTACATAGACCGAAAAAGGGCCTATGGAGAACTCTGGGAGGATTCCTCTGTTTACCAGCAAAAACGCCAGCAACGGAAGTGCCAGTAATCCAATGATCACCACATGGATCACGAAATATTTGTCGATCTTCAAAGTCTTTGTAAGAAATCCGTATCCCCATTCTAACAACAGAAGGAGTGGAACAATAGGCCAGATGGTCGCATAACAATACAGGCTCAAACCGTAGGAAAGTGCCGACAGAATAAGTAATCTCGGTTTTTTCAGGCCATAAACAAAAAAGGTCAGTCCAAAAAGCAGGAACCCGGGTGCCAGATTGGACTCCAGCCCCCATCTTGACATCATAATATGCCAGGGACATACACTGAGAAGAAGCATGGCCCACAGTCCGGCCGCTTCATCCACCATCTCTTTCATCAGAAAATAAACCGCCACCAGAGATAAAATTGCTACAATGGCCTGCGGTAGTCTTACTACCAGTGGAGTGATCTTACCTCCGGTGAACACCATAAAAGGAAGCATGAGATACGAGTTCAGTGCATTCTGCCCGCCTCCCCAGGACTCGAAATACACAGGATAGGAGTGTCCTGTGGAATCGATCCCACTGTGAAACAGTGAATACGCATTAAAAGCCCCATAAGCCTCGTCCATCTGGTAACCGCCCGGAACCTTCCCCAGCTGCACCAACCGCAATATAGAACCAAATACTAATATGAGACAAAACAATATGGTGTATTTATGTTGTTCTATTGCTCTCTTTAATGTCATAAGTCTTTTATATCCTTTTTACTTTCCAATATCCATTTGGGATGAATATTATTTTCTTCTGTTTTTTATTTTATCATATGGGATATTGGATTGTCTCTGTAAAAGTGAAAATTACTCTCTTTCCACCTACTGTGGTAAATTCAAAGTTGGATTTTTCAACAGTGTGGCAATAACCGGGGTATATTTAGATACTCCATAGTCTTCAACAATACTGGTTATTCTAGCGCCTGCATCTTTTGATGAAGCACCACATAAGAAAACCCTTTCATCAGCAGTTCCATAATCCAATACGATAAATCGATCATGAAATATACCGCCTGTCTTTTTCATTGACAAATTTACTGTTGGGTACTCCTTGCAGAAATCTATAAATTCTATGTTGTGAAGTTTATTATTTCCAACATTATCACTGAATAAAATAATATTTACTCCTGTAGGAGAATTTTTAAGATGTACCAGCGTTCTTAATCCAATATAATTGTCAACGACATATATTGACGACTTTGCCTGCTTGTAAATGGACTCATACACCTCATCTGCACTACTGAATTTTGCATTAAACATGAGCCACTTGTCATCATCATCTGAAACAAAGCTGTTCATCATATCAGCCAACTCAGATTTTGTAACAACATCCTTCAAGCCTTCTGCAACATCTGAAATCTGCTTTTCAAGAGATATCATATCTGAGTTGATTTTGTTAATTTCTATTCTGTTGTTAGCAGTCTCCATGCTTAACTGAAGTATTTCCCGCTGACCTATTAAATCACGATTTTCTAATATGTAATCTTTCATTTTCTTAAAGGTTCTTATTAATGCCTTGCTCTGCTTAACAGCCAACGGTCCTTTCAAGACAGTCATCAGCATATATAATCCTTGCTCTGTAAATACATGAGGATTATAACGACTTTTTGAACTTATATTTGCGGTACAATTTTTGTACCGCAAATCTTCTAATTCCTCATCTGTCAATTCAAACATAAAATCTTCATCAAATTTTTCAATATTATTTTTTACCTGTCTATTAAATCCCTTCGTATCATAGCCATATATCTCTGCTAAATCAGCATCAAGCAATACCCTTTTACCCCTAATTTTATACAGTTTTTCTTTTAGATATTCTTCTGTTACTTCTATTACTGTAACATCGATTTCTTTCTTTTTATCTTCTGCCATAGAACTCCTCCATCCATTTGCGGTCAAAAAAATCGTCCGCAACTCTCATATAACATATTGCTGACATCAGCAAAATGGTCTATTCCTCTTTTTCCCTCAGTTTGTCATAATATGCTTTATACCTATAGATCGTCCTCTCACTGACATTGTTCCTCTTCGCAATTTCTACCATTGTCATGCCGCTCTCATACCCAACAACAAAATCATTATATATTGCCATCCACTTGGCGTTATGTTTCTGACGACCGCTTAACTTACGATTTCTGTAATACTCCAATTCCTCCCGAAGTTTTGCATTCTCTTTTTCCAACTCCTCAATTCTTTTTAATGCCTCTTCAATATTTATAACTTTATCCATCTTAATGTTCCTCCAATATGCCATTTTCATTTTGTCTATATCATATCAATCAAGCTTCTATATGTCAATTTGATTTTGTCATCAATTAATTCTAATCATAAAAAAGGAACCGATCTCTCGATTCCTTCTCATTCCTATATTCTCTTTACTATTTCTTCCTCGTCAACAGGCACACCGTCTCACAGAACATATTTTATCGCAAGACTTTTAAAAATGGAATAGATTTTACCAAACGACAGTTTTCAAAAAACTTATCTGTCAAAAATTAATTTCTCCCACGGTTCATATCCTGCCATGTAGCCGAATTCTTCCTCCTTTCTGAATCCTTCAAGAAGTTTTTCTTTTACACCATCTAATATAGCTTCATCAATATCTCTGAACTTCATATGCTTATATAAACCGGACTTTCTAAAATCATACATAGTACCCACATTATCAAGAAGATGTTTTACCACCTTATATGTTCCCTCTACATCTTTCCCTGCACATACAATATCAAGCATTGGCGAATACTCATTATATTTTCCCATTTCCAATGTATGTGCAACTGCCTGTACCTTCCCTGACAAAAATCTCGCATAACCGATATCATTTTCCCGCAATGCCAGTCCCGCCATTGTGGAAAGAACAAAATTAAGTGTACTAAAGCCGGAAAAAATAATATTTTCATATTTTTCATATGCTTCTTTGATTTTTCCCTGCTTCTGGAGTAATCTTCCCTGATAATAACTTTTCATAGGATCGTGTTCTGAAAAATAGTCCAGATATTTTTCTGCCTTGGTGTAATCCTTCTTACGTAAATAAAATCCAAATAAGGAATCTGCTGCATGATGCTGTATCTCTTCATTCTCATCATGTAGTGCCAGCTCATACCATGCGTTAATCTGCTTATCATATTTTTCCTGATTCGTGCATTTATCCGTTATTCTTCTTGCATCAAGCATTACCGCAGTCTGCCAGATAAGCATATTACAATTCGGATATTCCTTTATAAGTCTCAATGCCCATTCATAAGTCTTTTCATAGCCTTCTTCTGAAAACATCCTGTCCATCTTCCTGATAATTTCTTCGATTTCAGTATCTGAAAGTTTTTCATGAAAAGAAAGTAATGTATCAAGTGAAATATCAAGCAGTCTTGCAATTGGTGCCAGCAGTTCAATATCCGGCTTGGAATTACTATTCTCCCATTTGTTTACAGCCGGTGTCGTCACGCCTAATCTGTTTGCCATCTCCTCCTGCGTCATACCAGCTTCTTTTCTGTATTTTTTTATAACAACGCCTATATCCATTTGCTTCATCTCCTAAAAAAATTCAAAAGCTTTTGTATACTCAGCATATCAGATTCATATAGATTGCTCAATTGAACGGTGTTTAATTTCTATTCAATTTAATTAACCAGTAGGAAATGTTGCATGATTAATCTGTTGTTTTGGCTGCCTTGATACTTCTTAGGTTGACGGCTAGATACGCATTAGAGATG
>OKUA01001730.1_pt1 | contig 10895 bp, 8 predicted proteins | sample 1606501 | NCBI WGS metagenome assembly OKUA01 (sample SAMEA3879608, study PRJEB24766) | human gut metagenome | biome: human-associated habitat; feature: feces | place: USA | collected 1985/1987
TCTTTAAACTACGCCGTACCATCTTGTTGGCATTTTTCGGGGTGTCATTGCTTTATCCGCTGATGAATATTCAGGATTGGATCCGGGAGCAGGGGCCGATAGTGGAAGTCATACAAATGTATTCAGCCATTTTGCCCGAAACGACAATAACCCCCGGCAATGTTCCCCAAACAAATTGGCATGATTTGTTACTTCCCGGTATTTCTTATCTTTATTGGAGCGGTGTAATTGCCTTATCGTTCCGTTTTTTAGTGCAGTTGAGCAGCATCTTGTTACTGGCACGGCGGTCGGAAGTGACTTTGATCCGTAACGTACGTGTACATCTGTTGAATAAACCGGCCGGTCCTTTTTCTTTTTTCCGGCTGGTATTTCTGCATCCCGACAGCCATTCCGAGAAAGAGATCGATGAGATTTTGGTACACGAGTGTACGCATGTCAGCCAGTGGCATTCGATTGACGTGATTATTTGCGAATTGGTTTGTATCATCTGTTGGGTGAATCCGTTTGTCTGGCTGTTGAAAAGAGAGGTACGTCATAATCTGGAATATTTGGCGGATGATACGGTACTTGAATCGGGCTATGACAGTCGTAGCTACCAATATCACCTTTTGGGGTTGGCACATACCAATAGATCGGTGACCTCTTTATCTAATAACTTTAATATGCTGCATCTGAAAAATCGGATCAGCATGATGAATAAGAAACGTTCCCGGAGCATAGGTAGGACGAAATACTTGATTTTTATACCGGTTGTGGGCGCCTTGCTGATTTTAAGCAATGTCGATGCATTGGCCCGGATCACGGACGAACTGACGGAAAGCACGTTTGCCGATGTCTTGCTACCGGAGGCTATCTTGCCGTTCCCTTTTGTCGGTGATGCTTCTCCTGCTGAAAAACGTGAGGAGTATGTGCTATCGGAGGAAGGAATTGAGGCTGCCAGACGTGCCCGTAACCAGGTGTTTACCGTTGTGGAGGTAATGCCGGAATTCCCTGGCGGACAGGGTGCTCTGCTGAAATTCCTGGCGACGAATGTCAGATACCCGGAATCGGCCGTTAAAAATGGTATAGAGGGACGGGTTAGCTGTTCTTTCGTTGTTGGAAAAGACGGGGCTATCTCGGAGGCAGAAGTGATTCGTGGGGTAAGTCCGGAACTGAATGAGGAGGCTTTGCGTGTGATAAACTCCATGCCGGTATGGTCGCCGGGGAAACAGCGGGGCAAAGTGGTTAATGTCAAATATACGGTACCGGTAACTTTCCGGCTTTCCGGTGGAAAGAAAAAAACATCCTCTCGTATCGTGCAGAGGCAGATTAAAGAAGTCGATACGTCCGGTCGTGTCTTTACGGTAGTGCAACAGATGCCGGAATTTCCGAGTGGACAGGCTTCGTTGTTGAAATATCTGGCAACACGCATAAAATATCCGGCTATTGCTCAGGAGAATGGAATACAAGGACGTGTCTCTTGCTCTTTCGTTGTCGACACGGATGGAAGTTTGAAAAATATTGAAGTGATCCGTGGAATCGATCCTTCGCTGGACAGGGAGGCTGTCCGGGTGATCCGGGAAATGCCGAAATGGAATCCTGGCGTACAAAACAATATGGCTGTAGCCGTAAAATATACGGTTCCGGTTACTTTCCGTTTGCAGTAATTGACCAGAATCGGTCATTAATACGATACCATTATGAAATGTAAGTTTTCTCTATTACTGTTTCTTTGCGTACTGTCCCTTTGGGGACAGGCGCAGAGTCTTAATCTTCAGGAATTGGTCAATAAAAAACAATTTCAGGAAGTTGTAGCACGTGCGGATAGTCTTACTCCTGCCGATTCAGCCGATTATGCTACAATGTCGGCAATCGGGCAGGCGTATGAGGGACTGTTGCGCTATAAGGAGGCCTATCAGTGTTTTTCTCATTGCTTGAAGATGGATACGAACAATGTGGATGCATTGAACGCCGTTGCCAGGAATGCGATCAATTTCGGAAGGATAGCGGAAGCTAAACAATGTTATCGTAAAGTATTGGGAACCGACAGCATGAACTTCTATGCCAACTATCAGTTGGCGCGTCTCTATTATCAGTTGGGAGATTATGGTCGAGCGACGGAACACTATCATATACTTGCTTCCATCGAAGGTGAAAATCCTTCTATCCTGACCGGGCTGGCTGATTGCCATATTAAAAGAGGGACCGGTCCTAATACGATGATCGCTCTTTCTTTGTATGCCCGTGCTTTGGAGCTGAACCCGGAAAATGTACGTGTGGCATCTTCTCTGATAAATACGTTATTGCGGATGGGGGACGGACAGGGAGCTTTGCAGGTGTGCGATACCGCCTTGTTCTATAATCCGGATAACAGCCAGATACGGCAGAGTAAAGGGATGGCTCTCTATATGACGAAAGATTATAAGCAGGCTGATTCAGTCTATACCGGTCTATTGGCCGATGGCGATTCTTCTTTTTTGAATCTTAAATATGCGGGGGCGGCCCGCTATATGTCCGGTCATGCACTTGATGGGGTCGAGCTGCTGGAGAAGGCCTATGAAATAGATTCGACGGATGTGGAAACAGTCATGTTGTATGGCGCTTCCCTGGGAAAAACATACGACCGTAAACGGGCTTATGAGCTTTTCGATCTGGCGGAAACGAATATGCAGCCGAAAAAATTCCTAGTTAATATGTTGACGACCTTCCGAGGTGATGCCTTGGAAAGGGACGGCCGTTGGCCCGAAGCGGAAAAGCTGTATTATGCCGCATGGAAGGAAGACCCAACCCAGTTGCACTTCCTGTATAAGATCAGTACACAATACTGGGATGTCGATCCGGGACTCTTTCAGCAGGAGGAAAAATTGCAAAAGACGATTTTCAGTAGATACACTTACCTGACAGCCTATATGAAGACAGACAAGTCGCAAAAGTATCTTTATAATTACCGCCCTTTCTTGGAAGCGGTTTGTGAAGATGCCTTTTTCCGGAATGCCGATGAAGTGACGATGTTGGCTCCCGATGGGAAGAAGACGAAGTTGGCTGTCGCTGATCTGCGTGCCTTGGTCGCCCAACTGCCGCAGATGCCGGAAGATGAACGTTTGAGGCGCGAGAAGATGCAGGAACATATTAAAAAAGCCAGGGAAAAAGAAAAGGAATTGCGTAAAAGCGGTGCTAAACTCGATACGCTCGCCCTGAGTAAGGAAGAAAAAGAGAAAGCACGGAAAATGTTGAAAGACGCCGACTTGGAATAGATAGAATATCTGAACAATATAATCGATATAAATATGGAATATAGAAAAGTATTTCTGTTGAGTGTAGTCGTGTTTCTTTCGGCTTGTGCGGGAAAGAATGTCGAACAACCGGTAACTGTCGAATTCGAACCTGTGGAGTCGGAGTATCCGATAACCATTCCGTTCGAGGCAGGAGTCGGTGTCGAGCGGGAGATTAAGTTGAGCGATATTGCCGATTCCGTACAGTATGTTCCGTTGGAAACGAATGATAAGTGCCTGATCGATTTTATAAATTCGGGGAAGGTGGTAAAGACCGGTAAATATTGGTTTGTTTCCAGTAATACGAGGTTGTATCAGTATACGACGGATGGAAAGTTTGTCAGGAACATCGGTTCGAGGGGTGGTGGTCCCGGACAATTCAACTATTTCCAACAGATAGATGTGAACGAGGATACGGGATTGATCTTTATGCTGACAACTTCCGGGAAGATCAATGTCTATGAGATGGAAACCGGAAAATTCCTTTATGACATAAAGATACCGAATAAGGAAACGGCACAATTTGCCATGTTGAATGATACCTTGGTGGCGACCTTCATGTTGAATAGCAGTGGGCAACAAAAAGAACGTATCTATATCTCCAGCCAAAAAGAGAATATATTGAATACCTTTTATCGTTCGGACCTGTTTGAAGTCAAAAGCGGAACTCGGTGGCTGATGATGAGTGGCATAGACAGATACATGTTCCGCTATAAAGATTTGATTTGCTACAAAGAGTTTTACAATGATACTTTGTTCGTTGTGACGGAAAAGGAGCTCCAACCCCGTTATATCTTCGATTTAGGCAAATATTCCATCCCCATTGACTGTCGCATGGAAGCCTGCGATGGTGACTGGAAGACCTACAACACGATTGCTGCTCCATATATCCGCAACCAGGTGATAGAAACCGATTCATTGCTTTTTATGCCTTATAATTATTGGGCGGGAGAAAAACAACGGGAGCGTCATATGGTGCTTTACGACAAAAAAGCAAAGGAATGTTTTTCCGTTCCGGGAGGTTATATCAAGAACGACTTCCCCGGTGCTTTGCCTTTGCGTCCGGCGACTTCTTTGGACCGGAACACTCTGGTCTCTGTCTGGGAGGCCGGTGATATTATGAAAGAAGCAGAAAAGAATCCGGGAGTCCTGGAACATCCCCAATTGAAAAAATTGACAGAAGATGATAATCCGGTATTGATGGTCGTTTATATGAAATAAGCTATGATGCGTTTTGTTGGAATAGTACTATTGATCGGGCTGGTTGCCGGCTGTTCGCCTAAGCAACCGGTCCCGGTCCGTATCGGTTATGTGGAAACGGATGTTCCGTCAAGTAGCCAGTGTGTGGAAATAACCGGTGCTTTCCAGGGCCGGCCGTATCAGTTACGAATGGCATATTCCCAAAACGGGAAGGTGAGTTATAAAATATTGAACGAGACGCCTTGCATTATGCAAGATACGGTTTTGCGTCTACAGATGGCAGTCGAGCCAGTCCACAAACATACGGCACGTTTTACATTGAATGTCGATTCTTTACAAATAACCAAGGAGATAGAACTGGAAGATGTCCTGCACTGTATCTTATTGGAAACCTATCCCGACCGCCCTTTTTCTACTTCAGATACGATCCCGCTTACTTCCTACACCAGTGGTGCTTTGCGCGAAATACTGGTAGACGGAAAATTACTACAGGGCGGCAGCTATTGCGATGTACGGAATGCCAAACTGTCGCCGCAAGAGTGGCATAAGGCTTTTGATATGAAAGAATATATCTGGTTCGAGCTGTTGTTTGTTGGAAAGTAGACGGCACATGCTATGTTTTTTCAATCCTTTTATTGCGTGAGGTGATAACAAAATATATCTTTGCCATTGGATATAAATAAGGTATTCGTTATGAAGTAGTAACGATTGATAAGAGTCTGCTCGTAGAAGAATATATCTGTGGATAACAACTAAAAAAGGGATTGTGATGATGAAGAAATACCTGTCTCTTTTGCTTATATGCTTGCTTGCCTGGCCTGGGATGGCGGGAGAACGCAAGAAAGTCGCAGTCGTGTTGGGCGGTGGCGGTGCAAAAGGTGTGGCGCATATCGGGGTATTGAAAGTGTTGGAGGAAGCCGGTATACCGATCGATATCGTGGCTGGGACCAGTATGGGGGCGATTGTCGGAGGTTTGTATGCTATCGGTTACAGCCCGGATGAGATCAAAAGAATGGTAGAGTTGCAAGACTGGGATATGTTGTTGAGCGACAAAGTGAAACGTAGTCATCTCCTCTTTCCTGAAAAAGAGAAGGCGGAGCGTTATATAGTTTCCTTGCCTTTCGGGTTGGAGAAGAAAGACCGGGTGATCGATGGAGTTGTGAAAGGCCAGAACTTGCAAAACCTCTTTTCGGACCTGACGATCGGTTATCACGATTCGGTCGATTTTAATTCTTTTCTGATCCCGTTTGCTTGTGTGGCGGTCGATATGGTTAGTGGTAAAGACTATGTATTCCACAAAGGCAGCCTTCCGCTTGCCATGCGTGCCAGTATGGCGATTCCGGCGGTGTTTACCCCTGTCCGGTTGGACAGTATGGTGCTTGTCGATGGCGGGTTGAACAATAACTATCCGGTGGATGTCGCACTTGCTATGGGAGCGGATATCGTTATCGGCGTGGATTTGGCAACGAGCGATCTGCGTAGTTACGACCGCCTGCATTCTCCCGGTGATATCGCAACGCAGATCATCGCTTTGCATGGCCATGACAAATATGAGCGGAACCGTGACCGGACCTACCTGCTGTTTCGTCCGGATATGGAACCTTACCGTTCTTCCAGTTTTGCTCCTGCAGCTCTTGATACGATGTTACACAGGGGAGAAGCTGATGCTCGCCGTCATTGGAACGAAATCATGGCTTTGAAGCGTAGGATCGGTCTTTCGGATACCGATACCTTTTCTATACAGTCGCGGCGCCTGGCGCATCGTCCTGTTTTGCCTGCCGATACATTCTATGTCCGTCATATTCGTTTCGATGGAGCCGATCCGCGCGACCTGAACTGGTTGCATCGTATCTGTGCGCTAAAGGAGAACAGCCATATTACGTTGAAGGAACTGCGCAAATCCATGTCTATTCTGGTCGGGACAAATGCCTATGCTTATGTAAACTACAAACTGACCGGCGAGAGCCAGCAGGATCTGGTCTTGACCTTGCAGCCTAAATCGGAAAGTTCTGTGAATTTAGGTATACGTTTCGATTCGGAGGAAATCATCGGAGTGTTGGTGAATGCCACCTATCATAAGGGGAAACGGAATCATTCCCGTTTTGCTTTTACCGGGCGTGTGGGGAGTAAGATATCCTCTGCTATGCTGGATTACTCGATAGAACGTTCTCCGCTGCGCAATTTCAATTTGTCGTATAAGTTCAGCTATAATAATTTGGACATTTATGAGAAGGGAGATAAACGGTTTAACACCACCTATACACACCATCTTGCAGAATTCGCTTATTCGGATATGAACTGGTTGAGCTTCAAGGTGAAGGCCGGACTGCGTTATGAATATTTTAATTATAATTCCTTTCTTTACACAGGGAGTGATGAATTGTATACTGTGAAACCGGAGGGCTTTTTTAGTTATTTCGCATCGGCACATCTCGAAACATTGGACCGGCGGTATTTCCCAAATAGGGGAGTTTCTTTGGAGGCGGACTATTCACTCTATACGGACAACTTTGTGAAATATAACGGTAGCTCTCCTTTCTCGGCTATCGGTTTGAAGTTTATGACGGTTTGTCCCATTAGTTCACGTTTGAGTTTGTTGCCTGCGTGATCGGGGGAAATACGGCTTTTCCGTTCTTAAATGCGATCGGTGGGGAGACGTTCGGACGTTATTTGTCTCAGCAATTGCCTTTTGCCGGGATCAATCATGTGGAAATCCTGGATAATTCGGTCGTGGTGGCCCGTCTCCAACTCCGGCAACGTATTGCGGGGAACAATTATATCACGCTGACCGGCAACTATGGCATTCATAACAACGATTTTTTTCGTCTGCTGGAGGGGAAAAGCCTTTGGGGAGGCAGCCTGGGATATGCCTATAACAGTATTGCCGGTCCTTTGAGTGCAACGTTCGGCATGTCCAACCGTAATTCGCATTTGCAGTTTTATATGAATTTGGGATTTATGTTTTAAATAATATATCAAAGGATGAATGCAGAAATAATACAATTCCTGACGGAACTGCGTCAGAACAATAACCGGGAATGGTTTCAGGCCAATAAAAGCCGTTACGATTCCCTTCGCAAGGGCTTTATTGACGAAGTACAACAACTGATTGACCGGATCGCCCTCTTCGATCCGGAAATAGCCGGATTGGAGGCGAAAGATTGCCTGTTCCGCATTTACCGGGATATTCGTTTTTCACCGGACAAGACTCCGTATAAGATTCATTTTGCAGCCTATATGGCTTCCTGTGGCGGACGGGGCAGCGAGCGTGCCGGCTATTATATTCATCTTGAACCGGGTGGCTGCCTGCTTTCGGGAGGTGTTTGGTGTCCGCCGCCTGCCTTGCTGAAAGCACTCCGTAAAGACATTTATGAAAATATAGAAGATTTTGTCGCCATCATGGAAAAGCCGGCTTTCAAGAAGACATATCCGACAATGGAGGGTGAAGTCCTGAAACGTATGCCTGCCGGCTATCCTTCCGATTTCAAATATGACGAAATCCTACGTCACAAAGATTTCAGTGTCGTCTCCTATAAACCGGATGAATTCTTTTTCGAACCGGATTGGATGGATAAGGCCGTTGAAGATTTCAAACTTTTATATCCGTTCAACCAATTCTTGAATTATACGGTGGATGAGTATTTAGGAAGAGTCTGATTGTCTCGTCCTGAAATAGGTTGACCATGCCTCTTCGGTTTCACCTCTATATATTTAAGTGAAAAACAAAGACGTTACAATATCAATTAATCAACAAATACACAGGTATTAACAGCTATTTCTACCACTCCTTACCTTTTCGCCCTTAGTCGAAAAGGTTTTTGACCTGTGTCGAAAGGGCTTTTGACCAAGGGCGAAAAGGTTTTCGACTAAAGGCAAAAGGTCTATGAGCAGGCTGTTTGGCAATAGAAGCATGCCAATTGTCACTTAAATTAGCAGATTTAAACCATAACTTACTTCAATTCCCGAATCTTGATATTGCGGAACCAGATCGGATAACCATGATCCTGCAAGCCGATATACCCTTCATGGGAAATGCCTTCCTGGAAGCCTTGGAAATCTTTGAATTTGCTGTTGGCAACCATATCATCCCATTCTTTGCTCCACAAAGTATACTGAACGACCTTCTTTCCATTCTGGGTATGCGTCACTTTGCCATCCTTCACCTTGATCACGATCGTGTTCCATTCGCCGGCAGGTTTTACCGTTTTCGGATCGGCAGGGAGCATATCATACAAAGAACCGGCAAGGTGGTTTGCCAGCTTGTTGTCGGTTGCATCCACATTATCCAGAACCTGTACTTCGGGAGCTGCATAATAGATCGGTTTGCCCGGAACTTCGCGTACATAATAGAAGATACCTGAATTTCCCATTTTACTGGTTTTCCAATCTACAGACAGCTCAAAGTTCTTGAACTTCTTTTCCTTATACAGGATATCGCCTCCTGCACCGTGTCCAGGTTTTTTGCCCGGAGCGGTAAAGACTTTCATCGCCTCGTCTTCGATTACCCAGTTCGATGCCATACCGGTACTGTTACATTGTCTCCAACCGGTAAAATCTTTCCCGTTGAACAGCAAAGTCCAACCTTGTTTCTTTTCTTTTTCAGTCAACGTGTTATTCGCTTTTTGCGCAAAAGAAGGGACAGCAGCCATAACTGCTAAAAGAACCACAAACGATTTAAATAAGTTTTTCATGTTACATTTCATTTTTAGATTAGACATTGAGAATATAAAACTCAACAAAGATACAAAAAAAAAGAGCTGCTCCATAAAGAACAACTCTTTCTTTTCTGTCGGATAATCCTATTTTATTTGATGATGCCCAATTTCGAAGCACTGATGAAGTCGATGATATGCTGGATTTCGTCGCTCATCGGCACCTGGTCCTTAATCATCAGCAAAGCATCGAATATACTGGTGTTACCTTGATAGATGATACGGTAAGCATGACTGATATGTTTTACGATCTTTTCGCTCATGCCTTCGTGCATCAGGATTACGGAGTTTACCCCGTAATAGGTCGTCGGCTCCAATGCAGCCACGATATAAGGAGGCACATCCTTGCGGAAGCGGCAACCGGTCTGCGTCATCGACCAGGTTCCGACACGACATCCCTGGCTCACCAGCACGTTACCTCCGAAAATCACATAATCTTCAATCATGCAGTTGCCGGAAATCTTGCTCCCGTATCCGAACACACTGTGATTGCCGATATGCGTGTCGTGGGAAACATGCACGCCTTCATGCAGGAAATTGCCATTACCGATAACCGTCTTCCCACCAGAATTGGTCGCACGGTTGATCACTACGTTTTCACGGATCACATTGTCATCTCCGATTTCGACGATCGTATCATCTCCCTTATAGTTAAAATCCTGCGGTTCGGCAGCAATGACAGCACCATTGAAGATGCGGTTCCTCTTTCCCATACGGGTTCCACTCATGATACTGACATGAGGCATGATCTCGCAGTTATCACCGATTTCTACATTCTTATCGATGTATGCAAACGGATGGACGGTTACGTTCGCTCCTAACTTCGCGCTTGCATCTACATAAGCTAACGGACTAATCATAATAATCACCTTTTAAATTGTCAATTGCTTTTTACTCTCTTCCGCCACCGACGGCACTATATAAATTGATAACAGCCTGCATACGCTGGACATTGTCGGAGACTTCCGTCAACTGCGCACTGAGCAGACTCTGCTGGGCAGAAAGAATTTCCAGATAAGTGGACTGTCCGGATTGGAACAAAGCATTAGTATAGGTTACCGCCTTTTCCAACTCTTCTATCTGAGCCTTGTCCTGGATAAGTTTTCTATTGGTAGCATCATAAAGATGCAAAGCGTCACTCACTTCCTTTCCCGCTTCCAGAATCGTCTGCTGGTAGTTCATCTTGGCAATCTGTTCTTCCGCTTTTGAGATTTTCAGGTTGGCCACCAGCTTACCATTGTTAAAGATAGGCTGTGCCAACGAAGCCAAAGCCTGAAACATAAACTGTCCCGGATTGGAAACCGTAACACCCGAACCATTCGTCCAACCGGCTGTCGCCGTAATATTGATTCCCGGATAAAAAGCGGCACGGGCCTTATTGGTCGTATAATAAGCGCTGGCCAATGTCATCTCGGCCACCTTCACATCCGGACGGTTTTCCAACAACTGCAAAGGAACACCAGCCATCAGCTCTTCTGGCATCACCTGGTCTTCAAGCGTACTGCGGTCGATAAGCTGCGGTGCTTTCGCTAGCAATACAGATAAGGAGTTCTCCACTTCACGCACCTGACGCTTCAGTTCGATCAACGAACCGGATACCTGATGGTACACGGCACGCATCTGGACGACTGCGGCTTCTGTTGTCATGCCGGCAACCTTCATCGCCTCCATAGCCCGCACATTTTCTTTGTAGATATCTACCGTCTTGGAAGTAATCTCCACCTGGCGGTCC
>OKUA01001731.1_pt1 | contig 10889 bp, 9 predicted proteins | sample 1606501 | NCBI WGS metagenome assembly OKUA01 (sample SAMEA3879608, study PRJEB24766) | human gut metagenome | biome: human-associated habitat; feature: feces | place: USA | collected 1985/1987
CATCACAGATATAGTGCACTGCCGTGCCTCCCGCAAGTGTAACGCAGGCTGTCCAAAGCGGATAGTCCGGTGCCGGCACCAGCACCTCATCACCGTTGTCAAGAAGCGCTGACATGCTTAAGTTTATAAGCTCGCTGACTCCGTTTCCGGTGTAGATATCCTCAACCGTCACATTAGGAAGCTTTTTGAGCTGTGCATATTGCATGATTGCTTTTCTTGCAGAAAAAAGTCCCTTGGAGTTGGAATACCCCTCACAGTCCGTGAGCTGGCGAGACATATCATATATCACCTCATCAGGTGTCCTGAAGCCAAACGGCGCAGGATTTCCTATATTGAGCTTCAACACATTTGTGCCGTTTTCCTCCATGCGGGCCGCCTCATCCACCACCGGTCCTCTAACATCATAAAGCACATTATCTAATTTTCTGGATTTTCCAAATTCTCTCATCCTGACCATCTCCTTTTATTTTCGTAACATTTCCTGTATCCGTAATCATATCCTGCTAGCCTAAAAGCTCAAAAACAGCCTCAGCGTCAAATACCACCTGCTTTACCTTATCAACCTCTATCTGATAAAGTGCATTTGCAGCCAGATGCTCTGCAGCCTGCTCGAGATCTCTTATGCCCGATGTGTTCTCGTGAAGCTTAATCACTGCATCAAGTCCGTCCTCTGTGAGAACGCACTCCTCCTCCTTCATTCCCATTCGCTCAAATACCTTGCGCAGGGCAAATCTCTGGAAGATGACCTTCTTCTCTTCATCGGTATAGTCCGGAATATCAATCACTGCAAAACGTGACATAAGCGGTGCAGAAATCTGGGATTTATCATTGGCTGTTGCAATCGGATATACTCCGACGGTCGGCACCATACACTCCATATAGTTGTCTGTAAAGCCCAGATTGTCAAGCAGTGTCAAAAGCACATCTGCCGGATTTCCGTTGCCGTTTTTGCTTGAGGCCTTGTCGAGCTCATTGATGATAAATACAAGATTTGACTCTCCCGCCTGTGAAAATGCCTCCATAATGATTCCCGGCTTTGCGTTTGAATAGATTCTTGAACTTCCTGTGAGCTGCTCTGCATCATTTATGGAGCTCATATCGAGTGTGGTCCATGGAAGCTTAAGTATACGTGCAACAGCATATGCAATCTGTGACTTTCCGGTTCCTGCCGGTCCACAGAGCAACAGTCCGTAGGCAGGGAGTGTATGAGTCCTGTTTATCTGGATAATGGTCTCAATGATTCTCTGCTTCACGCTCTCCATGCCATAGAGCTCCTCATCGAGTATGCGCCTTGCCTCCACAGGGTCAATTGCCTCAAAGTAATTTCCCTTCCACTGGATATTCATCATGATGGAAAGTGCTCTCTGCGCATGGCGTCTCTCCTCAGGTGATACCTCGCTTGAACGCGCAACTGCCAGATTTCTTCTGGCCCACAGCAGTATATTGTCAGGCAGTGTACGGCCTGCACAGGTCATGAAATCTGTGATGCTCTGTATACTGGTGAGCTTCATGCTGTCGCCCTCTTCCTCGTAATCATCGAGGTCAGGTTCATCCTCAGGCATGGTGCTGGCAAAGAGCCTTTCCATCATATACTGCAGGAATCCATCCTCTGCAGACAGCTTTGTGCCTCTGCCGAGAGCCACCTCCCTCACCCTGTATACTGCATATCCGTCAGGTGTATTGGCTCCTGAAAGCTGTACCTTTATGTGATTTTCGCCAAGCCACTTAAAAAGGCTAACGAAGCGGGAATCAATGCGCAGGATATCTGCACTGGTCACCCCATCACCATCCTCAAATTCAAAGGATGTACGCTTTATCGGATTTGTAAACATACCGAGCGCATGATGCGCCCATTCCTTTTGCTTATTGTCTATCACAACAATCGGTTTATCGGCCGATGCCTTGGTCTCTGTCGAATGAAATGTCTCATATGTACACTCCGGATGCTCATTTGCTACCGGTGTATCGCTAAAATCAAATACTGGCATTTTTATTCCTCTCTTTTCGTAATTGTATTCTTCATCATACCCTGTCAAAGGCTATGTCCTGTACCACCTCGCCCGCGATGATAAGTCCTGCCACTGATGGTACAAATGCAAGGCTTCCGGGAATATCCCTGCGCTCTGTGCACTTGTGTTCGGCACCCGGCGGGCAGATACAGTTGCTTCTGCAGCTTATAGACATATCCTCTATCGGTCTTGTAGGCTTCTCCTCAGAGTATACCACCTTGAGCTTTTTCACGCCACGTTTTTTAAGCTCACGGCGCATGACCTTTGCAAGAGGACACATGCTGGTCTTATATATATCAGCCACCTTAAATGCACTTGCATCTAGCTTATTTCCTGCTCCCATGCTGCTTATGATAGGGACATTTTTCTCCTGTGCCTTCATGACAAGCGCTATCTTTGCTGTTACCGTATCGACCGCATCAACTATATAATCATACTCTTCAAACGGAAATTCATCAGCATTTTCCGGCAAAAAGAAGCACCTGTGCGTCACGACACTGACATCAGGATTAATATCATGAATCCTCTCCTCCATCACATCTGTCTTGTATTTTCCTATGGTCTTTCGGGTTGCGATTATCTGCCTGTTTAGATTTGTAAGACACACCTTGTCATCATCGATAAGGTCAATCGCTCCCACGCCGCTTCTGACTAGTGCCTCGCAGACATATCCGCCCACTCCTCCTATTCCAAATACTGCGACTCTTGCGCCCTTTAGCCTATCCATCGCCTCTTTTCCAAGCAAAAGCTGTGTTCTTGAAAACTGATTTAACATTTATTTCTCCTTTTCATCCCTGACCACGCCGACACCGGCAGAAATCAGGAGTCTTACTGTATCCTTAAGCATGCTCCAGTCATCCTTTGACAGCTCATCGGCAGCCTTTATCATCTCAATAAGCTGCTTAAATGACATCTGGTCAAGGTTCTCAAAATTGGAGTCCGATGCTATTGAAAAAAGCACATTTACAAACTGCTTTCGCTGCGCCTCATCCATGCTGCCTATCCAGTTTCTGAGCGTCTTGTCAAGGCGCACACTGTTTTTGTCCAGCCCATCAGCTTTTATGATATGGGAGCCCATTATCTCCCATGAAAAAGCATCATGCTGCAGCGGCCCCGAATTGCGGCTTCTTACCACCTCATAATCGTCCACATGCTCAAGCAATAAACCAACAATGGACGACTGTGGCAGAAATGTCTCTATTCTGTCAAAAATTCTTTTGTAGCCTGCTGTATATATCATCTTGTGATTGAAGCCCGGCCCGTCAAAATTAAACACCTTAATAATGACATCCTGCACCTCTTTATCCACATGCATGGCGGCAAACACTGCCAGATTTCCACCCTTTGAGTGTCCGCCTATCCACAGTCTTCTTGCACCTATGCTTTTATTGCCTATATTTTCATCATCTAAAGCTTTATCATTTATGGCCTTTTCATTTATGCCCCTATCATCATTGCATATATATGCTGCCACCTGCTTTAAATATTTTTTCGCCTTGTTCTGTCCGGGTGTCTCATCGAGATAGCTTAGATTAAAGTTTTCCTTCCAGCCGACCACGGAATGGTCTGTACCACTGTAGGAAATGAAATATGTGCCGTCAGGCAGTTCTATCGTAACCGCAGAAAACTGCGACTCCTCTTTTTCACTAATATCGTATATATAATATCTCAAAATGCAGTCAGCATAGCGCCTTGAGTGCGCCAGCTTTTGAAGCAGCCTCGCGGAGTGGCGGAAAAGATTAGGCATCTGCTCAATCTCATCATCACTGTGGTCCGCGCAGTAAAGGCTTGAAAGCTGTTTTATCGTAAGGTATGACTTCTTTGCATCCGGCATATATGGCTTCATCTGCACATAAATAAGCTGTGAAAAAATCAGTCCGTCCACCTCATTTACATGCACCTCATCAAAGCCTATGTCTCCACGCCAGTCAATATAATCCATGATATCTGCCATACAATGCCCTCCTGAAATATATCCGTCTTATTCATCATAGTGATCTAGGAAGCTGTGCTTTATGCCATCCTTTTTATATGCTACAACCGTAGCCAGATTTACATTCTCCACGCTCTTAAATATATTTGCCTCGACAAAAGGATTCACCTTTTTAAGATTAGCGATGAGCTGCTTTATCTCAACACGCTTTGAGCGGTTTTCCTCATTATTGCAGGTGGTACAGGTATCTGTAAACTTGCAGGCACACTGTATGAAATGCAGACCGTTGTAATCACGCCATGCCTTGATATCGTCCTCCCTGACCAGGTAAAGAGGCCTGATAAGCTCCATGCCCTCAAAGTTTGTGCTGTGAAGCTTAGGCATCATGGTCTGTACCTGTGCACCGTAGAGCATGCCCATGAGTATCGTCTCGATAACATCATCATAGTGATGTCCGAGCGCAATTTTGTTGCAGCCAAGCTCCTTTGCAAAAGCATACAGATGTCCTCTTCTCATCCTCGCACATAAATAGCATGGCGATTTTTCGATATCATATACAGCATCAAATATATCTGACTCAAAAATCGTGGCAGGGATGCCAAGATTCCTGCAGTTTTCCTCGATGACATGTCTGTTTGCCTCATTGTAGCCCGGGTCCATGACGAGAAACTTCACCTCAAAATCAAACTTATTGTGATGCTTAAGCTCCTGAAAAAGCTTTGCCATAAGCATGGAATCCTTGCCTCCCGAGATACACACTGCAATCTTATCCCCCGGCTTTACAAGCTCATAGGTGTTTATCGCCTTTGTAAACTTGCGCCAGATGGATTTCTTAAATTTCTTTCTGATGCTCTGCTCCACATCTGCCTTTATATCGCGCTCTGCCACCTCATCCTCTTTCATGGCATCAAGCAGCCAGCTTATATAGCCTCCCTTTAAGCTTGCCGCATCAAAGCCCTTTTCTGTGAGATACTCTGCCACATCCACACTCGTCTTACCACGGCTGCAGACTATGACAAGCTTCTTATCGTGCGGCACTCTCTCATCTGACTCTATTTCCTCTGCCTGAATATTGAGTGCTCCCTTTATGGCACCGTGAGCCACCTCTTCCTCACTTCTTATATCTATTATCTGATAGCTGTTACTATCCAGCTTTTTAACTTCTTCTATACTAAGCTGCATTTTATTTCTCCTATATTATTTCCGTAATGACTTTATCTCCTGAAATATCCTGTACTCATAATATGCCGTCACCACAAGGATGAGCCCTATCATGATAAGGCTGTATACATCGCGGATTGCTATTCCAAACGCATCACACACGCATGGCACCAAAAGCCCCGCTGTAAAAACAAGCTTTACAAACGTCAAAAGCCTGAGTGAATACTTTCTGATATTGCCCACACACAGCTCTGCTGCTATGTGATTGAGCTTTTCCGGATAATGCTGCAGCCATGTGATTGCAATGTATACAAGCAAAAGCACAAGTATATTGGCCACAAACTTAAATACCTGTATGTGATAACATACTCCATAATAAATCTGTAAACCTATATACGCAAGAGCTAAAATCGCATCTATTGCCTCAAGCACAGCCGAAGCAAAGGTCATATCTCTTTTTCTCATATCAATCTGCTACCTTTCATTAACACCCTGAACACGTAAAAATCAGGTAAAACGATATCGTTTCGCTTTAAACTATCTAATTTTATCATATTATGGACTATCTTTCTAGAAAATTTGTGATATAATAATCAGGTTAAAGGAATTTTAATTAAAAATTTATAATACAACGAGGTTTAATCGAAAATGAGCAAATTAACAATACCAAAGGACTACTCTTCGGCACTGAATCTTCACGATACACAGCTTGCCATCAAGACTGTTAAGGATTTCTTCCAGGGCATGCTCGCACAGCGTCTTTCCCTGACACGTGTTTCAGCACCGCTTTTCGTTGATCCTACCACAGGCTTAAACGATAACTTAAACGGATATGAAAGACCTGTTACCTTCGGCATCCTTGAGCAGGGTGACAAGGAGGCTGAGGTCGTTCACTCCCTTGCAAAGTGGAAGAGATACGCATTAAAGAAATACGGCTTTTCTCTCGGCGAGGGCATCTACACAGATATGAATGCCATAAGACGTGATGAGGAGACTGACAATATCCACTCTATATTTGTTGACCAGTGGGACTGGGAAAAGGTCATCCGCAAGGAGGACAGAAACTTAGACTTCCTTAAGGAAACAGTAAAGACAGTATACAAATGCCTGCGCAAGACCGAGCAGTACATGGCTATACAGTACGACTACATAGATTTGATTCTGCCAAAGGATATCACCTTTGTCACCACATCAGAGCTTGAGGAAATGTTCCCGGACAATACTCCAAAGGAGCGCGAGTATTATTTTGCAAAGGCAAAGGGTGCAATCTGTGTAATGCAGATTGGTGACAAGCTTGCAAACGGCGAGCCTCACGATGGACGTGCCCCTGACTATGATGACTGGGCTTTAAACGCTGATATCATCGTATACTATCCTGTTCTTGATATCGCACTTGAGCTTTCATCAATGGGTATCCGTGTAGATGAGAAATCCCTAAAGGAGCAGCTTGACAAGGCCGGATGTCCTGAGCGCGCCAAGCTTCCATTCCAGAAAGCTATCCTCAACAATGAGCTTCCATACACTATCGGTGGTGGAATCGGACAGTCACGTATCTGTATGTTCTTCCTCAGAAAGGCTCATATCGGCGAGGTACAGAGCTCACTGTGGCCTGAGGAGACAATTAAGGCATGTGAGGAGCATGGTATTCAATTGCTATAATCTGCATACCATACTTTACTGTTTGTTATTAAAAACCTGCTGTGTCAGACAAGCATGACACAGCAGGTTTTTTATTTCTTATTTTTTAATTTTTCCATATGCATCACAAACATCAGCATAAATGCATGTGTTGTTGCTATTATCTACACAAACATCCTCCATGCAGCCCTGATCTGCGAACCTAGCCTCTCAAACTGCCAGTGGGTATTGCTCTTTATGATACTGTTTGGATCATTTATAGTAAAGCCCTCATCATCATAGCCTGTGATCACCATAAAATGTCCCTTTTCTGTGAAATCTCCCGGACCGACATTTACGACTATCAGATTGCCCTCATCAAGCCTTTCTTTAAATGTATCCTCATCCACCTTTATAGTCTTTGCATTTACCCCGTAGTGCCTGCAGCCCTTGCTTATAAGATTCCATGCACTTCCGGAGCCATCCACACTGTAGCCGGCCTCCTTTGCATACTCTGCCACCGCAAGAGGGGATGCCTGTGCATCATGTGTCAGATATAATACAACCATCGAAAGTGCAGTCGGACCGCAGCCACTCGCCGCAAAATAATTGCCACTGTACTTTTCATAGCCCCATCTCTTATCCCACTGCTGCAAAAGAGGTACTGTATCCTGCGAGGCCTCTGCCGTCAGATCAATATCATGCTCTTTCGAATGCTCCTTAGGATACTCATATATGAAGTCAATTGCCTCATCATTTTTCTTTGCAAGCTCCTTTAGCTGCCCCGGATACTTTGCACTGTGAAGTATCTCATCAAGCTTCGTTTCCTTGTCAGGCTCGCTGCTTTGCTCCGCAGCGTTTACATCAGCCTCTGAGCTGTTTTGATTTTTTTCTGAATCCATTTTAGATGCGGTAAGTGAATTATTATTCTTCTGCACATCAACATCTCTTGATTGCGTCTTATTATCAGCACCTACCACCGCGTCAGCTACGGGAACTAAAAGCTGCATGCCACACGCCAGAAATGTTGTTATGATTATCGCTGCACAAAGAACTATTGCGCCTATTTTCATGCGCCTGTCGCGGTGCCTTGCACGTTTTATGCTTCCCTGCCTTCTATGAGTTTTCTTATGTGTCTTTCCCATTGTTTTCCTCTTACTATTACAGCTTATCAACTTCATCCATCCAGATACGTCCGCACGCATCAGAAGGCATCCTTAGGTCTCCTCTCGGTGAGACCGCCACTGTTCCTACCTTTGGTCCATCCGGCAGACATGAGCGCTTGAACTGCTGTGCAAAAAATCTGCGATAGAAGTTCTTAAGCCATTTGAGAATAAACTCATCATCATATTTTCCTTCAAATGCTATCCTTGCAAGGCGGTAAACCTTGGCAGGAGCATAGCCGCAGCGCAGCATATTGTAAAGGAAGAAGTCATGCAGCTCATAAGGGCCCACAAGATCCTCTGTCTTCTGTGAAATCTTACCGTTTTCAGGTGGTAAAAGCTCGGGAGAAACAGGTGTATCAAGCACATCAAGAAGTGTACTTTCCAGCAAATCGCTGCCACAGGTATCTGCATAGTATTTTACCAGATGGCGCACCAGAGTCTTTGGAACCGAAGCATTTACCGCATACATGGACATATGGTCTCCGTTGTAGGTGGCCCAGCCGAGTGCCAGCTCTGACAAATCTCCTGTACCTATAACCATTCCGTTTTCCTTGTTTGCGATATCCATAAGTATCTGTGTGCGCTCGCGTGCCTGTCCATTCTCGTAGGTGACATCATGCACAGACGGATCCTGTCCGATATCCCTGAAATGTATATTTACGGCATCCTTTATATCCACCTCGATAAATGTAGCTCCAAGGCATTTAATGAGATTTACCGCATTGTCATATGTGCGGTCTGTTGTTCCAAAGCCCGGCATAGTAACTGCCGCTATATCCTTGTGATCCTTTCCCAAAAGGTCAAATGCCCTTACTGTGACGAGCAGTGCCAGTGTGGAGTCGAGTCCTCCTGAAATACCGATAACCGCTGTCTTGCAGTTGGTATGCTCTAATCTCTTTTTAAGCCCCATAGCCTGAATCATAAGAATCTCATCACAGCGTCTGTCCCTGTCTGTCTTATCTGCAGGAACAAAAGGAGCCGGATTTACATAGCGGCTAAGAGTGGTATCCTTTACCTCAAGATCAAACTCAGCCCATCTGTGATCATCCTCGACAACAAATGTTGTCATCCTGCGCCTCTCAGTCTCTATTCTTTCCACATCAAACTCGCTGTATATAGTCTCATTTGTAAAGCGCTTTGACTCGGCAAGCACATTTCCGTTTTCACAGATGAGATTGTGTCCTGAGTAGACCACATCCTGTGTGGACTCACCGTCTCCCGCTGACGCATAAATATATCCACAGATTAATCTGGCAGACTGTCCGCTCACAAGCTCTCTCCTGTATATTGCCTTGCCTGTCACCTCATCTGATGCAGACAGATTTACAATCACAGTGGCACCCGACATCGCGTGTCTGATGCTCGGCGGATTCGGAGTCCAAAGATCCTCACAAAGCTCCACCGCTATCTTAAGCTTTGGCAGCTGCTTGCAGCTAAAAATAAAATCAGTATCTACAGACACCTGCTGTCCATTTTTCAGTGTGACATATGTGCTAAGGTTTTCTCCCGATGCAAAATGCCTTGCCTCATAAAACTCATTGTAATTTGGCAGAAATGTCTTTGGCACCATGGCAAGCACCTCTCCGCGCGATACAACTGCCGCCATATTATAGAGCATTCCGTTTATCTCATATGGAAGCCCTATGAAAAATATGCCGTCAAGGCTCCTGCTGTAATCAGCTATTCCTATAAGCTCATCCTCTGCTGCAGCAATGAGCTTATCCTGCCAGAAAAGATCCTGACAGGTGTATCCGGTAATGCAAAGCTCCGGGAAAACAACCACCTTTGCCCCATTATCAGTGCACTCCTTCATAAGAGCTTTAATAAGCTGTCCGTTGTATACAGTATCAGCTACCTTTACCTTTGGTGTCGCTGCAGCGACCTTTATATATCCGTCCTTCAATTAGCGCATCTCCTTCAACTCATCCACCGTAAACTCATATGCCTTGTTACAGAACTGGCATTTTACTTCAATCGCTTCACCATCGTTGATAATATCGTCTAAATCTTTTTTGCTCAAGGTTGAGATTGCACGGGAAACGCGCTCTTTGGAGCAGTCACACTGGAATGCTGCCGGAAGTGTATCCGTGATCTCAAGTCCAAAATCGCCCAGAATAATCTCTAAAATCTGCTCCGGTGTGTTCCCCTCTTCCAACATCTCAGTTACAGATGCGATCTCACTGATTTTTTTCTCCAATGCATCCACAACTTCATCCGGGGTAAACGGCATCAACTGAATAATAAATCCACCTGCCTGCTTTACGCTCTGGTCCTTATCCACCAGCACGCCAAGACCAACCGCTGACGGAATCTGCTCAGATGTGGCAAAATAATAGGTCAGATCCTCAGCTATCTCACCTGTTTTAAGCTCACACTGACCTGAATACGGCTCCTTCAAGCCCATATCCTTTATGACTGTAAGTATACCAAGATCAAGTGCTCCACCCACATCAAGCTTGCCTGCCGCATTGAGTGGCAGCTCAACCTGTGGATTCATGGCAAAGCCCTTTACATTGCCGTGCGAATCTGCTGTGACGGTAAGCCCCTTAGCTGGTCCGCTGCACTGTATCTGAAGAGTTATGATATCCTTATCGCCCTTCATCATAGCTCCCATCATGGCTCCCGCAGAAAGAAGTCTGCCAAGTGCCGCCGTCATGACAGGTGTTGTCATGTGATCCTCTCTGGCGGTCTCCACCATCTCCCTTGATGTTACAGCAAATGCTCTGATATTGGCATCCGCCGCTGTTGCTCTTACTATATAATCTGACATAATTTACCTCTCATTATCTAATTCTATGCTTTATGTGCAATTACAGTGACCTTCTCACTGTCACACTTCACCTGATCGTCTGTGTACGCATCATACACCGCATCAAACACAAGTCCCGACTGCTCAAGAAGCTCCTTAAGCTCTGAAATCTCATAGCATCTCTGGAAATGAGTTTCCTCAAACTTCTTGTAGATATCATCCTCATCCTCTGACTGCTCCTTTATAAAAAGTGT
>OKUA01001735.1_pt1 | contig 10863 bp, 8 predicted proteins | sample 1606501 | NCBI WGS metagenome assembly OKUA01 (sample SAMEA3879608, study PRJEB24766) | human gut metagenome | biome: human-associated habitat; feature: feces | place: USA | collected 1985/1987
CAGCACCGGCGGACATACGGCGGCGATGGTGCCCGTCTATCTGTACGGGACAGGCTCCGAACGGATTAACGGCGTACTGGACAACACGGAGCTGGCCCGTATGTTGAAATGGCTGGTATTGCCGGATAGCGGACGGATTGCGAATGTGCCCGATTGATTCGGATGTACGGGAAGTCCGCAGGACCGGAGAGAAAAAGCGCGGGGTGTTGTGATCGACACCCTGCGCTGTAATTTATGGCATTGCGTTTCGGTTTTTCCGTGCTTCTTCGTTGTCCTTCTCGTCCGTGTCGTCGCCTTCCCAGTCGAACGGCGGGAAATCGCGTCGTTCACCCAGCGAGAAGCGGGTGTAGGTGATCGGCAGCTTCCGTTCGAGGAACATCTGTTCGTAGGCGGTCTTGACCGAGAGTATTTCGTCCGCGAACCCCGAGCCGTAGATGTCGTTGTTGGCCACGTCGCAGGGCAGACCGAACCGTTCGATCACGGCTTGCGTGTAGGCGTAGAGGTGTTGCGAGTCGGTCTTGAGGTTGATTCGTCCGCCGGGAACCTGCATCTGTGCGTACTGGCCCAGGAAGAGGGGTGAGGTGAGCCGTTTCTTGGCCCGGCGCGATTTGAGCTGCGGATCGGGGAAGGTGATCCAGATCTCATCGACCTCTCCTTCGGCGAAGAAGGAGGCGATCATTTCGATGCGGGTACGCAGAAAACCGACGTTGCGCATTTGCCGTTCCGTGGCGGTTTTGGCTCCGCGCCACATGCGGGCACCCTTGATGTCGATACCGATGAAGTTGCGGTTGGGGTCGCGCTCCGCGAGTGCGACGGTGTATTCGCCCTTGCCGCAGCCCAGTTCGAGTACGATCGGACGGTCGTTATGGAAAAAGTCGCTGTGCCAATGTCCTTTGAGCGGATGGTCGCGGCGGAAGGCCTCCTCGAAGGCGGGTTGTACGAAACATTCGAACGTGAGGTTCTCCGCAAAGCGTCTGAGTTTGTCTTTGCCCATCTGTTTTTATTCGCTTTTTTGCTGGTTGATGCCGATGGCTTCCACGCCCCGGACCGGCATCGCCGGGGTGAAAGCCATCCTGTAAATGCCGCTGTCGGGAAAAATTACGTGCCGACGATAGGGAACCGACGCTTCCTCCGCGAGGGCTGCCGGGTGCCTGCGGGGAGGAAGGCCCAGCGTGTAGGATTCCTCGAAAACCAGGGAGTCGGGCGAAATGGTCCGTATCGTCAGCCGCAGCGTGTCGTCCCGAAAGGAGTCGTTGTAACGCACGACGATGTATAGGTCGCGCGGGGTCACGGTATCCGCGTTCGGAATTTCGATTTCGGCACTTTCGCTCCACGTGCCGCCCCCGGTATCGGTTACGACCGTCTGATGCGGCGAAAGGCAGCTCGTAACGAGCATTCCGGCGATCGCTATGATACTCCGCAGGTACATTACGAGTCGTTATTGCTCTTTTTTCGGCGGTTCGGGTTGTGCTGTCTCTCCGTTTCCGCCTTCCCGACGGTTGCCTTCACGACGGTTGCGTCCTCCGCGTCCCCGAGGACGGCGGCGGGCACCGTTCTGTCCCTCTTCGCCCGGAGATTGGGAGTGTGTCGGAGTCGGATCGGTTTCGGAGCCGTTTTGTCCCGGACGGTTTTCGGAACGAGAACGCTCCGAACGACGTTCCCCGCGCTGTTCGCTGCGAGAGCCCTGACCGTTGCCGCGTTCACCGTTCTGTTCGCCGGAGGTGTTCCCGCGTTCGGTGCGCTGTTCGTTTTTCTGGGTGCTTTGTCCGTTTCGCGGCCCGTTCCGGTCGCTGTTGCGTGGGTTGTGCGGTTCGCCCTGACCGTTATTCCGTTCTCCGCGCGATTCGCGGCCTTCGCCTTGTCCGTTTCGATTATTCCGTTCACGGCGGTCGCGTTTTTCGCGGCGTTCACTCCGGTTGGCTGCATTTTCCTGTTTTTCGTCCTTGCGGGATTCCGAAACGGCGGACGCTTCTGCGGCGCTTTCGTTGCGGGCACCGTTGTTGTTCCGGTTTTCGCGTTCTTCTGCCCGATCGCCGCGACGCCGGTTGCGGCCCTTGCGTTTGGAGCCGTTGCCGTCGAAGCGTGTGATGCTGCCTTCCTCCGAGCGGTAGGTCGGTTCTTCGAACTTCTCCCGTTGTGGTTGCTCCGCCGACAGCTGATCGACCTTCTTGCCGGCACGGTTCAGCGCGATGATCTCCTTGACGCGGGCGACGGGAAGCGTCACCACGTTGGTCATCGTATCCTTGCTGCTGCTGAAGGACATGGTACCGGCCAGGATGTCGGTTTTGACCAGGTAATATTCGCCGTCGAGAGCCTGGAGCGGTTCCCGCAGACGGGGAAACTCCTTGCGGGCGTCCACGTAGGTATCGTATTCGTAGGCGAGGCAGCACTTGAGTTTCGAGCACTGTCCGGCCAGTTTCTGGGGGTTGAGGGAGATCTCCTGCATACGGGCCGAGTTGGTCGTCACGCTCGAGAAGTTCGAGATCCACGATGCGCAACACAGCTCGCGGCCGCAGGCTCCGATGCCGCCGATGCGTCCCGCTTCCTGCCGGGCGCCGATCTGTTTCATTTCGATGCGGATGTGAAACCGCTCGGCGAAGACCTTGATCAGCTCGCGGAAGTCCACGCGCTCGTCGGCGATGTAGTAGAAGATCGCCTTGATCTTGTCGCCCTGGTACTCCACGTCGCCGATCTTCATATTGAGTCCCATTTCGGCGGCGATCTGGCGTGCGGCGATCATCGTTTCGTGCTCCAGAGCGATGGCCTCCTGCCAGCGTTCGATGTCGTAGGGTTTGGCCTTGCGGTAAATCTTCTTGAATTCGCCGTTGTAGGGGTTAAAACCCACGCGGCGCATCTGGCGGGCTACCATGTCGCCCGTCAGGGAAACGATGCCGATGTCGTGTCCCGGCGAAGCCTCCACAGCGACGATGTCGCCCCGTTCCAGCGGCAGATTATTGACGTTCTGATAGTAGGAGCGCCGGGTGTTCTTGAAGCGCACTTCGAAAATATCGGTCGGCGTGTGTGGCGGGTATTGCTCCAGCCAGGCTGTTTCGTGCAGTTTGTAGCACCCCTCGCAGGGCTTGGCTGCGACCCCTTCGGGGGCGTAGTAGAACGTGCAGCCGCGACCGATTTCTGGCTTGGGCGCTTTCGTATATGGTTTGGTGTTATCCATTGGAGTCATAAATTTCGGTAAAGATAGTGAAATCCGGGAGCAATGCCAAATTTATTCGGCTGAGACTCCGGCATATTCCCGTCGGGCGGACGTGCGTCGCTGCCGGGAAGCGGAGATCCCGGATTATCGGATGCCGGCCTTCCAGCGCCGGATGTCGCGGCGGTAGCGGACGATCAGCAGTACGGCGGCCGTCGTAAGACCGACGGTGAAGCCCAGGATCAGCCCCTGTGCCCCCATTCCCAATGTAAAGCCCAGCAGGTAACCCACCGGCAGGTTGAATACGATGTACGAGAGGAAGGCGATCGGCATGATGATCTTCACGTCCTGAATACCCCGCAGGATGCCGACCGAAACGTTTTGGATGCCGTCCGCCAACTGGTAAACGGCGATCAGCAGGATCAGCTTCGAGGCCAGGTCGATCACTTCGGCGTTGGTGGTGAAGAAAGTCGGAATGACGTTGCAGAGCGAGATGAACGTGATGGCGGCGAAGAGGTTCCAGGCGATGACCAGGTGGTAGGAGGCCTTTGCCGCCAGAGTCAGCTCCTTCAAGCTGCGGGCGCCGTAGCAGTGGGAGATGCGGATGGTCGTGGCGGCACCGATCGAAGTTACGATCATGAAGGCGCAGTTGCCCAGGGTCATGGCGATCTGGTTGGCGCTGATGGCCGTCTTGCTCAGCCAGCCCATCATGATACTGGTGCCGACGAAGGCCGAGGCTTCGAGAAACATCTGCAGGGAGATTGGAAGGCCCATACGCAGCAATGTGCGGATCGTTTTGACCGAATAGTTGCGGGGCGAGAATCCCTGAAGATAGGCGCGGTATTTCTGTTTTTTGTAGAAATAGCCGATAATCATGATCGGCATGGCGATGCGCGATCCGAGGGTGCCGAGCCCCGCACCCGTGGCACCCAGTTCTTCGAATCCGAGGTGGCCGTAGATGAAAATCCAGTTCAAGCCGACGTTCATCAGGTTGCAGAGAATCACCACGACCATTTCGACCCGGGTGTTTCCGACGCCTTCGAGGAACTGCTTGAAGGTAAAGAAAAGCATGATGAACGGCATGCTGTAAGCCAGCAACTTGTAATACGGTATGGCCATATCGACCACTTCGACGGGCTGTCCCATGTGGTACATCAAAGGGATGACGGCCAGTTGGAGGCCGCAGACCAGGAATCCCAGCAATGTGTAGAACATCACGCCGTTTTGCAGGTATTGCGACGATTTGTGTCGGTCGCCCTGGGCGTAGAGTTCGCCGATCAGCGGCGTGAGGCCCAATGCGATGCCGACGCCGGCGATGAAGAGGATGAAGAAGACCGAGCCGCCGAACGAAGTGGCGGCCAGCGGCGTGGGGTCGTCGCCTCCGTAACGGCCGACCATGACGTTGTCGGCGACCTGTACGAGGATCTGCCCCAACTGGGTCATCACGACGGGCAGGGCCAGTTTCAGATTGGCTTTGTATTGTTGTTTGTAGGTTGAAAAACGGTACATATTTCTTGAATCAGACGACAAAGGTACGAAAATAATCGGTTATCCCTCTTTCGCATCCGTTTCGAAAGGGGGACGGGGGCTGATGTATGGACCTTTCGACCGGGTGTCGGGGCCGATTTTGCAGGCAGATATTGAAAGCATGCGGGACGGACATATATGGGGTTTGTTTCCGATTTCGATGCAAATGCCTTGCTGCCGGGAGGTCTGTTTGGGGTTATTCCGTTATGTCGGGCCGGGGTTGTTGTCGGTTCTGGAAAACCGCTTCGTCGAAGGAGTGGGTGAGGCGTGAAAATCCCGGCCGATATTTGCTTCGGCCGGGATTCGAAAACCGTCCGCCACTGGTGCGGATTTATGTTAGGCGACCCGGAGAATCACCTCCTTTTCGCCGTCGGGTTCCACGATCACCCGCTCCCCGCTGTGCAGTTTGCCGTCGATAATCAGTCCCGAGAGAGGTTCCTCGATGCGTTCGAGCAGCGTGCGGCGTAGGGCGCGGACGCCGTATTTGCGCTGGTAGCCGATGGCGGCAAGGGTCCGCTTCGCCTCGTCGGTGATTTCGACCTTGTAGCCGAGTCGGTCGGTACGGGAGAGCAGCTCCTTGAGTTCCAGGTCGATGATCCGCTCCACGTCCGAGAGGTCGAGCGTGCGGAAGATGACGATGTCGTCGATGCGGTTCAGGAACTCCGGTGCGAAGGTTTCTTCCAGCGCCCGGCGGTATTCCGACTGCGGGGCTTTCTGCTGGGTGTCCGATTTCGAACAGGTGCTGTACCCGACCTGCGTGGAGCGTATTGCCGCGGCCCGCGATCCGACGTTGGAGGTGAGAATGATTACCGTATTTCGGAAATCGACCTTGCGCCCCGAACCGTCGGTGAGGTGTCCCTCGTCGAAGATCTGCAACAGGGTGTTGAAGACTTCGGGGTGGGCTTTCTCGATTTCGTCGAACAGGACGACCGAATAGGGATGGCGGCGTACCGCTTCGGTGAGCTGTCCGCCTTCGCCGTAGCCGACATATCCCGGCGGGGAGCCGATCAACCGTGCGACGTTGTGTTTTTCGCTGTATTCGCTCATGTCGATACGGATGAGTCCCTTGTTCTCGTCGAAGAGCCATTTGGAGAGCTCTTTCGCCAGCAGGGTTTTGCCCACGCCCGTCGGTCCGACGAACATGAAGACGCCGATCGGACGCCCTTCGTCCTTGAGTCCCGCCCGGGAGCGTTGGATCGACCGCGAAATCTTTTCGACGGCTTCGCATTGGCCGATGACGCGGGCCGAAAGATAGTCCGCAAGGCCGCGCAGACGTTCGCTTTCGCTGCCCGAGAGCCGTTCGGCTGGGATTCCCGTCATGGAGGTAATAACCTGCTCGATATGCTCGGCCCGGATTTCGGGCGGGCCGGGATCGGACGGAAGAGTCCATACGGCGCCACCGACAGTCGTCGTGTCCGCTGCCGCCGTTTTGCGGGAGCGGTTTTTGGGCGTTTTGGCTCCTGCTGCGGCGCCGACCGGTTCGCGGGATGCGGTTTTTCGGGACGGTTTTTCGGTTTTGCCTTTGTCCTGCAGGTGAATACGTGCCCCGGCTTCGTCCAGCACGTCGATCGCCTTGTCCGGAAAGTTGCGGTCGGTAATGTAGCGCCCGGTCAGGGCGACGCAGGCCCGCAATGCTTCGTCCGAGTAGCGCACTCCGTGGTGCCGTTCGTAATGGGGTGCGATGTTGTGCAGGATTTGCAGGGTTTCCTCTTCCGAAGCGGGTTCGACGAGGATTTTCTGAAAGCGGCGTTCCAGCGCGGGATCGCTCTCGATATCTTCGCGATATTCGTCCAGCGTCGTGGCTCCGATGACCTGCAATTCGCCCCGCGCCAGGGCGGGTTTGAGAATGTTGGCCGTGTCGAGGCTTCCCTGGGTCGAACCTGCGCCCGCGATGGTGTGTATTTCGTCGATGAAGAGGATCGAGTCCTGCTTCCTGCGCAATTCTTCGAGAAGTCGCTGCATCCGTTCTTCGAACTCACCTCTGTATTTGGTCCCGGCCAGGAGCGACGATACGTCGAGCGAATAGAGCCGTTTGCCGCGGATGGTGGCGGGAACTTCGTCCGCTGCCATCCGCAGGGCCAGCCCTTCGACGATGGCGCTCTTGCCCACGCCGGCTTCGCCGATCAGGATCGGGTTGTTCTTCTTGCGGCGCGAGAGGATCTGCACGATGCGTTCCATCTCCCGCTCGCGTCCTACGACGGGATCGATGCGGCCTCTGCGAGCTTCGTACGTAAGGTCGGTGCCGAATTTGTCCAACAAGGCAGGTTCCGCAGGAGGAGTGTCCCGGACAGGTTCGCGCAGGCCGATGAACCGTAGTTCGGGTGTCGGCCGAAAATTGGTATCCGGAGGCGTCGTTTGATCGGCCTCCAGGGTCATCTTTTGCAGTTCGGTCGCTATCGCCTGTGCATCGAAATGGTACATGGCCAGCACCTGCGAAGTGATCGTGTGCGGGTCGCTCACGATGTGCAGCAGTGCGTGTGCCGTCGAAACATGGTGCATCGGGGCGAACAATCGTTGTAATTCTCTGGTGTATAAAGGGAAAAATTCTTCGGGATTCTGCCTCGATGAATCGGGTGCCGATACCGACCGAATCTCGCTTTCGATGCGAAGGCATATTTGGTGAATCTCCCAGTCCTTGAGGCGGGAGGTGAGTATCTGATGCGCTAAGGACCCTTCTTCCCGCAGAATCTCAAGGGTGAGAAAATCCTTGAGTGAGTGGGTAATAGCGCGTTTCGAGGTTTCGAATGCCGTACGGGCGATGATGGCCTCGAGCGTTTTTGAGATTTTAGCTTGCATCTTGGATTCCTTTTTTAGTTTTCCGTGTTCGGAAAAGCGAACGCGGTCGCTCTCTCCTCGCTTGTCGAAAATGTACGTTTTGTCCTGTTGAAATTACAGACTTATAACGAAGAAATCCCAGGTAATATTATGTTAAATAAAAATATTGCATATTGAACGATTTCGTCCCTTTATCAAGCGCCGGGACGAGGCCATTCGCCGATTTCCATGTCGCGGATGTCGGTGCCGTCGATGGTGAAGCGCAGGGCGCTGCGCACCTTGTGGAAACCGTAGCAGCCGGCAGCGCCGGGGTTGAGGTGAAGCAGGTCGTAAACGGGGTCGTAGATGACCTTGAGAATGTGGGAGTGCCCCGCGATGAAGATTTTCGGGCGCAGCGATTGGATCCGCGCTACGGCCTGCGGGGTGTAGTGGCGGGGATAGCCGCCGATGTGGGTCATCAGCACCCGCACGCCCTCGCATTCGAATGCGAGGAAATCAGGGTAGACGCGGCGTGTGAGCCCTCCGTCGATGTTGCCCGAGACGGCGCGCAGGGGTTTGAACGACGCGATCGTGTCGGCCAGTTCGAGCGAGCCGATGTCGCCCGCATGCCAGATTTCGTCCACGTCCTTGAGGAATGTTTTGAGCGTTTGGTCGAACGTGCCGTGGGTGTCGGATATGAGTCCTATGCGTTTCATGCTATTTTGTTGTTCTCTGTATTCTTCGGTAAACTGCCGGCGAAGTTTGTGTTTCATTCGGATTCCTGCCTGCCGAATTTACGCCGCCCGCCCAGCAGGTAGAGCGTGCCGACGACGGCGGCAGCAAAGGCTGCCGTACTGTCCGCAAGAAGAGCGCAGCCCGTCACGGCCATTTCCGCAACGCCCGCGACGGCCCGCAGCAGGAAGAGGGTGGCAATGGTGTAAATACCTGTTTCGAGCAGCGGCAGCCGGCGGATGATCCCGGCGCCCGAAAGTCCGTAGAGGCCGAATACGGCGAAGATGAACGCAATGGCGACGGTCAGCAGATAAGGAATGGCGGCCCCGTAGCGGAGGGCCAGCGTTTCCATGATTCCGTCGATGCGATAGATCGACAGTACGGGATAGAGCCAAGGTAGGCAGGCGAGGTGTCCCGCCGCGACCAGGAAATTCAATATAGCGCCTGTTTTCAACATGTCGGCAGTCTTTATGTTTCCGGGGATAGATTCCGTCCCGGTTTCGGGATTTATGATTCAGGGATTGCCCGCTGTGCTCTTTTGCCGTTTGTCGGTATATTTTGGTCGCTTGTGTCGCTGCCGTTCGCCGGGGTGAAATACGGGATGTCGTCCGATCGTATTTTCGGGGCTGTCCGGCAGTCGGCTTCAGGAATGCCGGAAGGCGTTGTGTCTCCGGCTGTTATTTATATTTGTCCTTCCACAGCTCCCGGATGCATGCGGCGATCTTCGCTTCGGCGGCGTTGCGGGTGTTCGGCTCGTAGAATTTCTTGCCTTTGAGCGTTTCGGGCATGAACTCCAGCCCGGCGAATCCGCCGTAGTCGTGGGCGTATTTATAGCCTTTGCCGTACCCCGCCTGATCCATCAGCTTGGTCGGGGCGTTGCGCAGGTGCAGGGGTACGGGCCGGTTGGTCGTATCGTGTTCGACGAAGGAGAGCGCCTGGTTGATGGCCATGTAGGCCGAGTTGCTCTTGGGCGAGGTGGCCAGGTAGATCGTGGTTTCGGCCAGCGTGATGCGGGCTTCGGGCATGCCGATCTTGTGCACCGTGTCGAAACAGGCGTTGGCCAGCAGCAGGGCGTTGGGATTGGCCAGGCCGATGTCTTCCGAGGCCAGGATCACCAGCCGGCGGGCGATGAAGCGCGGCTCTTCGCCTCCGGCCAGCATGCGGGCCAGGTAGTAGATCGCTGCGTTGGGATCGCTGCCCCGCACCGATTTGATAAAGGCCGAGATCACGTCGTAGTGCTGTTCGCCGTTCTTGTCGTAGAGGGCGATGTTCTGCTGCAAACAGTCGGTGACGTATTGGTTGGTGATCGTTACTTTGCCGTCTGCGGCGCCCGTGATGATGTCCAGAATGTTGAGCAGCTTGCGGGCGTCGCCGCCCGAAAAGCGGAACAGCGCTTCGGTTTCCTGTACCTCGATCTCCCGGGTTTTGAGCTCCGGATCGGTGGCCAGAGCCCGGTCTAAAAGGGTTTGCAGTTCCCCGTCGGTCATCGGCTGGAGGATATAGACCTGGCAGCGGCTCAACAGCGGTGAGATCACCTCGAACGAGGGATTTTCGGTCGTAGCTCCGATCAGCGTCACCACGCCCTGCTCGACAGCACCCAGCAGCGAGTCCTGCTGCGACTTGTTGAAGCGGTGGATTTCGTCGATGAACAGGATCGGCGGTTTGGAGTCGAAGAATTTCTGCTTGCGGGCCGATTCCAACACCTCGCGCACCTCCTTGACGCCCGACGTGACGGCCGACAGGGTGTAGAACGGGCGTTTGAGAGTCGTGGCAACGATCTTGGCCAGCGTAGTTTTTCCCACGCCCGGCGGACCCCAGAGGATGAACGAGGGGACATTGCCCGTTTCGAGGAACTTGCGGAATACGCCGTTCTGCCCGACCAGGTGGGCCTGTCCGATATATTCATCGAGCGTACGGGGACGCAGTCGTTCGGCGAGGGGAATGGACATGGAAAGCATTTTTTGTCGCTCAAATGTACTGAAAATTTTTGTTTTCGGCAACGGCCGGACTGAATGCGGTCCGAAAGAGCGGATGCGTAGAACCGCTGCCGTCCGGTTCGGGGATTCGCAGCGGGGAGATCGTGTCCTGGCCGGATTCCGTTTTTACGTCGTGCTTCACGCTTGTTCTGCGGTCGCAGTTCCCGAAGCGACGCGCACTATTGTATATTTCGAAAAGCCGCTATATGTACTGTACATATTGATACACACGGAAAAGTGTAAGTCTGTTCCCGAATCGTGAGCGTAGGAAATTCATTTTGGCGGAGAATAGGCAGACATCTTCTCGCGTCGTATCCGTATTCTGCGGATATAGGCGTGGGGCTGTCGCTTATTTCACGCCAAAAGGTACTCCTACGACCTGCGATTCTGAAATGGGCTTCGGTGCCACGCTTTTCTTTTTATTACCAGTCGTCGGGGTACGGACGATACAATCTTAAATTTTATGGATAATATTACGAAGCAGAATGGAAATGAAGTCGGCAGACATCAGGTCGAAGGGCAGACGATCATTATCAATCAGCAGGAGCGGAGAAGCACGAACGGACTGGGAACCGCCGGTTTTATTCTGGCCTTGTTGGGTTTGATTTTCAGCTGGGTTCCGGGGCTCGGCTGGGTATTGTGGGCCTTGGGTTTGATTTTTTCATTCGTGGGAATTTTCAGAACTCCCCGCGGCTTGGCGATCGCCGGGCTTGTCATATCGTGTAT
>OKUA01001737.1_pt1 | contig 10842 bp, 8 predicted proteins | sample 1606501 | NCBI WGS metagenome assembly OKUA01 (sample SAMEA3879608, study PRJEB24766) | human gut metagenome | biome: human-associated habitat; feature: feces | place: USA | collected 1985/1987
TCACAAACCCATAGTCTTTTCTTCCAAAGATAACGACATAAATTCGGCTACACCCGGATGTTCCCACCTGCTACACCCGGATCTACCTTAAACGAACACCCGGATGCAGGGATCGCCTACATCCGGGTGTCGTCGTGTTTATATAAGCAGTTTATTCATCTTTCTCTGTATCTTCCGGAAGTTTTTCCAAGGTGCTATGCGCATTCAAGGGAGAGACAACAGAACGTCCCAACTGACTTTCCAATTGCTGCCTGGCCACTTTGGCGACCTTGCCGCCTTCCATCGCTACAGAGGCGTTTTCATCGAAATTTTGAGGGTTCTTTACTTGCGAAAGTTCCGTTGTGGAGGCTTCGGCAAGCATATTCAAGATCAACTCCGTATTAGTCATATTATCCCGGAGGTTTTCTTTCTTAAGCCCCTTATACGCCTTATATTCTTTCGTTGTCTTATCAGACCAAGTCTTTGTGATAATATCGGTCAAAAAAGCGAACTGTACCCCTTCTTCCATTCCACAACGCTTCCATTCGTCCGTCAGATTCTTACGGATCTCAATGCTTTTTAATCGTTGATTGATCCAGCTGTCAGAGTATCCCAAACGTTTATATTCCCACATAGCACGATCTATCGTCAATTCAGGATCCTGCAATTCATCGATTCTTTCACTGGCAATCTGCGCCATCCACCCTTTAAAAGGTTCGGCTTTGGGAGAAGGGACAGATTGAATCAGGCGGAAAAGTTGTTCGGTATCGGCAACATCGGTAAGACGTTTCTTTCCATCTTCGGCAACCAATTTCAACTGGTTACAATTTGTAACCGTTTCATTTCCCTCCTTCTTCAACCGATTTTTCAATACTTTCCAATAATTTCGAGGATCAGGACTGTCGGTTAACACACCTATTACATCTACAATAGAAAAGTACCATTTTTCCAGTTCATCGTCCCAAACGGTCCGGACTTTACGCTCTTCGAAGAGCTTAATCGCTTCTTTTTTTGTCATAGTCACTGTTTTTAAGTAATATCTGGCAAAGATACTGATAATAAAGCAGCAAACCTAAATTTCCTTCGGCATATTTATCAAATTGATTTTCAACCAATAACGTATTAAATGAAAAGAAAAGTGTGTCTCGTCCTGAAATAGGTTGACTTCATAAAAGTCAACAAAGATGAAAAAAGAGAAGTCATTGACTCGTCGCAAGGGTGAACCTTATCCTTTGGAGATTCGCCTAGCAGCTATAGGTGAATATCGCTTAGGAGTAAGCCGTAAAGAGATCGCCTTTAAATATTCCATAAGCGACCCTACGGTAATATCGCATTGGATTCGTAAATTTGAGGCAAAAAGACAATCATCAGTGTCAATAAAACCACTGAAACTCAAAAAGCGATCAATAAAAATGACAGAAAACGAATCGGATCTTTCCAAACGGATCAAAGAACTGGAACGCGCCCTCAAACAAAAAGAGTTGGAGTTAAAGGATAAAGAGAAGGAACTGAAGCATGAGCAAGCTCATCGCCGTGCGATGGAAATCCTAATAGAACTAGCCAATGAACACTATAACATCGATATCCGAAAAAACTCTGGCACCAAGCAGTGAAAAGGCTTCATGACAATCAGCCGGAAATAAGTATCCCTGATTGTTGTTCGTTGTTTGGGTATAGCAAGCAAGCCTATTATAAGAGAGAAAAACAGTTACAATCGGAATTGTTGTGTGAGGAAATAATCCTTAAAATGGTAAACAGCCTGCGTCAGGACCAACCGGTTTTAGGTGGTCGTAAGTTGTATCATATCCTAAAAACCAAGATACATCCTGATTTGGATATAGGGCGCGATAAGTTTTTTGACTTGCTACGCGACAATGGTTTGTTGATCAGACATTCCAGGGTTTATCGGCCGGTAACAACTCTGTCATGGAACCGTTTTCATAAGTATCCAAATCTGATAAAAGATTATGATCCGCTATCAGCCAATCAGTTATATGTAGCTGATATCACTTATGTCCGCAATGTCGAAGGGAGATTCTATTATTTGAGTTTGCTCACAGATGCATACTCCCGTAAGATTGTCGGTTGGGCCCTGGAGGATTCCCTGGAGATGTCCGGTCCGATAAAAGCGTTGAATATGGCCTTGGAAACACTTCCCCCGGGAAGCGATCTGATCCATCATTCGGATAGAGGAGTACAATATTGTAGCAAAGATTATATCTCAATTTTACAAGGCATTAAATGTCGTATAAGTATGACAGAAAACGGAGATCCCAGAGAGAATGCAATAGCTGAACGTGTCAATGGAATATTAAAAGAAGAATGGTTGAATAAAGAAATGATAACAACGCTCGGCCAGGCTCGGGATATAGTGAGGAAAGTGATCGATATTTATAACACCCGGCGCCCTCACAGTAGTGTGGAAATGTTGACACCTGAAGAGGCGCATGCGAAGAAGGGGCCTTTAAAAAGAAAATGGAAAACTATTTATAAACGTAAACAAGCTATTCTTTTATGAACAGGATCAAACTGATATATTTGCAACAAAATAGAACAGAGACCGGAAACGCTCGTCGGGACAGGTGGCCCTGCCCCTTGCCGCTTGGGCGCTCCCCGGCCGATGAGTTTGGCTGTGAAAAGCCCCCTGTCCTGTAGTGAAACAGGATAAGGTAACTTATTTTAGGATTAAGAAAGGATTGTCTGTTTTTTTACATTTATAGACAACCTATAACAGGATTTTTTTAATACACAGTCAACCAAAATCAGGACGAGACAGTGTGATAGAGAGTGACACAGGAGTGATAGATGAAAAGGGCATCTATCACACTCAATACATGTTGATATACAAAGGATGCAAGAAAAAAAGTGATAGAGTGACAGTAAATACGCGAAAATCTATTTACGGCGTTCTACGATGTAATCGGCAAGCAGCAGCAAACCTTCGCGTGCTTCCGATTCAGGAAGTGTCATCAAAACCTCGACCGCTTTGTCATGATATACCTGCATACGCTGTTCAGCATATTCGATTCCCCCGTTCGCTTTCGCAAAATCAATCAGCAAATCTATATTCTCTGTGGTAAAGTCTTTTTCATTTATGATATGAAGGCAATGTTCTGCCTCTTCTCTCCTACCCGTCTGCAACGCGTGCAGCAAGGGGAGCGTGACCTTTCCCTCCCGGATATCGTTGCCGGTCGGTTTGCCGATATTCGCCTCTTTGAAGTAGTCGAAGATATCATCTTTGATCTGGAAACAGTAACCTAAGTATTCGCCGAACTCACGGCATTTTTCCACCATTTCACCGGATGCCCCGGCAGAGATGGAACCGATCTCGGCACAAGCGGAAAGCAGCATGGCCGTCTTTTTCCGTATCACCTGCATATAGCAGGATTCGTCGATGATGCTTTCTTCGGCCGTTTCCAACTGCTTGATCTCCCCTTCCGAAAGATCGCGTCCGAGATTGGAAACAATACCTATGATTTGCAGATTACCTGTCTGGATAGAACGGATCAACGCGGTGGAAAGGACATAATCGCCCACTAAGACAGAAATGCGGTTATCGAATATGGCATTCAAGGAAGGAACCCCGCGACGCTGTTTTGTCTCGTCGATCACATCATCATGAATCAGTGTGGCAGTATGAAGCAGTTCCAACAGAACAGCCGAATTGATCGTATTATCCGTTACCTGCCCACATGCTTTAGCCGTCAAAAGTACTAATAAGGGGCGGACATGTTTTCCGCTCGCATTCAGTATCTGGTCAATAGCTGATTGCAAACGATTCGTTTCGCTTCGCAGCGAAGCAGCAAACTCATCATTAAAACGTTTAAACTCTACGGCAACCGGTTGTTCTATTTTACTTCTATCCTTCATAATTGATCCTAAGATGCGCAAAAGTAACAAAAAGTATCGAGTAAGCGAGTTTTTTCGTACATTTACCGACAATTGTCACACTAAAACGTGTTAAAAGAGATGAAGTTATTCCTCATAGATGCATATGCATTGATTTATCGGTCTTACTACGCTTTTATCAAGAACCCGCGTATCAACTCCAAAGGCATGAACACTTCGGCCATCTTCGGTTTTATCAACAGCCTGGAAGATGTCCTGAAACGTGAAAACCCGACCCATATTGCGGTAGGCTTCGACCCGAAAGGTCCGACTTTCCGCCACGAAGCCTACGAACAGTACAAGGCGCAACGGCAAGAGACGCCGGAAGATATCCGCAAGTCGGTCCCTTTCATCAAAGACATCATAGAAGCCTACAATATCCCGATACTGGAAGTTCCGCGCTATGAGGCCGACGATGTTATCGGCACGGTTGCCAAGCAAGCCGAAAAAGAAGGTTTCGAAGTATATATGATGACACCTGACAAAGACTACGGCCAGCTGGTATCCGAACATATATTCATGTACCGCCCCCGCTTCGGCGGTGACTACGAGATTATGGGCGTACCCGAAGTACTGGACAAATACGGCCTGACATCCGTCGACCAGGTGATCGACCTTTTAGGACTGATGGGCGACAGTTCCGACAACATCCCCGGATGTCCGGGTGTCGGTGAAAAGACCGCCCAGAAATTATTGGCCGAATTCGGAACGATCGAAAATCTTTTGGAGAATACCGACAAGCTGAAAGGCTCCCTTCAAAAGAAGGTCATGGAGAACATGGAGCAGATCCGCTTCTCCAAATTCCTGGCAACAATCAAGACGGATGTACCGATCCGGTTCGATGCTGCCAAATGCATCCGTGAAAAGATGAATGAGGAACGTCTCGTAGAGATTTACACTGAATTAGAATTCAGAACATTTATTAACAGAATGAGCGGAGAGCCGGAAAAAGTCAAAACGGAGTCCAAAACAGCACCGGCGCCAGCAAAAGCCGATACAAGAAAAAAAGCAGCTCCGGCAGGCCCGATTCAAGGCTCGCTCTTTGAAGAATTTGCGACCGAACCTACGGCTGTTCCCAAATATTCGACTCTCGCGAACTTAAAGTCTACTCCTCACACCTATTATCTTGTTGATACAGAGGAAAAAAGAATAGAATTAGGGCGGTTTTTGAACGAACAGGATTTTTTTGCTTTTGACACGGAAACAGATGGTATAGATCCATTGAAGGCCGGATTGGTCGGAATGTCGTTCGCCGTGAAAGAAAACGAGGCTTGGTACGTCCATGTTCCGGCAGCCCGCGAAGAAGCCGACAAAATTCTTGCCCACTTCTCCCCCGCCCTGCAGAATCCGAAATCTCTCAAGATCGGACAAAATATAAAATTCGACATCCTTGTCGTCCGCAAATATGGAATCCGGATAGCCGGCCCTCTATTCGACACGATGATCGCCCACTACCTTCTGAATCCCGAACTGCGTCACGGTATGGACTACCTCGCCGAAACATACCTTAAATATAAAACAGTACGGATCGAGGAACTGATCGGCCCGAGAGGAAGGAAACAACTTACCATGCGTAACGTCCCGGTTGCCCAAGTAGCCGAATATGCCGCCGAGGACGCGGACATCACGCTCAAGCTGAAAAACTATTTTACCCCCTGTCTGGAAAAAGAAGGACTCGAATCGCTTTTTTATGACATCGAGATGCCTTTAATATATGTATTGGCTGAAATGGAATATACGGGAGTGACGCTTGACACCGTCGCCTTGAAACAATCGTCCGAGGAACTGACGACCGCACTCAAGAAGTTGGAGAAAGAGATCTACGAACTGGCAGGAATGAAGTTCAACATCAATTCTGCCCGCCAGGTCGGCGAAGTCCTTTTCGATCACCTCAAGATAGAAGAGAAAGCGAGGAAGACAAAGACAGGCAGCTATAGCACGAGTGAAGAAATACTGGAAAAAATGCGTTCCAAACATCCCGTTGTGGGAAAGCTGCTCGAATATCGAGGGCTGAAGAAGCTGCTCAGCACCTATATCGACGCCCTGCCCGAACTGATCAACCCGGAAACCGGCAAGATCCATACATCCTACAACCAGGCAGTCACCTCGACCGGCCGCCTCAGTTCCACCAATCCGAACTTGCAAAACATTCCGGTACGCGATGAGTTGGGACGTGAAATCCGGAAAGCCTTTACAGCCGAAAACGAAGACTGTATTTTCTTCTCCGCCGACTATTCGCAGATCGAACTTCGCATCATGGCCCATCTGAGCCAGGATGCCCACATGATAGAAGCCTTCCGCAGCGGAGCCGACATTCATGCCGCCACAGCCGCCAAGATATACGGTATTCCGGTTGAAGAAGTCACTTCCGATATGCGTCGGAAAGCGAAAACGGCCAATTTCGGCATTATCTACGGAATCTCTGTTTTCGGGTTGGCCGAACGGCTGAGCATCCCACGCGCAGAGTCAAAAGAGTTGATCGAAGGATACTTCAAAACCTATCCGGACATCCGTGCATACATGGACGAAAGCATCGAGGTGGCGAAAGAAAAAGGATATGTAGAGACGATCTACAAGCGCAAACGTTTCCTGCCGGATATCAACTCCCATAACGCGATCGTACGGGGATATGCCGAACGAAACGCGATCAACGCTCCGATCCAGGGCAGTGCAGCCGACATCATCAAAGTTGCCATGGTTCGCATCTTCAACCGTTTCGAAACCGAAGGTCTGAAGAGCAAGATGATCCTGCAGGTACACGATGAATTGAACTTCAACGTCTACAAAGACGAATTGGAAAAAGTGAAACAAATCGTGTTGGATGAAATGGAAAATGCAATCAAACTGCAAGTTCCCTTGATCGCCGACTGCGGTGAAGGGGTAAACTGGCTGGAAGCGCATTAACAAAAACACATAAAGTTTATAAATCACAGCATTTATACACTATCTTTGTCGTGAAATTTATTGCAAGGAGTTGCAATATCACATAGTAAAACAGAAGCGTTATCATATTGTCCTTAAGCAAGAAAATCGCCAATTTTTCATCCAGCAAGGACAGTAGACAACAATTGCCTCACGTTTTTTGTATATATATACATAATATATAAACATCAAGCGTGGGCTGTTGTCTATCTGCTGGATAGGTGTTTGGCGATACCTCTTGCTTGGATAGATGGCAGTTCCCACGCTTTTATTATATTTTCCGTCTTAGGGGGACAGATGGAGCAATTGGAAAATTATGTATTTCATATTCCCTGACAATCTTCCGGCATCCGTACAAAAAGCAGCGTTCGAATTCACATCCGGACAGTTCCCCTTGTATCGTTACATAACACCGGATACAGAGATACTGAATCGGGGTATTTCAATCGCTATCCCGGATGAAGCCAGCCACATCCGTTCCATCCGCCTCACGACATCACTGAGCCATTTCACTTACTATTACCCCGAAAAAGGATATAAGATCGCGCAAGGTATCCATCTTCCCCCTTTCCGGGTTCCGGCAGTCGGAGATCTCTATGCAAACGGCGTGATCATACAGGCTGGAGCAGATTCTCCCGGTCAGCATATAGAACCCGATATAGCCCCTTATAAAGGTTCGGTAATGGAGATACGGGAACAGACACTCGATTATTTCGATGCCTTGATCTATTGCGAGTCCATTTCCGAAGGGACCTTAGACAACTGGCATCTGCCGGATATGCTCAATCTGGTATTACTGCACACCAGGCAACGGGAATTCAACATGTTCCTCGCCAAGTATCAAGGAACTTTTTTATACGACGAGGAATACTGGTGCAAAGACAACAGCGTGATCGATCTGGGAGTAGCATTCAATATGGCAAACAGCCGCCTCGCTATATGCCCCAAAAAAGAAAAGCGGCAGGTTCGGGCCATACTGGATTATTAAAAGACTCAAATTCCTCTCCCGCTTATTCGCCCAAACAATATTTTCTATATCCGGTTCGCCTGTATCCGGCAACATAAATACAAAAGATTGTATATCTTTGCAGTCTGGAAACAAAGTTTGAATAAATCATAACAACAAAATAGAATGGCATTACAATGTGGCATCGTAGGACTTCCCAACGTAGGAAAGTCTACTCTTTTCAATTGCTTATCGAATGCAAAAGCACAGTCTGCTAACTTCCCGTTCTGTACGATCGAACCGAATGTCGGCGTGATCACCGTACCGGACGAACGTTTGAACAAACTGGCAGAAATCGAACATCCCCAGCGTGTTATCCCTACTACGGTGGAAATCGTAGACATCGCCGGCCTTGTAAAAGGCGCCAGCAAAGGAGAAGGGCTGGGAAACAAATTCCTTGCCAATATTCGCGAAACAGATGCAATCCTGCATGTACTGCGTTGCTTCGATGACGACAATATTGTTCATGTGGACGGCCGTGTCGATCCGGTTCGCGACAAGGAAATCATTGACACCGAATTGCAGATCAAAGACCTGGAAACCATTGACAGCCGTATTGCCAAAGTGCAGAAACAGGCTCAGACAGGCGGTGACAAGCAGGCTAAAATCGCTTATGAAGTACTTTGCAAATATAAGGAAGCACTGGAACAGGGTAAAAGTGCCCGCACCGTTTCTTTCGAGACGAAAGACGAGCAGAAGATCGCACACGATCTATTCCTGTTGACCGACAAACCGGTAATGTATGTCTGTAACGTAGATGAAGCAAGCGCAGTCAACGGTAATAAATATGTGGATGCTGTCCGCGAAGCCGTAAAAGACGAAGGAGCTGAAATATTGGTCGTAGCGGCCAAGATCGAAAGCGAGATTGCCGAATTCGACACCTACGAAGAACGCCAGATGTTCTTACAGGAGATCGGTTTGGAAGAATCCGGCGTTGCCCGTCTGATCAAGTCCGCTTACAAACTCCTGAACCTGCAAACATTCCTGACCGCCGGTCCCGACGAATGTCGTGCCTGGACTTTCCATAAAGGATGGAAAGCCCCGCAATGTGCCGGTGTGATCCATACCGACTTCGAAAAAGGCTTTATCCGCGCCGAAGTCATCAAATATGAGGATTATATTTCCTACGGTTCGGAATCTGCTGTAAAAGAAGCCGGAAAGATGAGTGTCGAGGGAAAAGAATATATCGTTCAGGACGGCGATATCATGCATTTCCGCTTTAATGTGTAATTACCTAAAACAAAATACATTATGATTGATAAAACCAGTACAGCATTAATAGTGGCCTTGATAAGTATCTTAGGGCTTACCAGCTGCATACGATACAACGTTGCAGAACCATTAGACCGTTTCAGCAGTCCCGAAATGGGAACTGCCGACGGTAATGAAATAACCGTGACAGCCGGATCGACCTGGTTTGCTGAAGGAGAATATGAGAACTTTATACTTACCGGGCAAGCTCTCACCGGGGAAAATGCGGAAGCGGCCTTGTTGTTCCATCATACCGACTGGAAATCAGGCTATGAGGTAGCATTCCGGAACGGAGCCATCGACGGCACACGTAAAAGCGGCAGCCTCACATCCGTGCGTAACCTCTACCGTTCATTAGCTGAAGACGGGAAGTGGTTCGACTTTGAAATTGCTGTACGCGGGCATAACATAATGATTGCCATAAACGATACGGTAGTAGTATGCTATACCGAACCCGAACACCCCTATCGTACAAAAGAGTATGCCGGGCGCTTGCTCAGCCGCGGTTCTATTGCACTAAAAGGTATGAGCGGTGATGTAACCTTTCGTAACCTCAACATGACCCGCTTGGAAAAAGACGCGGTCAATGAGGCAGACACAATGCCACGGATAGACGAACAGAACGATGCTGTGATCCGTTTCCAGCAGCAAAACTTCCCCGTGATAGATTACCACGTGCATTTGAAAGGCGGCCTGACGAAGGAGATGGCGCACGCCATGTCAATGAACTACGGTATCAACTACGGTGTGGCTCCCAATGCCGGTGAGGGTGGCGTAGGCCGTATGCTTGCCGATGACAAGGAAGTGTACGAATACTACAACGAAGTAAAAGACATGCCATTCCTGCGCGGTGTGCAAGGTGAAGGCCGTAAGTGGACAGCCACCTTCTCTCAGAAGGCTTTAGGCGTATTCGATTATCTCTTTACCGACGGAATGACCATTGTGGACCATAAAGGACGTCTGTCAAGGATATACCGCCCCGAAGAGGTACACTACGACGGTGTTACCAAAGAACAATATATGGATCACTTGGTGGACCAGACCGTCAAGATCCTTACCAATGAGCCGGCCGACATCTATGCCAATCCTACCTTCCTGCCGGAAGAGTTGAATGCAGAGTATGCCAAATACTGGACCGATGAGCGTATCGACCGCGTCCTGGATGTATTGAAAAAACATAACATTGCACTCGAAATCAACGCACGCTACAAAATTCCAAGCTTCGACATCATCCGCAAAGCGAAAGAGCGTGGAATCAAGTTCACCTTTGGGACGAACAATGTCGATGCCGATTTCGGCAAACTGGAATATTGCCTGCAAGCCGTCGACGAATGCGGTCTGACAGCAGAAGATCTCTGGTTTCCGACTATGAGCGTACGCGGTACTCGCGAAGTGGTGCTGTATAATAAGTGGTAAAATCTTCTCTTTACAAATAATTTTCATTTTCAGGTGCGCTGTCTATACTTAATCAACAGCACACCTGTTGTTTTATAGATACTCCTATCACATTCTATGGAATATTAGAAAGTGACCAAACTTATCCTCTACAGCAAAGCTGGCCATCTCCTGCTGGACGAACCGTTCAACGCCTCTCCTATTGCTGCAGAAGAAATACGTATGCACATCACCGAAAGCGCCCGGACAAGAGGCATTATCTTGATAGACCACAATTTCAGGGTAGTGCACAAAATAGTAAACCACACCCTGCTTCTGGATCAATGCTACCTAAAGAAAACCAAGGAAAAGAAAAAATTAATCCCTTACGGTCATTATCGTCCCGGCTAATTTTAGTATCT
>OKUA01001744.1_pt1 | contig 10806 bp, 5 predicted proteins | sample 1606501 | NCBI WGS metagenome assembly OKUA01 (sample SAMEA3879608, study PRJEB24766) | human gut metagenome | biome: human-associated habitat; feature: feces | place: USA | collected 1985/1987
CTTGTTATCTTTATCAAACTGCTCCGCCGCTTTTTGAATCGCTTCTTTCTCATCTTCCGTTAGAACGACTTCGTATTCGCCTGAATGCTGTGAGATGAGGTACATGTTTTCCACTGCTTCCATCACGCTGTCTTTCACTGACTCTTCATACGTCTTGTCATCTCCCGCATCCTGCGTCCACAGTTCTTCTGCAGTTGTCCCCATCATCCCCGCATAATATGTCTCATACTGTCCCTGCATCATCCTTGCATAAAAATTCACAACTCCAAGCGGAACCTTTTCCTTTCCTACCGTTACAACAGTCGCTTCTGCATCAATCGCCCCGCTGCATCCTGTAACCGACGCCGCCGTCAACACTCCTGCCATTGCAAGAAGAGCGGCTTTTTTTCCAAATCGTACCATAACGATTCTCCTCTCCCGTGTTAAAATATCGTCTGTACCGTTCTTTATCACCACGGCACAACATGTTTTTAGTATACCGTGTTTTTATTTCTATCTCAAGTCCTAATTTAAAATCTTAAAGTCAGGTCCTAATTTAAAATCTTAAATTTAAGTCAGCTTTTTTAGGTCTTCCAAAATCCGTCTCACTGTATCCAGTACATTTTCTGTATTGCTTTTTTTGTTTCTGCCTTTTCTGCAATACAGAAAATACGGCGGTTCTTCTGCCCTGAATATCAGATCGTTTTTATAACTATCCAAAAATTTAGGAATACCGGATGGATCGATCTTTGCTTTTTCATACATTGTAAATCGAATTTCTTCACCTTTTTGCTCGATAGCAGTAACATACACCGAATGAGCCAGACTTTTTAAAGATGCTATCACAAGAAGTTGCTGCACTTTTTTCGGAATATCGCCAAAGCGGTCGATCAGTTCTTCCGTCATATCTTCTAACTCTTCCTCACTTTCAATCGCCGCGATCCGTTTATATATATCCAGCTTTTGATATTCATTTTTAATATAATATTCCGGAATATATGCATCTACATTTAGATCAATCAATGTTGTAAACGTTTCTGCTTCCGGCCCGCCTTTTAATTGTCTGACCGCTTCATTTAGCATTTTGCAATAAAGATCATACCCTACCGCTTCCATATGACCGTGCTGTCTATTTCCCAAAAGCGAGCCTGCACCCCTGATTTCAAGGTCACGCATAGCAATTTTAAAGCCCGAACCAAACTCAGTATATTCCCTGATAGCTTCAAGTCGCCTCGTTGCAATATCGGTCAATTCCTTGCCTCTTGTAAACGTGAAATAGGCATAAGCACGCCTTGATGACCTGCCTACACGTCCCCTTATTTGGTGAAGCTGGGCAAGACCCATTCTGTCTGCATTTTCAATAATAAGAGTATTGCAGTTAGGCACGTCAACACCCGTTTCAATAATAGTTGTGCACACAAGAATATCAATATCACCCGAAAGCAAATCACGCCAAACGCTTGAAAGTTCCTCCTCACTCATTTGACCGTGGGCAATACCCACCCTTGCCTGAGGAATTGCTTTTTTAATCATCATAGCTTTATGCTCAATCGTCTCAACATTATTGTGAAGATAATAGCATTGACCGCCACGGTTTATTTCACGTTCCATTGCCTCTTGCAAAATTTCAGCGTCATATTCGATAACATAGGTTTGAACAGGGTGGCGCTCACCCGGTGCCTCCTCAATAAGGCTCATATCCCTGATACCGCTCATTGCCATATTGAGCGTACGGGGAATAGGAGTAGCAGAAAGGGTAAGAACATCAACACGAGGAAATTTTTCCTTTATTTTTTCCTTTTGCGCCACGCCGAATCGTTGCTCCTCATCAACTATAAGAAGCCCTAAATCTTTAAATTTAATTGATTTGCCTAAAAGCTTATGAGTACCTACCACAACATCAATCGAGCCGTCGGCAAGCCCTTGAAGTATTTCTTTTTGCTTTTTGGGAGATACAAAACGAGATATCATCTCCACCTTTACGGGATAAGGCTCAAGCCTTTTGAGCGCAGTTTGAAAATGTTGCATTGCAAGCACCGTTGTAGGCACAAGAATGGCGCATTGCTTTGAGTCGCTTATACATTTAAATACTGCACGAAGTGCAACCTCTGTTTTGCCAAAACCAACGTCACCGCAAAGCAGTCTGTCCATAGGTGCGGTTTTTTCCATATCGTGCTTAATTTCCTCGCTGCACCTAAGCTGATCGTCCGTTTCATCATATTCAAAGCGCATTTCAAAATCACGCTGCATATCGGAATCCTCAGAAAAAGCAAATCCTTTTGTGCTCATTCGCTTAGCATAAAGCGCAATCAGTTCCTTAGCCATATCCTTAACAGAAGAGCGCACCTTAGCCTTAGTCTTTTTCCATTCGCCTGAGCCGAGGCGGTTAATTTTAACATTAGTATCGTTTTTAGGGCCTATATATTTTGATACCAAATCAAGTTGGGTAACAGGCACGTAAAGTGTATCGCCCTTTGCATAGCTGATTTTTATATAGTCTTTTTTTACCTTATTAAGTTCAAGTGCATGAATACCCTCAAACACACCGATACCGTGAATATTATGAACAATATAATCGCCGACGGTAAGCTCGTCAAGCGAATGAATAGCATTTTTTGATGACGCTTTTTTTGCCTTTTTGGTGCTTTGATTAGTCTTTGAATGGGTAATAACTGCAAGCTTCATATCGCTTATTTGGAAACCCGACTGAATTGTGCCAGTAAGAATATTGATAGCCTTATTTTGCAGCTTTTCAGGTCTTTTTTCAAAGAAAACAGTATTGATAAAGCCCATATCCTCAATATCCTTGCAAAGAGCTTTGCCTGCCCTGACAGTGCCTGCCATTATGCAAACCGTATATCCGCCCTTGAAAAGAGGAAAAAGCTCCTCCTTAAGCTGAGAAAGAGTACCGCTCCACGCATTAAAGCTTTGAACACGGAAGTTTGCAAGGTGAGCGACAGGTGTGTCAAAGCTTCCACGAGGTAAAGAATCCATATATATTGCATTATGCTTTTCATAAACAGATTTAAGCTCGTCAAAATTAAGATTAAATTTATCAAGCCCTTTGCAAAGCGTACCGTCCTCAACAAACCATTTAAGTTCTTCAAGATTAAGCTTTTCCTGCTTAATCATTTTTTCCTTAACTCTTGCACTTTCAACAACAAAAAGCCTGTCAAAATCATAATCAAACACACCGTTTGAATTATAAATAAGCGGCAAATACTTATCAAGGCAATTGAGATGAAGCCCCTGCCTTAATTTATCAATATCATTATTAAGCTTTTCCCTTGCCTTAATTGCCTTGCCCTTTAATCCTTTCGAGAGCGCCTCGATTTTATCGGCAAATTTAAAATTATCGTCAACAAGTACCTCGTTAGCCGGAGTAATTTCAATAAAATCAACCTTGCCGCTTCGCCTTTGAGTGTCGATATCGAAACTCGAAATAGTATCAACGGTATCGCCCCAAAATTCAATTCTTACAGGCTCGTTAAGATAGGTCGGAAAAATATCTATAATTCCGCCACGCACAGCAAATTGGCTTGTTCCGTCAACCTGGTCATAACGGGTATATCCTGCAAAAACAAGCTTTTTTTCAAGCTCTGCTATATTAATCTCATCATTAACGCTGATTTTAAACGTTCTTTTTTCAAGTTCCTCAGGCGGCATAGTATATTGGCAGGCAGCTGCTGCCGACATAACAACAGCCGAATAATCGCCCTGAAGTATGCGTGACAAAACGCCCAGCCTGATATGCTCAAAATCCCTGCTCACGCCTGCAACCTCAACAAAAGTCATCTCTCTTGTCGGGTAAAGTAAAACTCCGTCTTGAAGTTCGCTCAAGCACTCCTGCACCTTAACGGCAGTTGCCTCGTCGGGTGTAATAATAAATGATTTTTCACCCTTTTGGCAAAGCGAATGAGCAACAAAGCACTTAGAAACATCGGAAAGACCTATAACCCCAACGGGAGCATTATCGGCATTAACACTTTCGCTGAGGTTTATAAATTCCTTGCTTTTATTAAATTCATTAGAAAAACAGGACAATGCTTATCACCTTATCCTTTCAATTGATTATTATATTATGAGTTATACTTATTCATAGCCTCATCAATTTTTCCCGAAACTATTAATCTGACCGCAGCAGTTGCATGCTCAAGTGCCGATTTTAAATCAGCCTCCTGTTCCTTTGGAAATCTACCCAAAACCCAAGCTGCCAAGTCGTATTCCGGATTTGGCTTTTTGCCTACTCCGACCTTAACTCTCGGAAAATTCTCACTGCCCAAATGAGCAATAATGCTCTTTATTCCGTTATGACCGCCTGCAGAGCCTTTGCGCCTAATTCTTGTTTTGCCGACATCAAGTGAAATATCATCATATACAACAATAACGTTTTCAACCGGAACTTTATAATACTTTGCCGCCTCGCCGATAGCCTCACCGCTTGCATTCATCATAGTTTGAGGCTTCATAACAAGGCATTTTTTACCCTCAACGGTCATATCTGCGCAAAGAGCGTGATGCTTTAATTTTTTTATATCCACACCCTCCTCAATAGACAACAAATCCATTGAAAGAAAGCCGGCATTATGACGTGTCATTTCATATTTAGCACCGGGATTTCCAAGACCTGCAATAATAAAATCATATTTACCTGAGCCAAATTCTTTCTTTCTAAAAAACATAAAATTCCCTCGTATGCGCCGCAACTGCAAATACGGCAAAAGAGCGTACATAATAAATATATGTACGCTCCGACGTTTTAATTTTTAATCTTCTGTCTTTTCAAACTCAGAGAATTCTCTCTCCTCGTCCGGCTTTTCATAATTATACATATTTTCATCTTTAACGTGCTTTGCAATATACTCGTCACGGTTAAAGAGTTCATCTGCCTTAACCTTCCAAGCCTTAGCAGCGGCAATAGTCTTATCAAAGAGTTCGTTTGCCGATTCAGGATGTTGCATTTCTGTTGAATATGCGCCCGTTTCTGCAACCATCTTGCTGATAGCGCCCGGATTATCAAGAACAGGGCAAGGACGAAGCATATTGTTTGAGAAAGGCTGATTACGCTTGTAAGCCATAAAGAGCGGACTTTGAAGCGCTTCAAGAACAGAATGTTCCTTAATATTAACATTAGAATAGTGAACGAAAGCGCAAGGCTCACAGTCACCGTTTGAATTGATATGGAAATAATGGCGACCGCCTGCGATACAACCCTGAACATACTCGCCGTCGTTCCAGAAATCAAGAGCAAAAATAGACTTGGTATGGCGCCACTCGTGCATCTTCTTATACATCAAAGCACGCTGCTCAGGAGAAACCATAAGGTCTGTTACAGCACCGTTGCCTGTTGGCATATATGTAAAGAACCAAGCAAATTTAACGCCACGTTCAATAAGCCAATCCATATATTCGTCAGATGCAAGCACATCTGTATTTTTGCTTGTGTAGCAAAGGGAAGCGCCGAAAGGAACACCCCTGTCTTTAAGCCTTTGCATAGCGGCAGTACACTTTTTAAATGTGCCCTGACCTCTTCTAAAGTCATTTTCTTCTTCATATCCCTCAATTGAGAATGCAGGATAGAAGTTGCCGACCTCTTTAATTTCGTCAGCAAAGCTGTCATCAATAAGAGTACCGTTAGTAAATGAAAGGAATGCGCAATCCGGATTTTCACGGCAAAGGCGCATAAGGTCCTTTCTTCTCATTGTAGGCTCACCGCCTGTGTAAAGGTACATATAAGTACCAAGCTCTTTACCTTCTTTGATAATCCTTGCAAGGTCATCATAAGAAAGTGAGCTTGTATGGCCGTATTCTGCTGCCCAACAGCCTGTGCATTTAAGGTTACAAGCGGCAGTCGGGTCCATAAGAATAGCCCAAGGAACGTTACAGCCATACTTTTCAATAGCTGCCATTCTCTTTGTATAACTGTTTATTGCAACATTCATAAGCGGAGGAACAAGCTTTGTAAGCACGTGTTCGTCCATGTTGCAAATCAAATCCTCTGCAAACTTCATCCAATTGTTATTAGGGTCATCCATAACCTTATGAAGACCTGCATATGTTGAACGGTTTACCTTTTTAACGTCAAATTTTTCTACGAGATTGAGAATTCTCGGAGCGTTTCTCTTGAAATCCTTGCGTGCATACTTAACGGCCTGTTCAACCGCTACCGACGCAACCTTTTCCTTGAAAGAAGCCATAATTAAATCCTCTCTTAACCAACTTTAATAGTTAATTTCATTATTTATTTATTTTATGCGTTATCTAATATTGAATTATATTACTTTTATAAAAAAAGTCAAGTTATTTTTAGCCAAACGGTCTGTTTTGCACTTTGCAATAATAAACAGTTTGCCAAAAAATGCACCATATAATATATGATTTAAGGCTTATAAATATCAAAATCTTATTTGGAATTTAAGCCTGTAGGTCTTATCTGTTTTGTTTTTATACATATCGTTGCAATGAGCGCCCCAGCTGTCATATCCTCCGATACCCTGTTGCCTTGCAATAAGCCTTACAACGGTTTTGTTATATTCAGGCATATCCTTTTGGTGCCAAACATCTTCAATTTCCTTAGGAAGATAATGGCAAACATTAAGCTCCATTTGCGGCTCGGCAACTACTGAAAATACTTTTTTGTTACCGACAAGAGTAGCATATCTTACACCTGTTCTGTTGCCGCATTCCTGCGGTTTAAGATAGTCAACCCAAAGGTCATTTACAGTCGTGTTATAAAGACCGATTTTAGCAGCGTTGCATCTGTCAATATAATTTTCTTCAGGGCCGTTGCCGAGATATGTAAGATTTTCAAAATCCTTAGGAAGCTCGAAAAGAACGGAAACCTCAGGAATTTCAGGAAGCGATGCATCGGGATAAAACTGAAGGTCAACTTCCATACCCTTTGAAGTAATCGTATAAATCACCTGTGCCTTAGACTCAGGCTGTGTGCAAACGGTTGCACCGCCTGTAATAATAACCTTTTTGCCGTCCTCAAGCACCTTATAATTATTAATACTCCATTTCGTATTATTGAAAATACCCGGTGTGTCGCCTGCATCTCTCCAACAACCGAGACGTGAACCGGCTCTTGTGCCACGGTCGTTATCGGTAAGCGCTCTCCAGAAATTAAGGCGCATAGGAGCACTCAAAAGTTCTTCACCGCCGACCTTTATAGAATAAAGCTGATTGCGCTCTCTTCTTTCAAATCTTACGTTTACGTCATCACTTATTACTCTGAGTGAACCGTATGTATCATCAACAATAAGCGGCTGGTCAACTTCAAGCTCATCGTATGTATTTTCAAATTCGTTTATTACAAATTGCTCCTCAGCAACAATGTGACCTGCCTTGCAATATTCATTATCTTCTTTTGTTTTTAATTCGAGATTAAGATAGCACTCTGTCTTAATTCTGCTCAGTTCAAGGTCAATAACGGTTTTTTCGCCCGGCTTAACATCCAAAACGAGAGTACCGCTGCAAAATTCACCCTTGTCAGAGCTTTGGCTCCAATGAAGCTCATACTCGTTAAGGTTAGTAAACATAAATTTATTTTTAACCTCAACTATTCCTCGAGCGGCATCAATAGCATTGAAATCAACATTTTGATAAAGCTTTTTTATCTCGCAAAGCTTAGGAGTAACTTTTCTGTCACCGAAAAGAAGCCCATTGCCGCAGAAATGACCGTCGTGCGGGTTTTCGCCGAAGTCACCGCCGTAGGCAAGATATTCCTTTCCGTTTTCATCCTTGGTAAGAATACTTTGGTCAACCCAATCCCAAACAAAGCCGCCCTGCAAACAAGGGTATTTATCCCAAAGGCGTGTATATTCGTCGGTAGAACCGCAAGAGTTACCCATAGCGTGAGTATATTCGCACAGAATATACGGTCTGCCGTCACGCTGAGTTACAGCATATTCCTCACATTCCCAAGGCCTTGCATACATCTTTGACTGAACATCCGAAAGCTCCTTTTCATCAGGGGCACGGTGACATTCAAAATGAACAAATCTTGTTTTATCAGTATCCTTAATAAATTGATACATTTTCTTTGGAATAGCACCGCCGAGAGATTCGTTGCCAAGCGACCAGCAAACAACACTTGTCACATTCTTGTCCCTGTTGTACGTAGCCTTAATTCGCTCCATACAAGCCTTTTCCCATTCAGGACGTGACGCCGGAAGCTGAGGACAGCCTACAATAGTTGACCAACCCGTTCCGTGAGTTTCCATATTATTTTCATCAATAACATAAAGACCGTATTCGTCGCAAAGCTCCAAAAATTTAGGGTCGTTAGGATAATGAGAGGTACGAACAGCGTTCATATTGGACTTTTTCATCATCTCAATATCATAACGCATTACATCTTCACTCATATATCTGCCGGTATGGCAATCAAATTCGTGCCTGTTAGTACCCTTAAATACTACTCTTTGATTATTGATACGAATAATTCCGTCCTTAATCTCGACTTTTCTGAAGCCGATTTTTTGGCTGATATATTCAATCGGCATTCCGTTATCCTTAAGAGTAATTACCATAGTATAAAGATAAGGGCTTTCGCTTGACCAAACATTAACGTCGGTCACAATCGCCTTAAGTTTAGTTTGGTGATCCTCATTAGCATATTGGCTGTCAAGCGCAACAGTGTTGCCGTCTTTGTCAAGAATACTCAAATCAAGGCTGAGGCTTTCATAAGAACCGTTAGTTTTAACAAGAATATCTGCATAGCCGTCGTTTAAAGTAACGTCAGGCTCGGCAACAACCTCAAAATCCCTGATATACTGCTTTTCGGTAGTATAAATATATACATCACGGAAGATACCGCCCAAGCGCCACATATCCTGACACTCAAGCCAAGAACCGGTGCACCAGCGATAAACTTCTACACCGATAACGTTTGAGCCTTCCTTAATATATTTCGAAACATCAAACTCGCTTCTGTGGAAGGTTGACTCGCTGTATCCCACTCTTTCGCCGTTGATATAGAGATAAAATGCAGACTCAACACCCTCAAAGCAGATTACAACACGCTTATTCAAAAGTGATTTGTCGATATGTACCTTTTTAACATAACAGCCTACGGGATTATGCTTTGTAGGAGCATTAGGCGGGCAAATATCCTCGCTTCCTTCCCAAGGGTAACGAACATTGCAATACTGCGCCTGGTCATAACCCTGCATTTGCCAAGAGCCGGGAACCTTAATAGTGTCCCAATTATGAGTATCATAATGAGGCTGAGCAAAATCACTCGGCCTGTAAGCATAATTTTTGTAAAGCTTAAACTTCCATTTTCCATTTAAAAGTTTAGAACGGCTTGAAGCAAATCTGTCGGCTTTTTTAGCCTCGTCAAAATTTTCATAAGGCATAAACGTTGCATGTTGCGGAAGCTTATTAACACCCACAATTTCAGGATTTGACTGCCACTCCGTATATCCGTCAATAAAGTTTCTTTCCATAAATCGTTCTCCGTTTAATATTTTATCTGCGGTGCCACTTGCCCTCTTGATAACCCTCTTGCTTAAGTGCAACGCCTACGCTCTTAAGCAAAATTATCAAGTCAAGCTTAATCGACCAATTGTCACAATAAATCTTGTCATATTTCATTTTCTTCATAAGCGAAATTTCATCTCGACCGTTGATTTGCGCAAGTCCCGTAAGCCCCGGTCTGAAACGATACACGCCATATTCAAGCCTTAGCCTGTGCGCTCTCATTTCACTCGAAATAAGCGGCCTAGGCCCTACAAAACTCATATCGCCTTTAAGAATATTCCAAAGCTGCGGAAGTTCGTCAAGACTTGTTTTTCTTAAAAACTTTCCGACCTTTGTAATATACTGCTCCGGATTTTCCAAATCGCCCGTAGCAACATTCGGCGTATTGTTTTTCATAGTTTGAAATTTGTAAATTTTAAACGGCTTGCCCTTTCTTCCTCTTCTCTCGTGGGAGAAAAATACGCTTGTATTAGGTGTAAGCAAATTCGCAATACAAATCACCAAAAAAAGCGGCGACAAAATTATCAGTGCGAAAAACGATACAACTATATCAAAAAGCCGTTTAAACTTTGTCGGTGCAAAAAACTTTTTAAACTTCTCTTTCATCTGTTTAACATTCCATTCATCACATTTATAAAATTAATTTAAACCATATAATGTGGATAACCTAAGTGATTATACCACATATATTCTAATTATGCAATTTTTTTATAACAATTTTAATTATTATTGCCATTTTTGTTTTTTTTATATATAATAACAAGAAATATGCATAAAGCTAAAATCATATAAATTTTATGGATTTCACATATAGTACATATAATTATGCTTTATGTCAACAAATATTTTTATACGGACGGTAATAATTATGAAAAAAACATTAAGTATTTTATTATGCCTTGCATTTATGCTTGTAAGCTTCACAGCCTGCTCGTCAAACGCTATGACGGAAAAAAATGTCACAAAAACGGTAGACACGGCTTTTGCGGCACTTAAAGAATTTGATACGGATACGCTTCAAAAATACGTTGACTCATCTACTCTTAACACAATCGTCGGCTATGCCGAAAAGCACGAGCAATTAAAACAGCTCGGCCAAGCTATTTTTGAAAACGTAGATTACGAAATAAAGAGCATCGACCTTGACAAAAAAACCGTAACGCTAACAGTTAAAAATAAAGATTTGGCACAGGGTGCATCCGAATTTGCAAACGAGCTTAAAAAGGATTATTCCGCTTTTCAACTTCTTGCAAAGCTTAGCGACGATACTTTTCTTGACTCCAGACTTGCCCAACTTAAAGAAAAAATTGCCGACGCTCAAATGGAAGAAAACGGTGTTGA
>OKUA01001751.1_pt1 | contig 10764 bp, 14 predicted proteins | sample 1606501 | NCBI WGS metagenome assembly OKUA01 (sample SAMEA3879608, study PRJEB24766) | human gut metagenome | biome: human-associated habitat; feature: feces | place: USA | collected 1985/1987
AAGATATTTCCAATTGTAAATACCAGTCCAATCATAAATCGGATTTCTCTAGATGTTACTTTACTGAATAACATACATCCAATATGTCCTATCTCCAAAAACCATAATGCAATCAATGCTTTACTGATCGGTAAAATCAAAAATGATATTCTTTCAAATGTTAATGGATCCACTGAAGCGATCAAGTGTCTGATAAAATAAGACTCCCAAATTCCAAAAACAGGTATCACGATCAATATCACGATCCTCACCCATTTTGGAAGATATTTGATAAGACAGAAAAACAGGATCTCCGCAATAAATAACACCGGCAAAAACCATAGTGCAAATGTTCCTCTTAATGTGATTGTTGCCAAAATATAAGATTTGATCGCCGGAATATCAATTCTGTGTTTCATGATCATCGTTGCAAATCGAAAGCCAATCGACAAAATACTAAACAATACATATGGCAGCATCAATGATTTCAATAGCTTTACTGAATATCCCTTTAATGTCTGTGTCCGATAAGAATCTGCATACCGGATCAGATATCCGGCGGCAACAAAGAAAATTGCCATCTTGAATGATGCCGCCCATGTATCAACTGGATTACCAAGCTTCGTAATATGTCCCCATGTTACCATCAAGATTCCTAAGCCTTTACACAAATCTATATATTTTATTCTCCTCTTTCTGTCCATTTTAATATCCTTTGCTTATGATATATTCATACGTACGTTTACTGTTATCGTTATCACGATATTCAAAATAATAATCTTTTAATTTTGTATATTCTTCTTTTTCTTTTCCGGCAATTCTTCCCACATACGCTCAACCAGTTCACACAAAAACTGCCGATCATCTACATTATCAACCAAAATCATTTCTTTAGCACCATCATACGGCAGTTCCATCTCGGCATCCGGCATTAGCCTCAATGCCATCGGAACCGGCTTCACCAAAAGTCTGTCATCATATATTCTACCAAAAATCCTTCCACGGTAATAAAGGATGTATTCGCCCATCATTGCCCTGCTACTGACTTCATCCAGTCCTGATAATTGTTCCATAACAAAATCCAAATACTCTTTTGTTGATGCCATATTATTTTCCTCCACACCCTTAGGATCTCTTTATCGGATGCCTGATTGCAGTCTTCAACTTCTCCGGCGCTACCTTCCGCGCATCACTCAGATAAATCTCGTGGTGCATTCTCTGATCCGTTATATCAAGTGTATATCCCTGTTCTTCCATAAATCTGTGCATTGCATCTACCGTAGCAGGCTCATCGTCATACGATCCGATATGCATACACTGTACACACAGACCTTCCTCATAGGAAATAAACTCAACCTTAGAAAAATCCTGTTTTTTCTTTGCCGTAGCTTTCCTGACAGCCCAGTCGAAATCTTCCCTGGTAACAAAATCTGGCAAGCGAATAACAGAGATCCACTTAAAATCTTCCTTACGAGCATAATCAATTCCGGATACTCCGTCTCGCCTGCCGGCTCTGTCGGTTCGCAGCATGGCGTCCCCCGGACGCCGCTCACCCTGCCACCAGAATCCCTCTAATGGCGGCACGACATAATCGAAATATCCATCAATCTGATGATCTTCCTTTTTGCTCATTTTAATCGTAAATGCAATTCCATACAGAAGTCCGATAGCCTGCTTGTATTCTCCGTCTGCATCATTTGGATTGCCGCTTCCCCTTACCGCTATATAGTTCATTTTCGGAACAGTTACGATAGACGGTGTGCCTTTCGGCATATAAAATTCTTTATATTCCTTCTTGTAGTCAAAAGCCATATCCTTTACACCCCCTCTAAGTTCTTCTCTTCGTAAGGCTTATTCCAGAATGACCATTCAGACCCTTAATTTCAAATCCGAGAACATCCTTGTAAAAACGAATCATCTTTGCCATATCATCAACAAACAACCCAAAACCGTCTAATCTCATTTTTCTAATCCTCCATAGATTTTTAATATTTCCTCTGCATTCCTGCGAATAATGTCCCGCACTTCTTCGGGCTCAAGCACCTCTACTTTTGCTCCAAATGTCATAAGCCATGTCACAAGGTTTTCCATATCCGTATAGTCTGCTGAAAAGAGCAGCCTTCCATCGTCCGTTTCTGTAAAACAGTTCGGTCCAAATTCTTCAACCAGCCGCCACTTCATATTAGGTGTGAAAAGAGCTTTTACCTTTATCCCACCCGGAAATATCTTCTCATTTGACAAATCCGGCATTGGTACATCTCTACGCAGGAATCCACGGTCTGTTTCAACAACACAATCCATACGGTTCAGTTTGAACAGCCTGTAATCTTTACGTTCTAAACACCACCCCCATACATACCAGCTCGACCACCGGAAAACCAGATAATATGGTTCTACCATTCGGTTGCTCTCTCCGGACGGAGCATAATACTTAAATCGTATGATGCGCCTGTTTTCTATTGCACTCTGTATTACCTCGATCTTTGGAGCAAGAGAACCCTTATACCATGAAGATAAGTCAATCAGCATAAAGTCTCTTCCACTGATGAACTCTGATGATCCGGTCTGGATTTTCTCCATCAGTTGACTGTAGTACCTGCTTCCGCTCACACTGTCAAGACTCCGCAAACCCGCAAGAATCATCTGCATATCTTTAGAGCTCAAAATCGTCCTGTCCATACGATATCCATCCATAATACTGATACCACCACCGGTACCCTGTGCAGTTTTTATAGGAATACCTGCTTTACAAAGGTCTTCAATATCCCGATTTATTGTCCTTCGAGATACCTCAAATCTTTCTGCCAGTTCAGGAGCCGTTGTCTTTTCTTCCTGCAGTAAGATTGACAATATACCGATAAGTCTATCTATTTTCATCGTTTCTTACACTCCATACATATTATACCTGATTCAACACGACAGCTATATGTCATGTTTATTATATCTGCGAAAAATTTTTGTTCATGACAATAGAATGCACGCTCCGCAAACATTCTATTGTCATGAACAAAAAGCCTACGAACATCAGATTTTATTTCCAATGTCCGAAGGCTCAATAACATTAGTTGAATTTTCTCCATCCGATAAGCCAAGTTAGCCTATGATTCACTTGGAATCATCTGAAAATACTTCAACGCCTCTTCAATCGCTATTTCTTTTTCTTTTGGGCATTCCGGCTGTCCGCCCTTCTCAGATTTTGGCTTATTATAGTTCTCTCTTTCCATAATTTCATGCTTCTGCTTTATCTGTGCAATATACAGATTAGATACCTTCATCCCATCATTATGCTTTGCCACATACTTCTTTATCTCCTCATAAGTAGCCTGTCTACGCTCCGCTTCGGTCCGCGCTGGGCAAAGGTCCCCTGGACCTTTAGCGCCTCTCCGCAGATGTCAAATCCAGTTCATCCATATCCAGTCTCACATTCACATGATGCTTCGCTTCATGAAGTTTGGACAATAAACATACCGTCTCTACATGATAAGTATTCGGAAACATATCCACGCAGCATATCTTATCCACTCTATACCCTCTGTCCATAAATATCTGCAAATCCCTTGCCAGGCTTGTAGGTTTACATGAAATATAAACCATATTCTCAACACCATACTCTATGATTTTCCCAATAGCCTTCGGATGGATACCGTCTCGTGGTGGATCAAGAATTATATAATCCGGTTTTTCCTCTATCTCATCAAGCACCTTGAGGACATCACCTGCGATAAATTTACAGTTATCAAGACCATTAAGAGCTGCATTTTCCTTTGCTGCGCAAACTGCCTCCTCAACTATTTCGACACCTACTACTTCCTTACACACCGGTGCCATAAGCTGCGCGATGGTGCCTGTTCCGCTGTAGAGGTCGTAGACTGTTTTGCCGTTTAGCGAATCCTTGTCAGCTCCCAGGATAAACTCTCTCGCTGTCTCATAGAGCACCTCCGCTCCGAGTGAGTTGGTCTGGAAAAATGAGAATGGTGTGATTTTGAATTTCAGACCTAAGAGCTCCTCGTAGAAATATGAATCTCCGTAGAGCACCTCTGTGCCCTCGTTTTTGACCACATCTGCCACGCTGTCATTTTTTGTGTGTAAAACACCCTTGAATCTGCCGTCATAGTGCCTGGTCAAAAGTTCATATCTAAAGCCTGCTAGCAGCTCCTCCTCGTTGAAGCCCTCTGTCTGTGTGGTGGTGACAAGGTCGACTATGATTTCACCGGTTTTTGTTGCCTTTCTGACAAGCAGATGCCGCAGATAGCCCTTATGAGTTGCTCTGTGGAAATATGGGATATTGTTTTTTGAAAAATAATCAAGTGTTGCCTTTAATATTGTCCTGAAATCCTCATCCACAATCTGACAGTCCGATACTGTCACAAGGTCATAAAAGCTTCCTCTTTTGTGCATGCCAAGCGCAAGAGGGCCATCCTTATACTCATCACCGAAGGAAAATTCCATCTTGTTTCTGTATTCACTCTTTTTCGGACTTCCATGTATCCCTATAAACTCATATCCTGCCTCTTTTTCAGTGCCTATGGCATCCGAAATGAGCTTTTTCACCTGGGTAAGCTTCATATCTAGCTGCTTTTCATAAGGCACTGTCTGATATGTACAGCCCCCGCACATTCCAAAGTGAGGGCATGGCTCTTCTGTCTCCAGAGGCGATTTCACAATTACTCTGTCGCCGTCATCTGTAACGGCTATTCCCTTGTTTGGGAAGTCTACTCTTTCTACGGTTCCTGTTCCTCTAAATCCTTTTTTCATGTAATTCTTATCTCTCTTTATACTTTATTATTCCTTTGTATGCCTGACTGCAAATGCCTTGCTTCACACATAAAGAAAAATGAGGACTACATATGTAGCCCCCATTATCTAAAAACGATTATTTCTCTTCTTTAGTCTTTGGTGCCTCTTTTTCATCTTCAGCATCATCATCGTCTTCATCCTCGAAGAAATCATCATCGAATTCATCATCATACTCATCATCGAAATCATCTAAATAATCCGGTGTGAAAAATCTGTAGATACCATATGCCGCTGCTGCAACAGCAACTAATACACCAATGATGGCAAATATGATAACAGCCTTGGAAGGCTTCTTGTCTTCCTCTTCTTTTTTGAGAAGGTCATTAAGCTTTGCCATGCTGAGCTTCTCTGCAAGCTTGTTGTCCTTTAATAATTCTTCAACTTTACTCATAATTCAATCCGCTCCTTTTCCAAAAGTAATTGTCAAATGCTATTTGTTAAATCCATTATAGCATATTATATCCAATTTTCCTATAAAAATTACAATAATTTTAGTCAATTTTTTTCAATTTGGCAAATGAGGCAAACATCTTTTTGGTACCTGCCTTGTCAAAGTCCACAGTGACCTCATAATCCCTGCCGCCTTCTACGATTGCCATGACTTCGCCCGCACCAAACTTGATGTGCGATACCCTGTCCCCTACCTTATATGAAAGGCCTCCGGTGGTATTGGCACTGGCAAATGACTTCTGGTTGCTCACAGGTGTATAGACAGGTGTCCTTGTACGCTGAGTATTAAAGGTAGTCGCATACTCTATGCCGTATGTAGGTGTCTTTTTGAAGGCCTCCTTAGCCTTTCTGTAGGTGCTCTGTGAATTTCTTTCAAGGTCATCATCACGGCGCTTTGGCTCATAAACCTCGCCTGCCATAAGCTCGCGCGGAATCTCCTTCACAAATCGCGATACCTTGTTGAACTGTGTCTCTCCACGCACCATGCGCATACGCGCCGATGTAATGGTCAGATGCTCCTTGGCTCTCGTGATGCCAACATAAGCAAGACGCCTTTCCTCCTCTATCTCGCTTGTCGCATCATCACTCGTGATTGACATATAGCTTGGGAAAAGACCATCCTCCATACCCGCCAGATACACATTCGGAAACTCAAGTCCCTTAGCACTGTGCAGAGTCATAAGAACCACATAGTCGCTGTTTTCGTCAAGACCGTCTATATCTGCTACAAGCGCTACCTCCTCCAAAAAGCCACTGAGAGTAGGATTCTCCTCCCCCTGCTCGTAATCAACAGCCTTGTTTATAAGCTCATCAATATTCTCAATACGCTGCTCTGCTTCATCCGTGCCCTCTGCCTTCAGCTCATCGACATAGCCGGTCTCATCGATTATTGCCTGTATGAGCTGCGAAACCGAATCCATCTCGGCTCTCGCACGAAGTGACTGTATAAACATCACAAAAGGCTTTATCTTGCCTGCTGACCTCGCCATGCCCGGCACCTCATCGACATAGCGCAGTGCCGTATAGAAATCTATCCCCTTCTCAAGAGCATAGTCTGTCACCTTATTGATGCTCGTAGCTCCGATGCCGCGCTTTGGCACATTTATTATTCGCTTTACCGCAAGGTCATCATGGCCATTGTCAATAGTCTTTAAATATGCAAGGATATCCTTTATCTCTTTTCTGGCATAGAAATTTACGCCGCCGACAATCTTGTATGGGATGTTGGCAGCAATAAATTTCTCCTCGAAGAGACGCGACTGTGCGTTGGTTCGGTAAAGTACAGCACAGTCCTTATAGCGCGCCTCACCCTTTCTCACAAGTCTCACTATCGAACGCGCCACATAATCCGCTTCCTCGAAGCCACTCTCAAGCTGTTCAAAGGTAATCCTGTCTCCGGCTCCGTTGTCAGTCCAAAGGCGCTTGTCCTTTCTACCCACGTTGTTGGAAATGACGCTGTTGGCGGCATCTAGGATATTCTGGGTAGACCTGTAATTCTGCTCAAGCTTTATGACCTTTGCATCTTCAAAATGCTTCTCAAAGTTTAAGATATTGTAGATATTGGCACCTCTGAACTTGTAAATGGACTGATCATCATCACCCACCACACACAGATTCTTATACTTCATGGCAAGAAGCCTGATAAGCTCAAACTGCACGGTGTTTGTGTCCTGATACTCATCCACCATGATATATCTGAAGCGCTCCTGATAGTAATCCAGCACCTCTTTATCCAGCTTAAAAAGCTCTACTGTCTTCACAAGCAAATCATCAAAATCGAGTGCGTTATTCTGCTTTAGGGCATTCTGATACTCCTTGTATACAAGTGCCTGCTTGCGCTTCACGAAGTCACCTGTGAAGCGGTTTTCAAACTCTATCGGATCAATCATCTCATCCTTTGCAGATGAAATGACATTTAAGAACATCTTTTCCTTATACATCTTGGTATCTATCTCAAGACGCTTGCAGATGTCCTTCATCAGAGCCTTCTGGTCGTCAGCATCATATATGGTAAAATTTGTGTCATATCCCAGCCTGTCAATATACCTGCGCAGTATACGCACACATGTCGAATGGAATGTAGAAACCCATATGCTTTCCGAACCATAGCCCACCATATCATCAATTCGCTCACGCATCTCTCCCGCAGCCTTGTTTGTAAAGGTGATTGCCATGATATTGTAAGGATTGACGCCACACTCATCTATCAGGTAGGCTGTCCTGTATGTAAGAACCCTGGTCTTGCCACTGCCTGCCCCCGCTAAAATAAGAAGCGGTCCCTCTGTGGTCAAAACGGCCTCCCTTTGCTGTTCATTCAACATATCTAAGTTCATCTGTTTTCCTCTCAATTCTCCAGTCTTATTACAGGCTCACAAACCATAAATACAAAAATAATTTATTTACAGCATACCACAAACATATGTTTTGCACAACCCAATATGAGAAAATTCAAAAAAAACTTGTCATATAGTTTTCAATACTATATAATAAAAGCCTGAGGTGATGATATGGAGAATGACGTTAAAGAATTTTTATCAGAATTATTAAAACAGCTTAAATCAATAGATTACATAAAGCCGGAGGATATACCAAATATTGATTTGTACATGGATCAGGTCACAACTTTCATGGACGAGCAGCTCGCTGCATCAAAGCGCTATGAAAGCGACAAAATCCTTACCAAGACAATGATAAACAACTATGCCAAAAACAATCTGCTCCCTTCTCCGGACAAGAAAAAGTATTCTAAGGAGCATGTGCTCACACTGCTTTTTATATATTATTTCAAAAATATATTGAGCATCAACGATATACGCTCGATTCTTAATCCGCTTACCGAGAAGTATTTCGGCAATGATGACGGATTTACGATGCAGGATGTCTATACTGAGGTTTTCAGCTTAGAGGCGGAGGAATCGCAGAAGCTCTTAAAGGATCTCGGCAAGAAATACAAGATTGCCGGTGAGACATTTGAGGATTTTCCTGATGAGGATCAGAAATTTCTTCACACATTCAGCTTTATCTGCATGCTGAGCTTTGATGTCTACATCAAGAAAATGCTGATTGAGCGCATGATTGACAATCTAAATGAAGAAAAAGAGGCTTCTTCCCATGAAAATACACATTCTGGAAAGGAAAGTAAAAAAACAGGCTCAAATTAATGAGCCTGTTTTTCTTTCCCCTATGATAAACTAATCCTCTTTGTCAGAGCCATCCTCCATGCGTGAAAAAACCATATCATATCCATCGTTGCCGTAGTTTAATGATCTGTTCACACGGCTGATTGTGGCTGTGGAAGCCCCGGTCTTTTCTGCTATATCAAGATATGTCTTCTGCTCTCTAAGCATCTTTGCCACTTCAAATCTCTGTGATAGAGAAAAAAGCTCATTTACAGTACAAACATCCTCAAAAAATGTATAACACTCTGCTCTATCCTTGAGACACAAAATAGCATCAAACAAATGGTCTACTGCTTCTGTTTTAAGATTCTTGCTCATCGTGTTCTCCTTTTTCATGCGATTTATTTACATTTAATTTTAACATATTAAAGTTTTAAAGTAAACAGCTTTCTTGCAATTAAATTATGATATGTTATACTAATGTTACTATCGCCTAATAAATCAGAATGGAGTAAATTGAAAATGAAAAAAGTAGGATATTTCTTTTACACATTTGTCCCACTGCTTGCAGTTGAGGCAATTCAGACTATTGCCTTATTCTTTATGATGGGCATGGGAATGTTTGGACAGGGTTTTGTCGGAAAGCTTGCTTTTCCGTCTGCAAACGTATCGGACCGCCTTGAAAAGACATTTACATCTGTAAATTTTAACATGATGATTATGGTCATCTATGCACTCATTACCATTGCGATTTTTGGCATGTGGTACTATGCCAGATACGAAGGTAATTTTCTTCCATCCCCTAAGAAAACCTTCAATCCCATGATGCTAGTGGCAATCGTCATACTCGTGCCAGGTACACAGTTTGCTGCCAATTTCATCGCTAACTTAACCGGCTACATCCGTCCCGACTGGCTGCAACAGTACAACGAGCTTTTTGAAACATCCGGCATCACAGATACCACCTTTGTGACAGTACTTTATTCTGTAATACTGGCGCCAATCTGTGAGGAGCTTATATTCCGCGGTGTAACCATGCGCTGTGCCAGAAAGACTTTGCCATTTGCTCTTGCCAATCTGATGCAGGCTGCACTTTTCGGACTGTTCCATCTCAACTGGATTCAGGGCATATATGCCTTTGCACTTGGCATAGTGCTCGGATATGTCTGCGAACGCGGTGGCTCTATTTACTACTCTATTGGGCTTCATCTGCTTTTCAACCTTTGGGGTACACTTTCAGGATTTTTCCCTGATCCCGGTAATAGTGTAGTGGTCTTTGTGGTTGTGATTGTGGTTACAATTGTTTCACTGGTGGTCGGATTTGTACTATTTAACAAAGGACGAAGAAAGCTCACCATAAATTCTACAGAAATATAGACACGCCCGCCAGACTTACTATCATCATAATCATGCCGGCAAGCAGTACTCCAAGCATGACAGCGGCAACTGTTGACTTGAAATCCATATCAAGGATACTTGCCGCAAGTGTTCCTGTCCATGCACCTGTTCCCGGAAGTGGGATACCTACGAAAAGTAAAAGTGCAACAAACAGACCTCTTCCGGCCTTTGCCTGAAGCTTCTTGCCGCCCTTCTCTCCTTTTTCAAGGCAGAAGCTAAAGAACTTTCCAATGATTGGTTTGTCTGCTCCCCAGATGAGCACCTTTCTTGCAAAAAGATAAATAATTGGTACCGGAAGCATATTTGCAATAATACAAACGATAAATGATGGCACTATCGGCAGCCCCATCACCTGTGAAACCGGAACTGCTCCTCTGAGTTCAATAAGTGGTACCATTGAAATTAAAAAGATGTAAATATATTTTTTTAACATGAATAATTCTCCAAAAATTTAATTAGTGTATGCATCTGCTCATCAGTTCCTATGGATATGCGCAGATAGTCGTTGATTCGCTCAGGTGAGCTGAAATGTCTGACAAATATATTGTCTGCCTTAAGGTCCTCAAAAAGCTTTGTTGCAGAAACATTTGCAGGCTTTGCAAATATAAAGTTGCTCTTTGAGTCACAGAATGTAAAGCCAAGTCTCTTAAGCTCTTTCTTTGTCCACTCACGTGTCTTTATAACCTTTGCTGTGGTCTCTTCAAAGTATGCTCTGTCTTTTACAGCTGCTGTAGCTGCTTCGATTGTGATTCTGTCCATTGTATATGAATTGAACGAATATTTCACATCATTCAGATACTTGATAAGCACAGGACTTGCCATGGCAAAACCAACTCTTGAGCCTGCCAGCGAGCGTGATTTTGAGAATGTCTGTACCACAATGACATTATCATATTTGTCAATGAGCGGCAACGCACTCTCCCCGCCAAAATCTACATATGCCTCATCTACTACGACAATTACATCCTGATTGTGCTCTATTATATCCTCTATCTCATCAAGAGACATGAGCTTTCCTGTC
>OKUA01001753.1_pt1 | contig 10730 bp, 3 predicted proteins | sample 1606501 | NCBI WGS metagenome assembly OKUA01 (sample SAMEA3879608, study PRJEB24766) | human gut metagenome | biome: human-associated habitat; feature: feces | place: USA | collected 1985/1987
CTTACTCCAGCTCCGAAAGTCCCGTATACAATTCGTAATACCGCCCTTTCATCGCCAGAAGCTCATCGTGATCGCCCCGTTCGATAATCCGTCCGTTTTCCAGTACCATAATAGCATTGGCATTGCGAACTGTAGAGAGCCGGTGAGCAATCACAAAGGTGGTCCTATCGGCCATCAGCCGGTCCATTCCATGCTCAATATGGCGTTCTGTTCTGGTATCCACAGAGCTGGTCGCCTCATCAAGAATCAGCACCGGCGCTTTGGAAATAGCTGCTCTGGCAATGTTTAAAAGCTGCCGCTGTCCCTGGCTTAGATTCGCTCCGTCTCCCTCCAGCATAGTCTGATATCCGTGAGGCAGACGCATAATAAAGGAATGGGCAGAGGCCGTTTTTGCAGCCTGAATTACCTCCTCATCTGTGGCATCCAGACGGCCGTATCGGATATTTTCCATAATGGTGCCCTTAAAGAGCCATGTGTCCTGCAATACCATGCCGAATGCATCTCGCAGATCGGCTCTGTTGTAATCCCTGATATCATGTCCGTCTACAAGAATGGCGCCTGAGCTTACATCATAAAATCTCATAAGAAGCTTGACCATGGTAGTCTTTCCCGCTCCTGTCGGTCCAACGATAGCAACCTGCTGTCCCGGCTTTACCTTTGCAGAAAAATCATTGATGATGATCTGGTCAGGATTATAACCAAAGTGTACATGCGAAAACTCTACACTTCCCTCGATATGGTCTGGCTTTACAGGATTTTCCACTGTTATATCCTCTTCCTCCTCCTCGAGGAACTCAAATACACGCTCAGATGCAGCCGCCATCGACTGAAGCTGGTTTGCCACCTGCGCTATCTGCTGGATTGGCTGTGTGAAATTCTTCACATATTGTATAAATGCCTGGATATCACCGATTGTGATGACATTCTTTATGGCAAGTATACCTCCTGAGATGGCAACTCCCGCGTATCCTAAGTTTCCTACAAACTGCATGATAGGCATCATAAGTCCTGAGAGGAACTGCGATTTCCACGCGGATTTGTAGAGCACATTGTTGGCCTCCTTAAAGGTCTTTACAGTCTCTGCCTCTTTATTATATGCCTTTATGACGAGGTGTCCTCCGTACACCTCCTCGACCTGTCCATTTATGTGTCCCAGATACTCCTGCTGCTGTCTGAAGTATTTCTGTGAATGCTTTATGACAAACGAAATAAGTATCATCGAAACAGGCAGGATAACGAGTGAAATCAGCGTCATGAGCGGTGAAATAGACAGCATCATGACCAGTGTACCGACCAAAGTGGCAACAGATGTAATAATCTGTGTGATACTCTGGTTCAAGCTCTGTCCGAGTGTGTCCACATCGTTTGTGATACGCGAAAGTACCTCACCGTATGTCCTTGACTCGAAATACTTCATCGGCATACGGTTGATTTTGCTCGTGATGTCCTTACGCATCCTGTAGCAGGTCTTCTGCGTGATGCCTGTCATGATAAGCCCCTGGGCAAACATGAAAATGGCACTCACCACATATAAAGCCAGCGTGAACAAAAGTACCTTTGCAATATAATCAAAATCTATGCCGCCTGTTCCTGCAATCTTGTTCATCAGTCCCTCGGCAAGCGCTGTGGTGGCTTTTCCCATGACCTTCGGTCCTACAACGGAAAATACAGTCGAAACTGCTGCAAATATCATAACCGCAATGATAGCAGCCCAATATCTGCCGAGATACTTTATGAGCTTCTTTGTAGAGCCCTTGAAATCCTTTGCCTTCTCTGTGACCATTCCGGGGCCATGCCCCATTGGCCCTCTCGGCCTCTTAGGAGGCATCTTGAACTGTTCGTTATTATTCTCACTCATCTTACATGCCCTCCTTTTCGTTATCTAAGCCTGATATAGCCGCAGTATCTGTTGCATTTTTTGTTGCTTTATCTGTTGCAATATCTGTTGCTTTATCCTCAAGTCCAAGCTCCTTGGCAGAAAGCTGTGACTGTGCAATCTGCATATATACATCGCAATTTTTAAGAAGCTCCTCGTGGGTGCCTTTTCCTACGATTTTACCGTCATCGAGCACGAGAATCTGGTCAGCATGGATAATAGTGCTGATACGCTGTGCCACTATGATGACGGAAGCATTCTCCGTAACCTCAGCTAAAGCTGCACGAAGGCGCGCGTCAGTCTTCATATCAAGTGCTGAGAAGCTGTCATCAAACACATATATATGAGGATCCTTTGCGATAGCTCTTGCGATGGCAAGCCTCTGCTTCTGGCCTCCTGACACATTGGAGCCGCCCTGTGCGATTGAGCTTTCATATCCGTCATTCTTTGTCTCTATAAACTCAGAAGCCTGTGCAATATCTGCTGCCTTTTTTATCTGCTCATCACTCGCATCCGCTTTACCAAAGCGCAGGTTTGAGGCGATGGTTCCTGAGAAAAGAATACCCTTCTGCGGAACAAAGCCTATCGACTCGCGAAGCTCACTTAGTGTGTAGTCTCTGATATCGTGTCCGTCAAGCTCTATTGAGCCTCCCGTCACATCATAGAAACGCGGAATCAGGTACAAGTGTCGACTTTCCACAACCCGTGCTTCCTATAATAGCTGTAACCTTTCCCGGCTCTGCCACGAAATCAATATCTGAAAGCACATCCTCCTTTGCTCCCGGATATCTGAAATCCACATGATTGAAGCGGATAACACCCCTGTGGTCTGCCTCAGTAACAGGCGCTTTTGGATCATTTACAGTGCTGTTTGTCCTTATAACCTCGTCAATACGCTCTGCCGCAACACCGGCTCTCGGAAGCATGATGGACATGGCTGAAAGCATGAGGAATGACATAACAATCATCATGGCATATGTAATAAACGCAGTCATGGTACCTACCTGCATAGAACCCTTGTCTATTCTGCCTGCTGCAACCCACACGATGCCAAGTGTGATGCAGTACATGATCATGGACATACCCGGCATCATAAAGGTCATGACGCGGTTTGTAAAAAGCTGTGTGCGTGTAAGCTCGCGGTTAGCCTCATCAAACCTCTTTTCTTCCTCTTTTTCACGGCCAAACGCCCTGATAACAGAAAGACCTGTAAGAATCTCACGCGAAACAAGGTTTACCTTGTCTACAAGAGTCTGCATAATCTTGAACTTTGGCATCGCAATGCCGACCAGCGTAAAAATAAAAACCATGATAGCAACAACCGCAATCGCAATCACCCACTCCATGCCGGATTTGGTCTGTGCCACCTTGATGATACCACCGATACCAACAATTGGCGCATAAAGCACCATACGAAGCATCATGGTAGTAACCATCTGAATCTGCTGGATATCGTTAGTGCTTCTCGTAATCAGTGATGCCGTAGAGAATTTGTTAATCTCGGCATTTGAAAAACCTACAACCTTTGAAAAGGTCTTCTCCCTCAAATCCCTGCCGACAGCGGCACCGACCTTTGAAGCCGCAAAACCTACAACACATGCTGCTATAAGCATAATTGCTGCAAAGGCTGCCATCTTGGCTCCTGCCTTCCACAGATAAGCAACCTGATTGGCATCCACGTCGATTCCTGCATTCTCATCACACTTTGTCGCAAAAGTTACACCCATGGACTTTAAAGTAGCTGAACCCACCGCATCGATTTTTTCCTGCACCTTGCTTCTTATCTGCTTTATCATGTTATCATCGAGCGCTACTCCCTGCGGGATAGCCGATGCATCCACATCCATCTGCTCACCCGACTGAAAAGCCTGATATGCCATGACAAGAGGAACCAAAAGCTCCTCATCCAGCTTATCAAGTGTGTCCGAATCAGCTGTCAGCTTGTATTTTGCCACACCGTCATCAGATTTTGAAGCATCCTGCGCCTCGTAACAGTCCGTAAATTTTTCTTTCTCGTCAGACAGCATAAATGTCTGTGCCATCTGATAATCCTCCGATGTAATCTCCTTTGGCAGGATATGCTCAATGCCATGATCCTGGATACCAACATCAATGATGTCAGATGTGTACGCAGGCAAAGCCAGATCACAGTAAGCCTGAGCAATGAGAAAAACAAATATTAATATGATCCATCGCCAGTATGGAATCAGGTTTTTGAAAATTTTACTCATAAACGTTTCCTTTCTTTCCGGTTAATTATCCCCCATACACGAATGCAAAAATATCCGCAATCGTGCGCATACTATCTATTTTATCAATAAGCGCGGATAATTCAATAAAGAAAGTATAAAGAAACCGTAAAAAAACAGAGACTATATAAATGGTTTATATAAGTCTCTGTTTGATAAATTGTGCTTAAACGAAAAGTATGTGATAGCCAGGAGCCTTTGAAAACTAATCCAAATCAGCAAGACCTACACGCTGTATCTGGAAGGTCTTGTATGCCTTTGCTGTTGTAGTTTCTTTATCACCACCGCTCACCTGTGACTGGTAAATCTTACTATATCCTACGGCATAAATCTTTATAGAATTAGCTCCCTCCGGTAAAGCACTCAATGGTACCTTTACCTTATATGTCTTGTTATTTTCAAAGAAGTCCCTTGGATCCTTATTTAATTGACTGTTTTCTTTACTGTTATTTATCTGTTCATTTTCTGTTCCATCATTATTCAGTGTATAGATATCCCAGTCCACCTTCTTTAAGTAAATCTTATCATTTCCGGTGCCAATCGTTTCATCTTTTGGATTTTTTTGCGGATCCTCGATATAAAAGTCCAAATAAACAACAGTTTTTTCATCAATCTGATTTCGCACAAGGTTTGAATCCTTTACCGTAAAATAAACATCCTGCGTACTGTCTGCACCATCTAGTCTGGCATCCGCTTTATTAGCTGCTTCTTCTTCAATGGCATCATCAATAGTTGCATATAATGTAGTTATGTCATTTGAATCAGTATCTGCATTCTCTTTAAGATAAATTGACGGCTCATGAACTGATGCACTATATGCAGCAATCATAGTGTTTATATAAAGTTTCAATTCATCATCATTATTTGAGAAATCGGAATGTCCTACACCTGAGTATGTTACATTTCCCATTGTGTAAATATAATAATTATTTCTTACATCCTTTGGAGACTGCTCATAAATTCCATGGTTTGACAAGGTATACCATACAACAATATCACTCTCACCATCACCATCAGCATCCTGATTCATATCCAGCTGGTAGTACTGCTTATGAGTGGTAGCTATATTTATTTCGTCAGCAATCTTAAAAGGATATGTGGTAATCTGTCCTGAATTAACCTTGACTGCCTTATTAGTCTTAGCTTCAACATCATTACCATCTAGCCCTGAATACAGCCTGTACTCGCCATGATCGTTACCATTATCTTTCCACTGATACTGATTTAAATCTGCATAAGTAAATCCCTGATTCTGTCTGACAATAACTGAATTATCAGATTTTGGCTCATATGCAATATCAGTATTATTCTTTTTGGCAGTCTGTACAGCTTTATCAAAATCCTCATCAGTACTCTGTAATGTATTGCCCTTCTTTAAATACTCATTTGACAAGATTCCATACCTGTCCAGTCCGACAGTATCACGAATTATAGAGTTAAACTTATATCCCCAGACATTATTATATTTATTATCATTTTTATTATTACAAAATGACGTTGTATCATGAGCAAACAATACTGGTTTTCCTGACTGGATATATGCTTTTATTTTATCGAGATGATTATTTGTATTATCAATATCATAACAATCACCAAATCCAATCACAAGCATATCGTATGTCTGCAGCTTATCACATACCTCATCCATTTTAGGTACGTTGTCATAACGAACTGTTTCTATATCCAGGTCAAAATCCTTCACTTGACTAAGTAATTTATGAAACTTTGTATTGCTATCATTCTTCTGCGCCTGCATATCAAAATTTCCCCTAAAGCCCTCATTATGCTCCAACTTTGAATTAATCTGAAGAATCTTGACTTTTGTAGGACTGCCTTTTGAATTTTTGACATACACATATCCGGATTTCTGATCATATCTGTAGCTATTTGTAGCCTGACTTACACGAAGCTGCCAAGGCATAACTCCTACATAGCCATTCGGCAAATCATAGACCAGTTTATAATTATAATTGCCTGCATTCAGACTATACATATATTTACCATTATCACCCATTACCGGATTCACAATAGTGCCATCACAATATATTTTTATCTTATTTGCATCTATTCCTTCATTGGTTGTCGAAAACTTACCATCGGAATTTGAATCCAAAAACAGCTGTGCATTAAAACTTGCTTTGGAATCAGCACCGCCTGCATTGTTTATTGAAAATTCCAATGTGATCTGATTATTACTAATCTCAACATAATCTGTATCTTTTACTTTTTCCTGCTCCTTGAGTAATATTTCAGGTTTTTCAGTAGTCAGGTAGGTAACAAGCACCGCTGGCTCATTTGACTTATTTTTTAAGTTTCCATTGTTGTCCACTTTAAGAACATTGTCTTTGTCTTTATCTTTTGCATATTTTAAAAAATTAAAAACATTTGAACAGTTATCAATGTAATCCTCATTAATTCCACTTTCATACTTGCTATCATTGCTGAAAAAGCCATCTGAAAAGACGACAGGAAATCCCGCCTTTATATAATCCTCCAATTCTGAAACCTTCTGCTTAGTAATATCATTGCCTGAACCTCTGTATGTGTTTGGAGCAGTTAAATAATCAGCATTATTTCCATTTCCTCTTAATGTAAGCTGAGTATTAAGCGCCTCTCCATTATTTATATAATCAGTATCCAGCAATCCTGCATGACCATTCTTGAGCATATCATATCCCCAATAATTTACCACATCTTTCGGATTTATAACAACAATGTCACCAACATTTGAGTATTTAAGCCCATCCATTTTCCAATCATATATATCATATCATAATTATTGAGATCCTCTATTCTGCCAATAAATTCTGCACTTGTAACCCTTGTTATTGTAACCTTTTTTTGCTCCGGACACCTTGTTCCAAGCCACTTTTTTAGCTTATCATAATTTAAAGCGTCAGACTCATTTTTTACAGTTCCGGGCTCTATATCCAGTATGTTCAGACTATCTGTCGGATTTATAATGTCTCTTTTATCAGCATACGATATGATATAGCTTAAAACTATCGCCTTTGAAATCTCCTTGTCATAGTATGCATACTCGTCCTTTCCAAGAGTATCATTTTCTTTTTTCCTGCTTGTATTCTCTGAGTTGATATACTCTGCTATCTCGTCAAAATTCTCATTTTTAGCTGCTTCGACAAATTGAGTTTCATCTTCATTTGCAATAAATGCAGAAGCAAAATCATCTCTTAAAACAAATGGCACATCCGTACCAGGATTATAGTTTCGTGGAATGACATATTCGTTGCCAATTACAAAACCTTTTGTATGGGTTTTACTGTCAACTTTATAATACTTTATGTCATTATTCCAATTAATAAAATTATCAGCTGAGTCCTTAGTAAAATTCAGCGAGCTGAAATTGTTACAGCTCAAAAGACCTGCAAGCTTTTTAATGTTGCTGGAGTAATCTGCATTCGAATCAGGCCACACAATACCATTATCCACTATAACAGGCATCATGATACCACTCTGGTGCACGCGCTGGACTATCTGCTTTACCTTGTCCCATGAAATGTCATTATCAGTATTATATGTTGCAGCATCGTTTCCTAAATCATTTGAAAGGACGGACTTTGAGCCGGAAAGATAGAGTAAATCAATTGTTGATACATCTATCTGCTCAAGCTCCTTGGGTGTGACTGTTTTTACCTTGAAGGTCATATTGGCAGTCTTATCATCATCGCCTGTCTTGCCCTCCTGATTGAACACACCTGTTCTGAACCAGTTATTGTTCTTGAAACCACCCTTATAATATATGTGTGTGGTATTTACAGGATAATCAAGCGAGCCGTTTTTATCAGCCTCCATTATATAGTCACCTTTTCCCTCACCCACATAGGTGTATGTCTGGCTGTCCTTAACTATATCAAAATATCCGTCTGTATCAGTGAGGATTACCTTTCCTGTGTTACCTGCCGGCTGATTGTCCTGTGTGCCATCATCTATCTTCTCGTATGGATTCTGTGAGTCAAGCACTGCTCCATACTCGCCGGTCTCATCGTAATTAAACTCAATAGGTACCGCAGTGTTCACCTCGTAGTAGGTCTCGTCATCAATGATTTTATCTGCAGGCACATACTCCATCTCAACCGTACAGTATGTATACTTCTCATAATCCGGCTTACTGCCATCAGGCAGACTTGCCATCTGGTCAGCTCTTGCAACAAATTCATATGGTGATGTGATATCTGAATTGTCTTTTCTGTAAATATATGCCTTTGGGTCATATTTTGCTATGTTTTGCATGCCCTCAGCAGAACCAATGGCATATGCGCTCTTTATAGAATAAACCACATGCTTCTCAACGGTATCGTCACCTGTGCCTATATCTGTCGTATTGTCTGTGCTGCTATCGATGTTACCATCTGTACCGCTGTCTGTATTTCCATCAGCTTTCTGTGAATTATCAGACGGTACCAGATACTGAGTGTTTGTCATGCCATCCGGCAATTTGACTGCAGTAAACGCAACACTGTAGTAACCTCTTTTTCCGGGTGCCTTAATTTGATTGCCATTTTCAGTCTCTGTATTAGAGCCATCTTCCGTCTCATCCTCGCCTTGCATGAAAACATAATGGTCAACATTCTGTCTGTAATGACCTGTAGGCAGTCCCTCTTCATTTACTGCAAGCTGGTAAGCGGTATTGAACTTATAATCTCCTTCTGCCTGCTCTGTCATCTTATAACCGGTGGTACCCTTGTTTATTCTGTCCATATCTACAAGGGCAAGCTCTGTCCAGTCATCGCCCTGACTGACATAGCTCTCCTCATACGGCTCATAGTAAAGAGGCTTTGTGTTATCCTTTTTCTCGGTAGTAATAGGTGCAAGCTTTGTTTTCAGACCTTCCATATAGGCAGACCTGTTTTTTACACCGGCACCATCTTTGTCAGACATCTTTGACAGTGTACCAAACCAATCGTCAGGCTCCTGACCGTCAATCAGATAGCCAATGGATGCCATTTTCTTGTCAGGCACCACCTCAACTATATTGAAGGGCTTGTCCTTGCCATGTGAGCTGACTATATCCGATATTCCATTGAACGCTACATTTGCATCGACCTTTGTAAGGCTGTCATTCAGCACAAAAGCTGCCACAACGAGACATCCTGTAAGTGTGAGCGATATTGGAACCACTATTTTTTTTCTTAATTTGCTCATTGCGATTGCTCCTTTTGTAAAAAACTACTCTGTTTCTTAATATGTATAAAACGTAATTGTATTTGACTTAAACTCCGGCATATCCTCAAGTCCAAGCCAGACGCTGATATTTAATTTCTCTCCGGTAAGAAAATCATTTCCGAGAGTGATATGCATTTCTTTATTATAACCTAAAATATAATAATTAAGATAGTTCTTATATTTAGGATCATCTGGCTTACCTTGTGCTCCTGTTTCTCCTGCAATCTCATTTGAACTAAACTTAAATATTCCATCAGGCTCACCATTGCCCTCCGGTCCATAAATCAGCTTGCCATCATCGCCCATTCTAAAGGATATATCTCCCTTGTGCTCGGTTGCACCTGTTGAGCTGACACTTTCTACCTCCATATGCCATACAAAATCCTTAACCTGATATTTACCATTTAATGAAGAATTTTTTAACTCCCATTCATCAATAAACAATTGATGCGTCTGTCCTAAATTGAAATGCTTATCTGCATCACAATGCAGAATATTGATTGGATGTGCTACGTTTACAGTTACCTTTGCCGTCAATGACGTATCGTCTTTGGATGTTACTGTGATAACAAATTGATCTGTAGTTTCATTATCCATAAGTTCTACATTATATACATCACCATTAGCATTAAAGTTTCCACCATTTTTTGTTCCAGAATGATCCCACGTTACATTTTTTGAATCATACTTTCCACCAAGTATCTTATCAGTAAACTTTAAATTATTATTCGTTTTCTTCATCTCATAGTATACTGTTCCGTTGGTTACATCCTTGCCTTTGTAATATATCCTTATTCCTTTAGGTTCTGCCGGTGCCACATACTCCACATCTGCCCCGGTCGGTACCTTATTTCGCATAGTGAAGTTCTGCTTTGATGTATACTTCTTGTCCCCTGCTTTAAAGTCCACGACAAGTCCGACAGAGTTCTTGCTTTCTGCCTCGCTTAAATCAGGTGTAAAGCCTGTGACATTTTCTGCCATAAGCGATTCCTTGCCCTGACCATCTGCCTTCACCGCACCTGTTGCAGGATCCAGTGTATCCTTTCGCAGATAGATTTTGTGCTCTGATGGTCTGTATATGATATTGTATGTACAATCCTTGTTGTAGATAATCAGCTTGCTGTCGGATGATGTTTCCTCAGATGATGCTTCTTCGGATGACGCTTCTTCCGCTGATGCAGTTGCAACATAACCGGCCTCAGGGGCTGCTGATGCCACCTCCACCGGCGCTGCCACTGTAGCAGGCTCATACTTGACACCCTTTTGCGCATCAATTATCAGGTCTCCTATCTGATTCATCGTAAGCTGTGCCTCATACTGTAAATCTACGTCCTTTGAAGCGTACTTATACTGCTTCGTGCTCGTACCGATAAAGCCTGCAACAGCCAGCCCCAGTATTCCCATTATCGCCATGACAATGA
>OKUA01001763.1_pt1 | contig 10665 bp, 10 predicted proteins | sample 1606501 | NCBI WGS metagenome assembly OKUA01 (sample SAMEA3879608, study PRJEB24766) | human gut metagenome | biome: human-associated habitat; feature: feces | place: USA | collected 1985/1987
TTCGCCATACACAACTCAAAAGAGCCATTACTTTTTATTGCGCATCTGCGCTTCCATCTGGCGCAGCAGGTCCATATCAGACTTGGGGCCGCCCGTTCCCAAGCCGCCCAGGCCGCCCAGCCCCATGGCATCCAGGCCGGGAATATTGGGCATGCGCATCTTCTTGCCCTTCTTACCCTTTTTGCCCTTCTTGCCACCAGCCTGTGCCTGATTGGCCATCGTGCGCATGCGGCCCATCATCTTATTCATCTCGCCCCACTGCTTCATAAGGCTATTGACCTCGGTGGGGGTCACGCCGGCGCCCTTGGCAATGCGGGCACGGCGCTGGCCGTTGATGATGGAGGGGCGAAGGCGCTCCTCCTTGGTCATCGACATGATGATGGCCTCGTTCTTATCGAAGATACCTTCGTCCAGGTTGCCACCCATCTGGTTAAGCGCACGCTGGCCACCGGGGAGCATGCCCAGAATGCCCTTCATGCCGCCCATCTTCTTGACGGCCTTCATCTGGTCGAGCATGTCGTTCATGGTGAAGCCCTCGCGAAGCATGCGCTCGGCGGCCTCGAGCTGCTCTGCGTCAGCCGCCTCTTGGGCCTTCTCGATGATGCCGACAACATCGCCCATGCCCAAGATTCGCTTGGCCATACGATCGGGATAGAACGGCTCCAGCGAATCGGGTTTCTCGCCCATGCTCACGAACTTGATAGGCTTGCCGGTCACCTGACGCACCGAAAGCGCGCCGCCGCCACGGGCGTCACCGTCGAGCTTGGAGATAATCACGCCGTCAAAGTCGGTGCGCTCGGCAAAGGTCGAAACCACGTTGACGATGTCCTGGCCGATCATGGCATCGACGACCATCAGCACCTGATCGGGCTTGACGGCCTTCTTAATGTCGACGGCCTCCTGCATCATCTGCTCGTCGATCTGCAGACGACCGGCGGTATCCAGGATCACGATGTCATTGCCGTAATCCTTGGCGTGTGCCAGCGCCTTCTTTGCAATTTCCGGCGGCTTTGCGCCCGGCAGCGTGAACACCGGTGCGCCCGCCTGTTTGCCCACCACCTGCAGCTGATCGATCGCAGCGGGGCGGTAGATGTCGCAGGCCACCAGCATCGGGCGGCGGCCCTGCTTGATGTAATACTTGGCCAGCTTGGCTGCGTGGGTCGTCTTACCGTTGCCCTGCAGGCCGCAGAGCATGATGATGGTCTGGCCCTTGTTCTTGATGACCAGACGGGGGGCTTCCTCGCCGCCCATCAGAGCGATCAGCTCTTCGTTGACGATCTTGACCACCTGCTGGGCGGGGGTCAGGCTCTCCATGACCTCCTGCCCCATCGCACGCTCCGAGACCTTTGCGCAGAAGTCCTTCGCCACCTTGTAGTTGACGTCGGCTTCCAGCAGGGCCATCCGGACCTCGCGCATGGCGGCCTTGATGTCCGCCTCGTTCAGCTTGCCGTGGCCGCGCAGCTTTTTGAACACACCGGCAAGGCGGTCGGTCAAAGATTCAAATGCCATTGTGCGGTGCTCCTCTCAAATCCATTTTCAGCTCTCATTCACTTCGTCGATGGAGCGGATGAGCCTCAGCATCTTGGTCAGGGTGGCGGCATACTCGGTGGTGGTCAGCCGGGCACCGGGGCCGGTGCATTCGAACCGGGCGTCGATGACCAGCTGCTCCAGCTCTTCCAGTGTCTGCTGCACCCGGCGGTACCGGGCAGCAAAGCCCACCTTGTCTTCCAGCTCCTTGAGGGTCGTTTCGCCATGCTTGATGGCGTCCCGCGCCCCCTGCCGGGTGATGCCGAAGTTTTCTCCGATCTCGCTGAGGGAGAGGTCGTCGTTGTAATACTGGCGCAGCATCTCGCGCTGTTTGGGCGTGAGCACCTCGCCGTAAAAATCGAGCAGATAGCCCATTTCAAAGTCTTTTGCCATGTTCTGTCCTGCTCTGACCTCCGCTGTTTGTAAAGGTTTTTTGCTTTACATACGGAGTATAGCAGACGACGCCCCCTTTGTCAAGAACTTTTTGCGTCATTTTGCCAGATTTTCTCCGCATTTTTCTCTTTTCTGCCCAAATCACGCTTGACGCTTCCGGCCCTTTGCGCTAAAGTTATAGGTGCTGACCCTTGTTGTATCCCGGAAGACGAAAGGAGGCCGCCCGTGCCCATCTACCCCAACATCTACCAGACCCTGCTGCCCGGCCCCATCGTCGAGCTGCGGGGTTATCTTGCGGCCTGCGGGCTGCGGGGACGGCTGTACGCCTATCTGAACTGCAACGGCCCCACCGGCACCGCCCGGGACGAGCTGGCCGAGGGGATGCTGGCGCTGGCCCTTGCGCGGGGGGCGCTGACCCCCGGCCAGCCCATCGTGGAGGCCGTGTCAGGCCCCTTTGCCACGGCGCTGACGCTGGCGGGGCAGACGGCGGGCCACCCGGTGGTTCTGGTCATGCCGGAGGATGCCCCTGCCATGCGGCAGGAAAGCCTGCTCCGCCTCGGGGCACAGATCCTCCACACCCCCGCGCAGGCAGGCCCTGCCGGGGCGCGGGCGGAGGCCGAGGCAAAGGCCGCCGAGAAGGGCTGGTTCTACATGGACTGGCTGCGCAGTGACGACAACCCCACCTACCACCGCCGGGTCACCGGGCCTGCGCTGGTGCGCTCCATCGCCCGGGAAGGCTCGAGCATCGTGGACAGCATCGTCATCGGGGTGGGCACCGGCGGCACCATCACCGGCGTGGGCGAGACGGTCAAGGCGTGGACGAACGATGTCCGCATCGTGGCGGTGGAGCCATACGAGAGTCAGGCCCTCAGCGGCGGACTCACCGGGCCTCACGGCATCCCGGACATCGGCTTCGGCCTCGTGCCCGGCAACTACAACGCCTACGTCGTGGACAACATCGCCGCCGTCACCACCGCCGACGCAGCCCGGGCCGCGCAGCGGGTCCTGCGCACCGACGCCATCCCGGCCTCCCCCAGCGCAGGCGCAGCCCTCCATGCAGCAGCGCAGCTCATCGCCAACGGCACCAGCCGCTCGGCGCTGGCGGTGTTCAGCGGACGACAGAGCATCTTATAAGCATATTTATTAAAAGGAAAAGAGAAGGACGCATGACAAAAGACATGACGACCGGGGCCATCACGCCCCTTCTGGTCGATTTCACCGTTCCGCTGGTACTGGGCAACCTGTTCCAGCTCACCTACAACGCCGCCGACAGCATCATCGTGGGCAAATTCGTGGGCGAGGACGCCCTCGCCGCCGTCGGCACCTCCAATCCGCTGATGACGCTGGCCATCCTCTTCATCAACGGGCTTTGCCTCGGCGCGGGCATCCTCGTCAGCACAGCCTACGGCGCGGGCGACACCCAGCGGGTGGAGCGTCAGGTCTCCACCACCGCCATCGCGGGCACCGTATTCTCGCTGGTCTTTTCGGCCCTCTGTGTCCTGCTGGCGACGCCCCTGCTGCGGCTGATGCAGGTGCCGACGGAGATCCTGCCCATCGCGGTGCAGTATCTCCGCATCGTGTTTGCCGGGCTCATCTTCACCTTCTTCTACAACTTCCTCGCGGCCACCATGCGGGCGCTGGGCGACAGCAAGAGCGCCCTCTACTTCCTGATGATAAGCTCCGTGCTGAACATCGGCGGTGACCTGTTCTTCGTCGAGGTGCTGGGTTGGGGCAGCGAGGGCTGCGCCCTCTCCACGGTCCTCAGCGAGGCCCTCTGCTGCGTGCTCTGCGTCATTTACATCCAGTGCAGGATCCCTGTCCTTCAGCTGGGTCGGCGCTGGCTGGTCTTTGACGGCTCGCTGCTTCGCAGCACCGTCCAGTATGGTTGGACCAGCGCCATGCAGCAGGCCACCGTCCAGCTGGGCAAAATCGCCGTGCAGGCCATCGTCAACACGCTGGGCGTCAACGCCATGGCGGCATTCACCGCCGCCAGCCGGGTGGACGACTTCACCTATATGCCCCAGCAGAACATCGCCCACGCCATGACCACCCTGATGGCCCAGAACCACGGCGCAGGCAAAAAAGAGCGGGTACGGCAGGGCTTTTTCTGCGGCCTGCGCATCGAGCTTGTCTACGGCCTGCTCCTGATGGCAGTCTGCCTGCTCTTTGCCCGCCCCATCATCTCCCTCTTCGTGGACGACCCTGCTGTCATCGAGCTGGGCGTCCGGTTCCTGCGGTGCGCCTCCCTCTTCTATCTGATGCCCGGCGTGACCAACGGCATTCAGGGCGGCTTCCGGGGTCTGGGCGACCTGAAGGTCACCCTGACCAGCAGTATGCTCAACATGGGCTTCCGGGTGCTGGCCGCCGCCATTCTGATCCTGCTGCTCAAGGTCGAGCTTCGGTTCCTGCCCGTGAGCTACGGCATCGGCTGGCTCTCCATGCTGATCTACGAGCTGCCCCTGCTCATCCGCTACCTGAAGGAAGACAAGCTGTAAAGACAGCAAAAGACCTCTGCACGCCATCTCGTGCAGAGGTCTTTTTTGGTTTCAGTTATCCTTTTCCACCTTGCTCAGGAGGATGCGGTCGTTGTCGAGGGCCTTGCCTGCGTTCTCGCGGAACTTTTCCAGCAGGTCGTCCACCGTCATCCGGCTCCGGGCCTCGCCCTTGACGTCGAAAACGATGCGTCCTGCGTCCATCATGAGGGTGCGGTTGCCCAGCTCCAGCGCCTGATGCATATTGTGCGTGACCATCAGGCAGGTGATCTTCTTCTCGGCCACGATGCTCTTGGTCAGATCCAGCACCTTTTCCGCCGTGGCGGGGTCGAGGGCGGCGGTGTGCTCGTCCAGAAGCAGGAGCTTCGGGGTGACGAGGGTGGCCATCAGCAGGGTCAGCGCCTGACGCTGACCGCCCGACAGCAGACCCACCGGCTGTTTCATCCGGTCTTCGAGGCCCATGTCCAGCAGGGCCAGCTTTTCGCGGAAGATCTCCTTGTCTTTGCGGGAGATGCGGGAGAAGATGGCGTTGGGGGCAGTTCCGGCGCGAAGATAGGCCAGCGCCAGATTCTCCTCGATGGTCATGTTGGGGGCCGTGCCCTTGAGGGGGTCTTGGAACAGGTGGCCGATGATCCGGCTGCGCTGGTATTCCGGCGTAAAGGTGATGTCCTCATCGCCCAGCGTGATGCTGCCCTCGTCGGCGATGAAACCGCCGGTGATGGCGTTGAAGAGGGTGGATTTGCCCGCGCCGTTGGAGCCGACGATGGTGGCGAAGTCTCCCGCCTCCATCGTCAGGCTGACGCCGTTCAGGGCGATCTTTTCGTTGACGGTGCCGGGGTTGAAGGTCTTGTGCAGACCGCGAAGCTCAAGCATCTCCATCTCACACACGCTCCTTCCGGGTCCGGGCCGCATTGCGGCGCTTCTCAAAGGCGATTTTTTCTTTGATCGCAGGCATCGAGATGGCCACAGCCACGATGATGGCGCTTACCAGCTTCATCGCAGCCGCCGGGACGTTGAAGCGGAGGGCCACCGCCACGATGAAGCGGTAGAGGCAGCTGCCAAAGACGACGCCCAGCACCCGGCGCACCATCGTCCGCCTGCCCACCAGCGTTTCGCCAATGATGAGGGAGGCCAGCGCGATGGTCACCATACCGGTGCCCACGTTGATGTCGCAGCTCTTCTGGTACTGGGCCAGCAGACCGCCGGACAGGGCGGTCAGTGCGCCCGAGATGCACAGGCCCACCGTGATGGTAAAGGCCGGGTTGATGCTGGAAGCCCGCACCATCGCGGCGTTGTCGCCGGTGGCGCGGATGGACAGGCCGAGGCGGGTGCCGAGAAAGCCCACCATCGCGGCCCCGGCCAGTGCGATGACCACCGCCGCCAGCACCAGCTTATACCAGCCGCCCGTAAAGCTCAGGGCGCGCTTGGCGATGGAAAAGACCGTCTCGGTCTTGACCAGCGACATGGTGGAGGAGAAGCCCATCACCGCGAGGTTGATCGTATACAGGCCGGTGTTGACGATGATGCCGGCCATGATGCTCTCGACCCCGAGCCGGGTCTGCAAAAAAGCCGTAACGAAGCCGGAGCACACGCCAGCCGCCATCGCCGCCAGCAAGGCGAGGAAGGGGTGGCCGGTCAGCGCCACCTGACAGGCGACGGCGCAGCCAAGGGTGAAGCAGCCGTCGGTGGACAGGTCCGCGATATTCAGGATGGAATAGCTCAGAAACAGGGCCAGCGCAACGAGGGCGTAGATGCAGCCCAGCTCGAGCGCGGTCTGGATGACGTTGAGCGAAAAGATACTCGCCAGCATGGTGTGCTCCTTTAACAGTTAATGTACAGTTCAGCCAAAGTTCTCCGCCGTGGTCACTTCCACGACCTCGGTGCAGTAGGGCGCGAAGGCCTTTTTCACGGTGTCGAGGTCGAGGCCCAGAGCCTCACAGGTCTCGGTGTTGATGGTAGCGATGCCGTTGTCGAAGGTCTGGAAGGGCAGGTCTGCGGGGGTCTTGCCGTCGCAGAGCAGCTCCACCACCATATCGGCCGTGGCCTCGCCCAGCTGGACGTAATCGACGCCGTAGCCCACGAATGCGCCGTTCAGGGCGAAGCTGTCCGCGCCGGTGTAGTGCTGGACGCCTGCCTCGATGAAGGTCTCGTAGATGGACAGCTCCGCGGTCATGACGGTATTGTCGGTGGGGGTAAAGACGGCCTTGACACCGGCAGCGATGAGGGCCTCGGCGGCCATCTGCACCTCGGCGGTGGTGGTGCCGTTCTTTTCGATGTACTTGATGCCCTTGCCGTCGCAGAAGGCCTTGGCGTCGGCGATGGCCTGGGTGGAGGCATCCTGACTCAGGTCGTACAGCAGGCCGATGGTGTCGATGTCGGGGTTGACGGCCAGAATGAGGTTCATGATGGCGTCCGTATTCAGGGCGTCGGAGGTGCCGGTGATGTTCGGCTCGGTGTCGAAGCCGGCGGCGGCGGGGTCGGTAACGGCAGAGTAGACCACGGGGATGTCGGTGTCCTCCACTGCAGCCAGCATGGTGGCGGCGGTGGGAGTGGCCACAGCCACGATGACGTCTACCCCATCGGCCACGAGGTCGGCGCCGATCTGGTTCAGGTTGGTCTGGTCGGCCTGTGCGTTGGCGTAATAGTCGGCGTAGTCGAAGGTGACGCCCTTCTCCTTGGCCACCTCATCCAGACGGCTCTCCACCGACTCGACGATCTGGTTCAGGGAGGCGTGGTCCACATAGTTGACGATGCCGACCTTAAAGGTCTGCCCTGCCTCGCTGGCGGCAGCAGAAGAAGCTGCTGCGCTGGAGGCGGTGCCGGACGCAGTGCCCGAGGCCGAAGAGCCGCAGCCGGTCAGGCCCAGAGCGGAAACCGTGGCGGCGGCCATTGCCACCTTCAGAAAACTGCGGCGGGAGATCATGTTCATGGTTTTCATAGCGGTTGCTCCTTCCTTGGAGCGGGCGGCATATAAAATAAAAACCCGCTCCACCTGCGGGACGGGCTTTTGTTCTCGTATAACAAAACGACCCTGTCCCTGTGTGTTCATCCACAAGGACAGAGTCGAGAAATTCGAATCTGCGGTGCCACCTTGCTTGCTTTGCCCGTCTTCCCTCGGAAGCTGCAAAGCCCCTCACGGAGAGCCAACACTCCCCTGCCCTGTAACGGAGGCTTCCGTCCCAAGCTACTAGAGGCTTCGCCTCATTTGCCCGGCCCTCGGCGGCCCACGAATCTCTGCCCCGCTCTCACCCGTTTTCACTGTCCGGGTTCACTGAAGATGCGCTGTGCAGGTTCTCTTCCGCCTCATCGGTTTGATTGCATTATACACTTTATCCGTGTAAAGTCAAGAGGAAATCTCAAATTTTCCGTCAGATTTTTCACGCTGTGTCACTCCATGTTGAGCCTGTTTCGCATCAGCCAGACCGTCAGCCCGAACCAGAACACCCCGAACGCTACCGCGATGCCCAGCGTGAGGGCCGCGCAGCCCATGAAGCCCTGCGCAGAGAGGGTGGTCTGGATGCTGCCAGCATCACCCACGACGGTATAGAGGGCCGTCTCATAGACTCTGGCACCCACACGCAGCAGCTTTTCGATCCAGCCCTGAACGTACTGCATCCCGAAAAAGCTCAGGATGCCCGCCAGCGCAGGATGGCTCTTGAACTGATGGCCCACCATGCAGGCGGCGTAGATGCAGGCGATGGCGCTGACCATCCGCACGAAGCAGACAAGGCCGCTGAAGAGCATCGTCTCCCAGAACGCCATGTCGTACCGCGCAAATGCCTCCCGGAGCTGCGACAGCATCCACGGCAGCTGGTCGAGCAGGTCTATCTCCGCCATCATCAGGATGGCCAGAATGCCGAAGGAGAGGCCCGCCGCAAAGATGCTGCATACGCTCCACACCGTGCCCGAGATGAGCTTTGCACCCACGAGCTGAGCCTCCGTCACCGGCAGGGTATGCATCAGATAGCCCTCCCGGCCCAGCAGGTTGCCGTAGAACCGCTGGACGATGGTCATGACGGTGACGACTGCCGTGCCGATGAGGACCGCCGTGTACGCAAGACTCAGCAGGCCCACGGCGGTAGAATAGGCGTCGCTGTTTGTGCCGTTCCAGCCCCGGATCGAGGCACCAAACAGCACCGACACCGCCAGCAGAGCCAGATACAGCCCGCCGTAGGTGCGGGCCGTGGCCCGGAACTCATGTTTCAGTAATTTTTTCAGCATTTGAATACCTCCCGGAAATACGCATCCACGCTCATGCCCTCAGTCTCACGGAGTTCCTCCACCGACCGATGGGCGAAGACTTTTCCGTTTTTCAGGAACACCGCTTCGTCCAGCACCGGTTCCACATCCTCGATGAGGTGGGTGGAGAGGATGACCGAGGCATCCCGGCTGTAGTTGGTGAGGATGGTGTTCAGGATGTAATCCCGTGCCGCCGGGTCCACGCCGCCGATGGGTTCATCCAGCAGATAGAGCCGGGCGTTCCGGCTCATGGCGAGGATGAGCTGGACCTTCTCCTTGTTTCCCTTCGAGAGGCTCTTGAGGATGGCTTTGGGCGAAAGCTCCAGCTTTTCCAGCATCTCACTGGCCTTTGCGGTGTCGAAGTCGGCGTAAAAATCCCGGAACATCTCCACCAGCTGCTCCACCCGCATCCAGTCGGGCAGCCACTGGGCGTCCGGCAGATAGGAGACGATGGCCTTGGTATCCGGGCCCGGAGCCATGCCCGCCACTTTGATGCTTCCCGCCGTGGGCTGCAAAAGGCCGTTTGCCAGCTTGATGAGGGTGGTCTTGCCGCTGCCGTTGGGGCCGAGCAGGCCCACGATGCGGCCAAAGCCGATGTGCAGGTCGATGCTGTCGAGGGCGTTCGTCCCCTTCTGGTAGGATTTCGTCAGTCCCTCACAGGTCAGAAGTTCACTCATTCCGTTCACTCTCCTTTGTTTCCCAGCCCGTCACCAGCGCGGCGGCCTGTGCCGGGCCGTAGCCGATGCCGCGCATTTTTTCCAGATATTCAGCGGTCACAGCCCGGGCCATCTCGTCCCGCAGCTTTTCCAATAAAGCGGTGTCCTCGGTGACGAAGCGGCCCGTTGTCCGCTCGGTGCGGACGAGGCCCTCCGCTTCCAGCTGGGCCAGCGCCCGCTGCATGGTGTTGGGGTTGACCCCCGCTGCCGCCGCCAGATCACGCACCGAGTCCAGATGCCCGCCGGGCGGATAGATCCCCGCCAGTATCTTTGCCTTGAGACGTTCCACGATCTGCGCATAAATGGGGCGGCTCGTGTCGAATCGTTCTCCCATCCTCTCATCTCCTTGTGTTGCTGTACTAAGCGCTTAATACAATAATACTCGTTTTTGGTTTTTTGTCAAGAGGGGAATTTCCAATCCCTGCAAAATATGCTATACTATCTTTTGTATGCTACAGGAATATGCGCAGGAGCACAGAAAACTATGAAAGCGACCATCATCATCCCCAACATCAACGGCAAAGGCTGGCTCAAAGACTCCATCGAGTCGGTCTACGCCCAGACCGAACAGAATTTCGAACTCATCGTGGTGGACAACGGCTCCACCGACGAGAGCCTCGAGCAGGCCCGCAGCTATTGCAGCCGGCCCAACTTCACCCTCATCGAGAACGGCTGCAACACCGGCTTCTCCCATGCTGTGAATCAGGGCATTGCCCGGGCGAAGAGCGAGTTCGTGGTATTGTTCAACAACGATGCCTTTGCCGAGCCTCAGTGGCTGGCCGAGCTGCTCCGCGCCGCCGAGAGCGACGAGAAGATCTTTGCCGTCCAGAGCCTTATGATCCGCCACTTCGACCGGGAGCTGGCCGACGACGCCGGCGACTACGTCACATGGATGGGCTTTGCCTGCAAGACCGGCGACGGACGCCGGGCCAGCCGGTACACCAGACAGAAGCGCATCTTCTCGGCCTGCGGCGGCGCGGCCCTCTACCGCAAGAGCATCCTCGACGAGATCGGCGTCTTTGATGAAAATTTCTTCGCCTACTTCGAGGACGTAGACCTCAGTTGGCGGGCCAACAACGCGGGCTACAAAAACATCCTCTGCCCCACAGCCAAGTGCTACCACATCTGCGGGGCCAGCACCGGCGCAGTGCGATACAACGCCTTCAAGAGCCAGCAGAGCGGCCGGAACAGCATCCTCCTCCCCCTCAAGAACGAGCCTCTTCTGATGCTCCTCCTCAACTTCATCCCGCTGGCGCTGGGCTATCTGCTCAAGTGCTACAAGTTCCACAAGCAGGGCT
>OKUA01001770.1_pt1 | contig 10610 bp, 6 predicted proteins | sample 1606501 | NCBI WGS metagenome assembly OKUA01 (sample SAMEA3879608, study PRJEB24766) | human gut metagenome | biome: human-associated habitat; feature: feces | place: USA | collected 1985/1987
TGCACCTATTATAGCACGGCGTTCTTTGCGGGAGAGTGGTTTATAACCGTCGAAGTGCGTGCTACCTTCATAAGTGCCCATTGCCGGAAGCAGCTTCCGGCGGGTCACCCAATAGGCTACGGCCGTTATGAGAAAGGTAGAAGCAAACATAAAATAATAGTTGCACAACGGCCCTGTATCACCGTGTTCTATCCCGCCGGCCACGGCAGCTTCTTCCGTAGTCCGGGCAAGTAGCGGATCCATGGTGCTCAATACGATATTGGCACTGTATCCACAGGCTACAGAGGCATAAGCCGTTATGATTCCGGCTACCGGATGCAAACCGACGGAATGAAACAAGGTGGCGGCAATGGGAAGCAAAATAATATAACCGGCATCACCCACTACATTCGAAAGCAATCCGAGGAGGATCACCCAGAGAATAATCTTGTCTTTATCCTGCTTGCCACGAATTCCATGACGAATGCATGCATTTATAAATCCGGAATGCTGTGCCACACCGATTCCGAACATGGCTACAATCACCATCCCCAAAGGGGCAAAACCGGTGAAGTTGGTGACCATGTGCCGTAACAGCCAGCGAATCCCTTCCGGACTGAGCAGGCTCTGCACACGGATCTCTTCTCCTGTCTGTGGCAGCATCACACTCAATCCATAGATTTCGAATATCCATGAAAGAAGTACGACCACCATCGTGAGCACAAAAAACATAGTGGCCGGATGGGGCATGCGCCATTTGCTACTCTTCATCGGCTTCGAGGTTGTCAAGATCGAGAATTCGAAGTTCGAGCGCACGCACTACCAGACGGGTGGCATTCACCCCTACCCGCTCGCCGTTCGGAAACAGCCGGCCTACCAAGTCGTTCTGTCGTTTTTCGAGTGATTTTACTCCAAAAGGCATGCCTTTGAGGTTGGCGATCATCTCTTTGGTGTATCCCAGTGCCAGATGGCGCAGGAAACGTTCGTCGTATTCGTCTATATCATAATTGATAACTGCTTCCTGACGCTTTGCATCGTTGGCAACAGACGCTTTGAAGCGGTCCACAATCTTTTCCAGTATGGGATAATTGAACACCAGCTTTTTGCCATCCATTACGGCCTGCACGTCTGTTTTGGTCAATAGCTCACCTGTTTTGAGGATAATGCCGTCGGCACCGGCATCCAACACATCGACCCAGAGTTTTTCGTTCAATATTTCGCCGGTAAAGATAAGTACACGAACTCCTTTGTATCGTTTGAATATATTGCGGCAGATATCGACTCCGATTGTTGTCGAGCCTCCCAAACCGAGATCGAGCAGTACCAGATCCGGTAGCCGGGCTTCTATCAACGGCCAGAATTCGGCTTCGGTCATGGCGGTTCCGATTACTTCCGCATTGGGTATTTCGTGGCGGAATATCTCCTCCGTGCCTTTCAATTCGAGTTTTACATCTTCTACGATAATTACTTTAAATTTCTTATCTTCCATCGTTTCGTTACATATATTGTTATGACTCATTAGATATATTGTTATGTGGCTTTACACCGGTTGTCATTACCGTTTCGGTAGAGTGAAGTAAACGGTAAAGCCTCCTTCCTGTGCCGGTTCGGCATTGATACGGCATCCGCGGCGTCCGGCAAATTCATCATGATCCCGGATGATCTGTTTGCATATCAGGTATTCCGTTCCCCTCAGTTCCCCTTTCTCACCGGAGGTCATTCGTGCCAGATTGGGATAGAATAACTTATTGAGTTCGTCCACACTCTTTTTGCGACGCGTATCGGTAAAGAGGAAACGGATGTAATTCCCGTCTTCTGCAGCATGCAATTTTAATATCCCGTCTTCATGGACGGTGAGCGCTTCGTCGATCAGATTTTCAAGAAGAAAACGAAGCTGGTTGATGTCTCCGATGATTCTTTTTTCTATCGGCTCCGTCAGAAATTCGATCCGGCTTGTTTTCCCTTTGCTTGCTTTCCGGAAATATTTCACGGCATATTCGCACAGGTCGGCTACGGAAATCGTGCTGCGGCGGAAGGTTACCTCTTCCAATTGCCGGGCAGCGCACGAACTCAGTATGGTAAAAATACCTTTGTAATATTCTATCAATTCGCTGATGGCTTCTACATTTTCCCGTTCTTCCTCTTCCGAAAGGTTTTGTGTATTCAGGCGTCCTACGATCTGTTTGATTTTGTTGGGGTAGTATATCGTTTCGTGCTTGATCGTCGAAAGGCATGCAGCATGCTGTCTTCCCACGAGGCACGTTGCGCTTCTTCGTGTGCCGATTCGATGTCACGGTACTTTATTGCCAGTTTGACTACTGCATTAAACACCACGATGGCCACATAGCGGGCCACCAACTCGAACAGCAGACGGTCTGTTTCCTGCGTTGTCCCTTCCCGGCGTTCCAGATAGAGTACGCCTACACATTGATGTTCTCCACCGGCATCCACCACCAGCGGAATGGCTTGTGAAAGCCCGTCGGACAGATATTGCTGTCCGTTGAAACATTGCTGCATAAGTTCCGGCATCCTTTCAAGTCCGGGATTGGAGGCAAATTCGAGCCGGTGTGTCGTTTCATTGTATACGGCAAGGCTGAGCCGGTCGATTGTAAGCAACTCGTTGATGGAGTCGAAAGCCTCATTGACCAGCCGTTGGGGGATTTCTTTCAAGGTATCCTCTTCGCGTTGCAAGGCTTCGGCGGATTCCTGCGCACGGATCAGGGAAGAGGCAAATACTTTTTTATTGATTTCGAGAATCTGTTCCAGATTGAGCCTGTTGAGCAAACGCTTGCGTATATAGATGAGATAGTAACCGGCCAGCGAGATGACGAATAACAGAATACAGAGGATAACTCCTACAATCTTATTGGTAGTGGAACGCTCCAGTTCGCGGCAATATCCTTCCAATGACTGGTCTTCGCTCTGCAATTTGTAGAGTGCCGTGAAAGCTGCATTGTTATAGTCGTATCCTTTCAACTGTTTCAGTGCCAGAAAAGCGACGGCTGCTTCATTCCGCACATCCAGGATGGCATGGAAGTCCGAATCGAACATTTCGTTCCACCAAGTCAGTTCGGCGGGTATTTCTTCGCCGACCAGTTTCATATATTTCTGCGGATGGCGGGCATATTTTTCATAATGCCTGTTCAATATCATGATGGCCGAATCGGCATATACCAGCGCATCTTCATAATACCCGTCTACGTTGGCAAAATAGGCGGCATTGGCATAGTCGGATGCTTCATTGAGCAGAGTTTCATAATCCGGATCCGTTACCGTTGCGATAGAATCGCCTGTCACCGGACCGGTAGCCTGTCCTGTCCCTCCGGTGCAGGAAGAAAACAGGCAAGCAGGCAGTAGGATGCACAATAGTATACCTATGGCCTTACGTATTCCCAATGGCAGCCGGAAGTAAAACCGGCTGCCATGTCCCGGTTCGCTTTCCACGTTGAACATGCACACCCGGAACAGGTTGTTTGTTTTACGGTATTTCTCAATAATCCCTTTGCAATTCATCAGTCCGAAGCCGCTCCCCTTGCTCAACCGCAGGGCTTCCGCGTCTTCGGCGGTTTTCGTGACGTTCATGCCGATGGCGCGCGAATCGTATACTTTCTCGCCGATGATGCAGGATACGTCTTCGGCCGAAAGGCCGCGTCCGTTATCTTCTACCGATATTTCCACGTATTCCTCTGTCTGACGGGCGTAGATTCGCACGACTCCTCCTTCGGGAGTATATTTCCGGGCATTTTCGGCCAGTGTATTTATCATGAAAAGAGTCAGGGCCTTGTCGGCTTTCACTAAAATTGGAGCCGGCTCTATATCGAGTGTCTGTTTTTTCATTTCGAATGCCCTCCGGCCTTTTGACAGGAGTTCGAAAAGCTCGTTCAGGCTGAAAGTCTCGATGTTCAGGCTCAGTGTACCTTGTTTCATTTTGATCCACAAGGCGAGGATGTCATTGTATTCGTTGATGGTGGTTACCAGTTCGTCGATGTACTGGTATTTTTCTTTTTTGATAAGCGGATCATTGATAAATCCTTTGTCCGTCAGTTTGCGTACCTCGTTGAGTATGCGGTCGATATAGGGATTGATTCCGTTGACAATGGCAAGGCATGCCTTTTTTATCAGGTTCTGGCGTTTGTTGGCAGCAATGTGTTGTTCGTAGACATACCGTTGCTTTTCCAATTGGTTGCGTTCGTCGCTCAGCGAAGCGATGGTCTGTTCGTTGTCCATAGCCCAATCCACATAGGGAGTCAGTACATGTATCAGGGCCTGTTCGTCGCGGTTTAACCGGTGTTTGGGGATGAAACTTGCTTTGCCCTCTTCATTGACTTCAAGAATTATCCTGTTCGGCCCGAACAGGCGGTCGATCCCTTCCTGAACAAGGGGAAGATTCATTGGAATGGAAGCCGTTATATCCCGGCATAATGTCAGGGTTTGTTGTAACCGCTCCGTATAGATACGGTTTCTTACTTTAGAACGCTTATTGAAGATCCAGAATAAAATGACAACCAACAGCAATCCCACCGCAACAAAGAAAAGTACGATATTCAGTTGCTTCGATTCCGCTTCCAGATAAGCGTAGCGGCTTTCCAGTTCTTTGTCCTGACGGGTATCGTTCAGGATATCCAGATAGATATTCCGGTTATAATCGGATTCCGGCTTCATACCCAAACCGGCGTAAGAGACGCTGAGTTGTTCGCGGATACGGGATATCCATTCGGGCACGGTCTTCACCCGTTCCTGCCCTATCCACGTCATCTCGGTGAAAATCGTATCCGTGTTTACAAAAGGCTGCAACTTGTCCAGCGTATCCGTAGCGTGGTGGTAATATAGAAGATGATGCTGATTGACACATTTCAGGGCTTTGCTCAGCGAATCGAGGGCTTCGGAATAGCGGCCGTGGGCATTCAGATATTTTCCGATGGAGACGTATGCACCGGCTATCTGATACAGATCGTCATATTCTCTGAATATTTCCAGCGCTTTCTCTGCCAATCTCAACGGCAGTAGGGAATCGACGGGCATACCCAACTGTTTCAGGGCGTGCGGACGTCTGGAAAGAAACAGTTCGAAATTATCTTTTGGGGTCAGCCGGTCGGCCAATCCCTGCATACCGTTTCCGGCAAAATAGAGATACCCTTTCCGGGAAGCCAACCGCCAAGTGGTGTAGAGCTCGTCGAATTCACCGAGTTTACGCTCATCCGGCGTATCTCCATCGCACAAAGAAGCCGATCCTTTGATGTAATGAAAATACAGGTATTGGCTGGTATCTGCCCGTAAGGATTCGTCCTGAGGGATTTTATCGAGCGAAGCCATTGCTTCGGGGCGTTGCTGGAGATAATAGTAATAGACGGCGGAAACGATGAAAAATTCCGTAAAGGCGAAATTCACACGCAGCATTTCATATTTGTCGGTGAACACGGTGCTGTCTTCACGGATACGTTTCATTCGCCGGACGGCGCTGTTACGGTAGTCATAATATTCTTTATTCATGCCTGTGCGCTGATAGATTTTCATCAGCCCTATATCGGCAATGAGCAGTTCCAGCTCGTTTTTGGTAAGACCATACACCTCTTTATATATTTTTTCGGCACGTTCGAAGTCCATTTGCATAAAAGCACAAAAACCCAGATTGTTGCATGCCTCCGCTTTCCCCTGTTGGTAAAGGCGTGCCTGTCCGTATGCCTGTTCTGCCGGAAGATAAGACGAATCAAGGTTTTTATAACGGTAAGCATATGCCCGCCGGTTTAAAGAATCGATAAAGCGCACCTCTTTGGTCGGTGCTGTGCCGACGCATGAGAAAAATGCCGTCAACAACAGCACGCATAAGATATACAAAGGAGTACGATGATTCATTATCAATAATTATTCAATGTGCCAATAAAATAATGTGCCAATATGCCAATGTGATCAATGTGCCAATTGGCTGCGCCGTGGCAACATACCGCACGGCATTGGCATATTGATCACATTGGCATATTGGCACATTATTCACCGGCCCATTATTCTTTTCGCAAATCTACAAATATTTCCTGTGAAATAAGAATGAATATATATTTTTTCTACAATAAGTCTTTTAGATTGTCGGGAGATTTCATACCTTTGCACGCAAATTAACAAATAGGTAACAACTATTATAAAATGAGCGAAAAAGCACCCTTTATGGTATTCTCGGGAACCAATTCGAGATACCTGGCAGAGAAAATCTGCGCCAGCCTCAATTGTCCTTTAGGAAACATGAACATCACCCATTTTGCAGATGGCGAGTTTGCTGTTTCTTATGAAGAATCAATCCGTGGTTCACATGTATTCCTGGTTCAATCCACATTCCCTAACTCAGACAATTTAATGGAACTGCTCTTGATGATAGATGCGGCAAAAAGAGCATCGGCAAAGAGCGTAATTGCGGTTATTCCTTATTTTGGTTGGGCACGTCAAGACAGAAAAGACAAACCTCGTGTCTCTATCGGCGCTAAACTGGTGGCCGATCTGCTTTCGGTGGCCGGTATCGACCGTTTGATAACAATGGACCTTCATGCCGATCAGATTCAGGGATTCTTTAACATACCGGTAGACCACCTGTATGCGTCGGCTGTATTCCTGCCTTATATACAGTCATTACACCTTGAAGATCTGGTTATTGCCACACCGGACGTGGGTGGTTCCAAACGTGCAAGTACATTCTCTAAATATCTGGGTGTGCCTTTGGTGCTTTGCAATAAATCGCGTGAAAAAGCCAATGAAGTAGCTTCCATGCAGATCATCGGTGATGTGAAGGGTAAGAATGTAGTATTGATTGACGATATTGTAGATACGGCCGGCACCATTACGAAAGCTGCCAACATTATGCTGGAAGCCGGAGCCGCATCTGTCCGTGCTATTGCCAGCCACTGTGTAATGTCAGATCCGGCATCTTTCCGTGTGCAGGAATCCGGCCTTACTGAAATGGTATTTACCGACAGTATCCCCTATGCTAAAAAATGCGCTAAAGTGAAACAGTTAAGTATTGCCGATATGTTTGCCGAAACAATCAAACGTGTGGTAAACAACGAATCAATCAGTTCACAGTATATTATTTAGTAGTTAAGTAGTCAAGTAGTAAGTAGTTAAGTAGAATGGATTCATTCTGTGACTATTTATTACTTGATCCTTTTTGAGATATATTTGATCTTAGGATATGAGAAAGCCAACTGATCCATTGCGGAATTAGTTGGCTTTCATTTTATTTGTAAATTATTGATTGATCTATCTGATCCATTGACTGTTTCTTCTATACTGCTACCCCATTTACGGAGTATCCCCTACTTACTACTTAACTACTCTACTACTTGACTACTTTCTTGACTACTTTCTTGACTCATTCCAGCCTTCCGAATTTGTATGTTCCTTTCCGGGTTACTTCTCCTTTGCTGTTCTTTTCTACAAACGGGCCGTGTTTTTTACCTTGTTTGAAAAAGCCTTCATAGCGATTTCCGTCTTTATCTTCCTGGATACCTTTTCCTTCTTCCAGGCCGTTTACAAAGCCGCCTTTGTATTTCATTCCGTTGGTGAGGATTAATATTCCTTCTCCGTTGGGCTGGTTGTTTTCCCATTCCCCCTCATAGCTGTCGCCGTTGCTCCAGGTGTATTTCCCGTGCCCGCTACGTTTGTTTTCTTTCCAGTGACCTTTGTATACAGCTCCGGTAGCCCAAGTGAATGTACCTTCGCCATCCTGCATGCCGTTTCTGAAATTGCCTACGTATTTGTCGCCGTTGGCATGGTAGTAAACACCGGCTCCGGTACGTTCGCCTTGGATATACGCACCTTCGTAGCGGTCGCCTCCTAAATAGAATACGCCCTTGCCATGTTGTAGATCGTCTACCCAGTCGCCTACATATTTTTCTCCGTTGGTATATTCGAATGTACCTTTGCCTTCGCGGACATCATTCTTCCATTCTCCGTCGTATTTGCAGCCGTTGCTCCAAGCCAGCACCCCTTTACCGTCTTTCTTGTCGTTTTTCCAGGTTCCTACATATTTGGAGCCGTCTTTCCAGGTATATGTCCCTTCGCCTTCGCGCTTGTCATTCACCCAGTCGCCTTCATAAACATCCCCGTTGTGATAATACATGATACCCTTTCCGTGCTGGTAGTCTTGAAACCACATACCATCGTAGCGGTTGTTGTTCATGAAGTAGAAAATACCCTTTCCGTGCTGTTGGTCCTGAAACCACTGGCCTTCATATTTCTCTCCGTCCGGGAAGATATAGGTGCCGAAGCCCTCTCTTTTCCCTTTTACGTATTCGCCTTCGTAGACATCGCCATTCTTGAAAACGGTTTTCCCTTTACCGTTAGGCTTTCTGCCTTTCATCTCTCCGGTGTATACGGAACCGTCTTTGAACGTATAGTTTCCAATTTTGATTTCTGTGGAGAAGGTGTCTTTTATTTTACCAAAGAAGCCCCCCTTGCTTTGCGCCACAGCGCCTTCTTGAGAGAGAAAAACCAATATGAGTGCAGTATATAGATATTTCATTGATTTATACAAATTACTGTTTACAGATTACATGTGTTGTGTACAAAGATACGATTTATCAACCAAAACATGCGACTTTGCTACCTTTTTATGATAACTTTTTACCAGCTATGACCTCTTTTAATGTCTCTTTGCACAAATAGCGATTGGCCAGTTCTCTGATCTCTTCGGGTGTGACCTCCTTGACGGCCTGCAGCGAACGGGTGAAATAAGCATCGTCCAGTCCGGAGGTATGGATAAACATCCAGGCATCTGCCAATGAGAAAGGCGATTCGTAGTTGCGGCACATTTCCCCCAACATATAATTGCGGACCATGGACAGCTCGGCTTCCGATACCGTTCCGGTATGCAACTTGTCTATTTCATGGTAGATTTCACGAATCAGAGGTTCGACGTATTCATTGTCCGTTTCCGTGCTGATAAGCAGAATGCCGCTATCGGGATAGAACATGGTACCGGCCGAGATGCCGTAGGTGTATCCCTTGTCTTCCCGGATATTAGACATCAGGCGGCTGCCGAAATATCCGCCGAAGAGAGTCATCAATACCCGTAGTTTCAAGTAATCGGGGTGTTGCCGGGGGATGGTGACGGTTCCTAATTTGACGGCACTTTGCAGGGCATCGTCCTGTTCCGTGAATATCCGTTTTTCTGTAGAAGTGGAGATCGTATATTCTTTCTTAATAAAAGAATGCTGCCGGTTGCCGAAAGGAGCATCGAAAGCGGATTCTACCCGGCGGATGATCTCATCCGTGATTTTTCCGGATAAGAAAACGGCGCAATTGTCCGAATGGTAATATTCATTATAAAATTCGCGGAGCATGTCGGGGGTTACCAGCCGGTAATCCGTCTCTTCAATCAGCCGCCCGCAAGGATGCCCGGGGCCATACAATGTCTTCAGCAGGCTTCTCTGGGCAAGGAAATCCACTTTGGACGAATTGACGAGGAATTGCTGGATATTGGCATCCAGCACGGTGTTCAGCTCTTTTTCCGGGAAAGTGGGTTCCTTGAGGATCGATTCTATTATTTCGAGTGTTTCTGCAAAATATTTGTTCAGGGAATACAGGGTGATATAGGCATACTCGGAAGAGCTCGACAACTCCAGCCATGCTCCATAGTAATCCAGTTTTTCCGCAATATCGGCGGCGGTGTATTTCCGTGATCCTTCGCGAAGCATCCGGTTGGTGAAAAGGGCTTGCAGCTTGTGTGCCTGTTGCCATCTGCCACCGGCAAAAAGAATATCCATACGAACCACGTCCTGCTCTCCGGCATCGATTATGGCAAGAGGTATGCCGTTGGAGAGTGTGGTCCGTCGGGGAAGCGGGACAGTCAGATTGTCCAGGTCCTGTATCTCGGGTTGCAGTGATCTGTTTATCATTGGTTTGTCAGATTATTTTCCGGTTTTCAGGAATGCTTCCGCGCGTGCGAGGTCTTCGGGGGTGTCGATACCGATCGTTTCCACTTTGCTGATGCCTACCTTGATCGTATAGCCATTCTCCAGCCAACGGAGTTGTTCCAAAGATTCCGCCAGTTCCAAAGAGGATTGCGGAAGAGAAGTGATCTCTTTCAATACTTCCGCACGGTAAGCGTAAAGTCCGATATGCTTGTAGAAAGTATGGCGGCGAAGCCATTCCGATTTATCCACGCCACGCAGGTAGGGTATGACGGAACGGCTGAAATACAAGGCATTCCAATTGGCACTGACCACCACTTTCGGGGAGTTGGCATTTTCCAGAGCCTCCAACGGGGCATCCGCACTGAATGGTTTTACCAATGTGGCGATCTGTGTGGCGGCATCGTCAAAACAGGCTTTTATGGCATGCAGTTGCGACGGCTGGATAAAAGGTTCGTCTCCTTGTATGTTGACTATTACATCGAACCCCTGTCCTATCTTTACCATTGCTTCGTAGCAACGGTCTGTTCCGCTTTTGTGGTGCACGGATGTCATCACTACTTTTCCGCCGAATGCTTTTACGGCAGCTTCGATACGTTCATCGTCTGTGGCCACGTATGCGTCGTCAAGCACACCGGCCACCTGCTCGTACACACGTTGTATCACGGTTTTCCCTCCAAGCATGGCCAATGGCTTTGCCGGAAACCGCGTAGAGGCATAACGGGCAGGAATGAT
>OKUA01001778.1_pt1 | contig 10564 bp, 8 predicted proteins | sample 1606501 | NCBI WGS metagenome assembly OKUA01 (sample SAMEA3879608, study PRJEB24766) | human gut metagenome | biome: human-associated habitat; feature: feces | place: USA | collected 1985/1987
TAATATAAAACACAGATAATTTATAGTTAAAAAATATTAAGAAAGACGTACACGTATAAGTGTATATAGGTGATAATAATGAATGGAATTTTAAACACAAGAAAAAAGCTTTATAATGTAGCAGTAATCAGCACACTTAGAAAATCAACATATCTTGATGGTAGTCTTATCAATGATATTTATTGTGAGATTCATACTAATGATTTAAAATACTTATATAAAAAGTATTTGAATTTTGTGTATTTTTCAAATGATGATGTTCATAGTTTTTATCGTTTCCGCTTTGTGGATTTGGAAACTTGTCGTGAGATTGGTGTATTTAGAGGTGACGAAAGACATCCATATTACATTTCTGAAATGGATGACAGATTTGATTTTGATGAAATGCAATTTGAACATTCTCTCCAATACTGATACTCTCAGATAACGAGATTACAGTATATCATGACAATAATGTCATTGCACTTATTGATACAGGTGTAGGAGAGTATGCAACTGTCATTGACCGTGTTTTTGTGATTGATGAAGTAGAAACTTCAACAGATACTACATTATTTGTAATACAAGCAATTATTTTGTAAGTTAGCATTCGATAGATTCAGAGTGTAAGATGTAAGTTGTATGTAATGTTGTATTTTGTGGTTTTACTAGATTTTTTTACGAAAGACGGTAAATGTATCGGATAGATTCATAAAGTCCAAAATAAAGCTAACTACAGGTTTCATGCAAAAAAAAATATCTCCTACCCGTGATTCACGAGCAGGAGATTCTTTTACTTTATTGAGTCACATGGCATCTGTCACATTCTTTATGAGCAGGAACATCCACAACCCATGTTTTCTTTTCTACTTGCTTTTCTTTGGTAGTGTAAGTGGAGTCACATTCAAAGATGTGAAGAGCAATTACATCATCGTCCTCGGTTTGGAACCCACATTTACGACATTCGTGGTATGCTACCCATACTTTCTGAATATCCCAGTGACCTTTCTCAGCGACATTTATCCAGTGATGTCCGAGAGCCGGAATCACGGTATCTTCGTGATGGTCACAACGTGTACAATGTTTGCTTGTAAGACCATTTGTCAAGCAAGTTGGAAGAGTGCTTTCTCCGTCAACCATATTATGTCCCAAAGCATTTGTTGCTTTCGTCTCTTCGTGACCACAGTTGTTACAAGTACGGGCATCTACGCCACCTTTAGTACAAGTAGCAGGAGTTTTTGTTTTCCAATCTCCGTACTGGTGTGTTCCTGTTGCTGGAATCTCTTCGGTTCTTGTTCCACCACATACGGTACATGTGAAGGTTCTTTCCCCTTTTTCTGTACAAGTAGGCTGTTTGGTTACTGTGCCTTTATCCCATGTATGTTCTTCACCCCAGTTCGGGATTTTCTCTGTACGAGTAGCATCACATCTGGTACATTTGTATGTGATTTCGCCCCATTCCGCACAAGTAGGTTCTTTTGTGATTTCACCTTTGGTGTCATAAGCATGACCTTTTTCGTAAATGATTTCGGTTTTGGTCTTGCCACAATCTTTACAGGTATAAAGCATTTCACCTTTCTCTGTACAAGTAGCAGGTTTCTTTACCTCACCGTCATTCCAGTTATGGTTTTCGCTTACTGGAATCTTCTCTGTTTCTGTTTCGTTACAACCGTCATTCAGACAGTGGCGAGTCTTTTCTCCTTCTTGTCCACATGTAGGATTCTTAACTTCCCAGTCTGACCAGATATGACCGAGAGCAGGAATGATTACTTCTTTTGTTTCGTTACAAATAGTACATGTGAATGTCTTCACGCCATCTTCAGTACAAGTAGCTTCTTTTGTGACGATACCAGCATTCCATGTATGCTCGGCAACAGGGTCGATAGGTCTTGTTTCAGTATGACCGCATACATCACAAGTACGAGTTTCTTCTCCGGCAGTATTACAAGTAGGTTTTGTTGTAACCGCCCATGCAGACCAGTTATGGTTTCCAGTTGCAGGAATCTCTACCTGAGCGTCTTCATATCCACACACAGTACATCTTACGCTTTTCAGACCGGCTTCACCGCAAGTAGGTTCTTTTACGATGGTTTCTTCTAAGGTATGACCTTTGGCTTTGATGACGTCTTCTTTGGTCTGTTTGCAAACATCACAAGTGTAAGTCTTCATACCATCTTCGGTACAAGTTGCTTCTTTGGTGATGATACCAGCATTCCATGTATGTTGTTCGGTAGCAGGAAGTTCTATTATTTCTTCGTAAGTGCATCCCTCATGAACACAAGAGATTTTCTTAGAACCAGCTTCGCCACAAGTAGGCTTTTTTATGATTTCTTCTTTTAACTCATGACCCAGAGCAGGAATCACTTTGGATTCTACTTCTGTACAACCTTCGTTTGTACAAGCTCTTTCTTCCTGACCTTCTGCTTCGCAAGTTGCAGGAGTTGTCACTGTCCATTCTCCGAAAGTATGACCAGTTGCTTTGATGACTTCTTCGATAACATCACCACAAACGTCGCAAGTTTGTGTTCTTAAACCTTCTTCGGTACAAGTAGCTTCTTTTACGATAACCCAGTCACCGTAAGCGTGGTTGCCTGTTGCAGGAATTTCTTGTGTATCTTTGAAATCGCAACGGGAACATGTTACTTCTTTGCTACCAGCAGTACCGCAAGTTGGCTCTGTGATAACCGTTTCTTTGAGGTCATGTCCGAGAGCTTGGATAGGCTCTGTCTTTGTGTCTCCACAAGTACAGGTGTAAGTTTTCTCACCAGCTTCTGTACAAGTAGGTTCTTTGGTCACGATACCATCATTCCATGCATGTGTATGTTCAGGAACTTCTGGTTTATCAGGAGTCTCTGGAACCTCTGGTTTTTCCGGAGTCACAGGTTTATCTGGTGTTTCCGGAACTTCTGGTTTCTCTGGAACGACAGGTTTATCTGGAACAGATGGTACATCCGGTGTTTCAGGTTTTTCCGGTCTGTTTGGAACAGACGGTACGGATGGATTCTGGTTTCCAGGGTTCTCTGGTTTACTTGGCTTACTTGGTTTGTTCGGTTTGTTCTCAGGTTTTACAACTGGTTTTGTTGTGCTGCTGTTTCCGGCAACTGTTTTTCCATTTGCAACCCAAACTCCTTTTTCAGAAAGTTCATTTACGACTTTCTTATTGCCAACCGTTACCAGAACCTCTTTCTTTACGACATGGTTTTCGGCATCTGTGATAGTGTAAGTAAGCACGTATTTTCCGTCTGTACCAACTTTAACTTTGGAGTCATCGTATTTCACAGATTTGATTTCTTTGGAATCAAATTTCACAGAGAAATCAGGGGATTTTGTATTGTTCAATACAACCCAGTCGTTTAAGTCTGCGTAAGCTAAGACTTTGTCATCAATGTCAAAGATAACGTTTAATTTGTCCTCTTTGATGCTGACCTCTGCTAAGAAGAATCCTGTTTTGCTGAATGTGATTTCGTCATCTTTGACGGTCATCACATCTTTGATGTCATTTTCAGATTCTACAAATTCGTTTTTCTCTTCGTCAAAGACGAGTTCGGATTTGAGTGTGATGCTGACATCTTTTGCTGTTAAGTTGTCTTTCTTGATGGCATCTGCTGTACAGAGTTTCTGTAAGATAGTTTTTGTGATGTCCTGTTCGACTGTGGAACCGAAGTAAAGGGTTCTGTCGGACTGGATGGCGGATTCTACAATTTCACCTTGTTCGTTGATGATGGAAACTGGGTCTGGGGTTAAGCTGTTTGCCCAGGTAACTGTCGAAATACAAAGAGCAGTACCAACAGTAAAGGCAAGAGCAGTCAACAACATTCTGACCTTTTTGAGTTTCATTTCTTTCTCCTTTCTTTTTTTTAAGATATTCATATACCCATAATATCGGGAATATATACTATATTATACCCGAAATATCGGGGATTTCAAGAGGGTAGGGCTGTAATTTATACTTTACTCATAGAAGGAGAGTGAAAGATGATTGATTACAGCCCTTTGTGGGAAACTATGAAAGAAAAAAATGTATCAACTTATGCTTTGATTCGTGATTATAACTTTTCCAAAGGAACGCTGGATTCGTTAAAGCAGAACCGCAATGTTACGCTTAATACCATAGAAACATTATGTAAAATTCTACAAGTTCCTGTGGAGAAAGTTGTTAGAATCGTCTATGAAGATACAGATTTAGAGGAATAGCCTTTGTTTTATCGTTTGAGGATAGGACAAAGGCTATTTTTAAGTTATTCTTTCAATAGTTCCGTAAAGAGTTGAAATGCCTGTTTGTAGGCGGCAAGAAAGGCTTGTTGTTCAACACTTCTAATGTAGGGAAGGACATAAGGGATATAAAATGTGTCTGAAAAATATTCCTTTTGTTGCTCCTCGGTCATGGATTCCCCCAGCGGTACAGGGAAATGAAGTGCCATTTCATCAAGTTTTTTAAGTATTTCTTCGTTGTCGGGTGTCTGATTGCTCCATGTTTCATAGATTTCTTGTAGTGTCATGTTTAAAATCCTCCTTTTCATTTTTGCACCCGCTATTTTTATTACAGAAATGACTTATAAGCACTACTGTGAGAGGAATACGCTATCAGGTTTCAAGGGGAAAATCATGTCACATAATTAGGGCATGGTAGATAACATGATAGGGGAAAATCATGGGAAAGGTATGTGACATGATAAGGGCATGATTTGGAACAATCATGGGAAAACCATGTGACATAGATTTCTCATAAATAGGACATTGCAGAAAATCACGTGGAGGGATTGGAATAGCAATGGACAGGGGGAGTCAAGAGGGGCTTGCCCCTTTTGCAAAATATTTCTAAACGCTTTAGAGTTTAGATGTATTTTGCTACAACCATTGCGGAGAGAAGGATTACTGGGAAAGAAAATACACTATCGGGGAGACGGGAGAACCTGCTGAGGAAGAAAAAGAAAAGATGGAAAGGGAATACAGTAAAACATACGCAAAGAAGATATACATTATAATAAGAAAGAAATAGCCAACGGGACAATTTGTCCCGTAGATATCACGCTAAAAAGATTGACAAAAATTTAACAAAGTGCTATAATATCTATATCAAGTAGAACAGGGAAAGGGTGAGAAAAATAGGGTATTTATCTTTCGATGCCAGCGTAAAAATACATAAATCTGGAAGATTTGCTAGTACAAAAACAAAGAGAATGGGTTGGGGCGGCATCTATGGTTATATCCGGCATATAGACCGGGGGACTGACCGCCGGAATGGTTGTGAAGTTCAACATAGTAACCCTGATATCAACCCTGATTACACACTTGAAAATGAATCCTTTTATAAAGACCAAAATGGTGAGTGGAAACAAACGACCTATTCTAAAGATATGGTCGGAGCAGTAAACCGCCGCATTGATTATGCCAGAGAGCATAAGGCGAGGATATCTTCAAAAGGGAAAAATGATACAGTGATTGTCCGTCCTATCGTGGTTCAGATGGACAGGGATATCTTGCAGGAACACAGTGATACATGGGTATGGGATGTGATAGAGATTCTGGAAGGGATGTTCATGGAGGATAATATTACAGGATTTTCTGTGCATAGAGATGAAACGAATATTCATATTCATGCAATCTTCGTTCCTTGCTATGAACAGAAAAAAGATAATGGGGAAATCAAATGTGCAATTTCTCAGACAAAGTTTTTCAAAAATCCGAAGCAGTTAGCAGGGATGCACAGGGAAATACGCAAAAAGTTATTACAAAAGGGTTATGATATCCAGCAGGAAAATAAACCCATAGAGGAGCATTTAGCTGGCTATGTGGATAAAGATGGTGTTTGGCATCAGCAAGGACTTACACCAGAGCAGTTAAAGGAGCTTACAGGTAGAAAAGAACAGTTACAGAAGGAGGAAGAAAAGTTGAAAATTGAAAAATATCAAGTAGATGAGCTTGCAAGATTAATGAAAGAAGTACAGAAAAAGGCAGTAGAAACACACGAACAACTTGAAAATAACATGAAGGTTTTCGAGTGCCAGCAGGCAGATTTTGAACAGGAAAAAGCCAATTTACAAACACAGATGAAGGCTCTGGTTGAAGAGCGAAATGCGGTTAAGAAAATGAGAGCTGATGCAAACGGGATGCTCCAAAAGTCCTATAAAGTTGCAGATATTTGCCGTTCTGTTTTACAGCAGGAAAATATGATGGAGGATGATTTTCTGGATTTCTTAGACAGGGAGAGCCAGCGAAGAAACAAGCCAGTTCGACAGACTTTTGAGAATCTCTATAGAAGATTTGATGAGGAGCGTAGGGCAAAGTTAAGTCCTTATGCAAGTGAGTTGGATGAGTTAAGTGAAAATCGAGAGAAAGCCAGAAGAGCGAGACAATTACAAGAAATGGAAGAAATGTTATCCATGCATGATACAGAGCCGAGGGAAATGCCAATAAGCCCTTTCTTTTAAGAGTTTAAAGTTCATATAGATAGTTGAGATTCAGGGAAAGATTTATTCTTTCCCTGAAAGTCCGCTTGGGGACTGGATTTTCGCATTTTACAGGAAAAAGCGGTAAAGAAAATTTATGGAAGTCTTTACCCGTAACTACAGTCGTAGTAAGGGAAATTTATAAAAAGTAAAGAAGTAAAGAATATTTTTAAGTTAATAGTTAGAAAATATATTATAAATCAATACGTTCTGTATTATATTATCTTAAATATATTCTTGTAGGATAGATTTATAAAAAAGTCTTTACTTCTTTACTTTTACACTTTTCCTAGTGTACATCGGGATTTTAAGGTAAATACGGTTCTTTACTTTTTCTGTAAAAATCTTTACCCTCTCAGATTTTCCAGTGTACAAGCGGATTTTCTGGTAAAGTAATTTTCCTGTATGGGAAAAAATAAAACCAACACTCTTTTTGTAGAATGTCGGTTTTATCAACTCTGTATCAATTCTTATTATTTTCAAAATATTTATTTACACCAATAATAATCTGGTCGGCTGTTTTCTGTATGACGGTCATGGATTCTTTCAGAATATCCTGAAATCCAGTACCGACCCAGCCTACAATGTACGGAAAAGAGTAATCTTCACTGTCAAATCCATAATGTTCACAGACAATGTAAGCGACAGATTCGGCTTCTAATTCCTTTTGTTTACGGTCTTTCTTACATTCTTGTAGCTGTTCCTTCGTATGCAGCATAGCGTGAGCAATTTCGTGTATCAAAGTCTTTACGCTTTGTCTTTCCGTCATTCCATCCTGTACGACAATGATTTTTTCTGTATCGCTGTAATATCCCCTTGCATCTCCATCGAACAAGCGGAAGTCCACAGGGACAGGGGAGACAGATTGAAACGCATGTAGGAAATCTTTGTAATTTTCAATGTGACCCTGCAAATCGGAAACACCTATCTGCACAGGTTCCATATCTGGAATCTGATAGGTAGAGGAAATATCAAAGACAGATGCAGATTTGAAACCAATACGCTCTTCTTCCTCATCTTCTTCGTTTTTCTTCTTGTACTTGATAGGAGAAATGATGCGTATTGCTTTTTCACCCTTTTTCACTTGTCGGTGAAAATTGTTACGCCAGCTTGTGTAACCTGCCACATAACTGGCGTGAGGACACTGTAAGGCAATCAGTAAGCAGTTGTTGGCACTGTAATTGTGGAACAGGCTCATGACCCGTAGAAGGTCACGATATTTTTCTGAGGTGGCATATTCTTCTAATCCAGTTTGTAACATTTGAGTTAATTCTTCCATGTATTTATTCATAATCTCTTTTCTCCTTTACTTTGTGTATGGGATTGTTGTAATGGTTCCTAATTTGTAATTCAAACGGTATGCGTGATTGGATAAGCGGTCATCTGGGTCTACAATACTACAGTTGATACGGTGGACTATTTGGGGAAGGATATATTCACTGACTGAAAGTGAGAGGACAGGAACAATAATCAACTCATGTACAGAAGAGGGTAATATGTAGAAATCATCTTGGATGGTGTTCATGATGCGACGGATTACATTATTGATGCAGATACCACCAGCCCCGTAGTATGTACTCTCATTTGTGAGGACATACATAGGCATAGCATCTTCTATATTGAAAAAGGATGCCATTTTCTTAAAGACATAGTTACAGGGATTTTCGTTTATGGCATTTATCAGCTCAACGTATGTAATGTTGTATTTTTCCATCATTGTTTCTGTAACCTGTGCAATTTGACCGCTAGGAAGATTAAAAGAAAAAGCCATAGCAATATGATTCATTCCTTTGATTTTTGAACGAACTGCATTCTTGGGCAGTTGATATGGGGAATGTAAAGTTGGGTAAATGTTGGATAATAAGATAGATTTTTTGTCACTGACTGTTGTTAAGTTCATGGTAGAATCCTCCTTGTAAAGAAATTAAATAATCATAGATTCACCCGATGCCGCTTGTCGGCATTTTTATATCTAAACTGTATGGGGATAATAACGTGGATGTGTAGGAAGAAATTAGAGATATGAAACAGTTTTGTATTGATAAATGAGGATTTTTTGCATATAATGTTGATACAAGGTCTGATACACTATGTCACTTAACAACCTTCGTTATCCTTTTTTTAACAAAAGTCGTTAGCGTGGGAAGAATGGCAGGTATAAAAAATAATACAAAGAAAATGAGCATGAAAAGACCTTGAAGGAGAAATCCTTTAAGGTCTTTTTTTAATGAATTTTCTGACCGTATCATCTATCAGAAACCTTGTAAAATCAATACTTTCGAGCATTTACGAATACCTTGAACGAATATCTTTTATGAATATTCGTTAAGAAAATCTTGAAAGAAATCCCGGTGCGAAAACTCGTTAAGAAAGTCGGACAGAAATTCGGGGAGACGCTAACGGAGTTTGTTAAAAAGACGCTAACGGGATTTGTTAAATGACATGGAGCAGAGCTTCAAAGCCTTTATTTTCAAGGGTTTTGAGGCTCTTTCCTTTTAGAATTGCATTTTGATTGCATTTTTTATTCAATTGTTCTGTGATAGATTGCTGTATGCTGATTGCTGGTGTAATCGGCAACACTGGTTGTTGCCGGAGTATAAGTGAGAACGCCAGTTAATTTTTTGGCAACTTCCACGTTGGTGTTGGGATATAAATGTCCATAGGTTCCTAACGTGGTCTGTATCTTTTCATGCCCCAGACGTTCTTTAATCAATAAAGGATTTTCTCCCATACTGATGAGCAGGGAAGCATGGGAATGTCTGAGTGCATGAATCTTGATACGGTGTACTCCTGCCAATCCGGCAAGTTTTTCTAATGCCCGTGGGAGGGTGTGCTTACTGGTGGGAATCCCATTGTAGCTTAGTACAAGGTCGCAGTCCTTTAAAACCTTTTGCTGTACTTCCTGCCATGCTTTCAATTCTTTGATGGTATCTGTGTCAATATAGATAGTGCGAATACTGGCTTGTGTCTTTGGCTCCACAAATTTGTATTCGCCCATTGTTTTATAGTACAGCGTTTTTGTTATACTTAAAAGTCCGGTTTCAAAGTTGATGTCCGACCATTGCAGGGCTGCGGCTTCTCCGATTCTCATTCCGGTCATAAACAGGAGCCAGTATGAAATGAAAAGGTAATGTTCGTAATAATCTCCCTTGTAGAGCAGGGAAATTACCTTTTGAAATTCATCCAGTGTCCAGAAATCCACTTTTGTTTTCTTGCTCTTGATGTTTCCTATCATTCGTGATGGATTTTTCTTTGCAAGACCGAGAACAACTGCTCTGTCAAAGGCAATAGAGAGCATACCCTGTACAATACGGATATAGTTTGGACTAAATTCTTTTGCGAGTTCAAGCTGCCAGTTCTGGACGTTAATGGGTTCTATCTCATCCACCGTCATTTTGTAAAAGTATGAAAAATGCTTCTGAATGGTAGAACGGCGGTTCAGATAGGTGCTTTCCTTTACTTGTGTTTTATACCAAGGAAGATAAGTTTCCTCAATAAACTGTTGAAAAGATAGCTGCTGTTTCTTTTCTGTTAATTCCTCTGTGGATGTCAGCATAAGTTTTGAATATGCTTCTCTGGCTTCTTTTTTTGTCTTGAATCCACTTTTGTATTTCTGAATCTGTTTTCCGGTAATCGGATGAAAACCTAAGTTTGCTCTAAAATAATAGGTTCCGTTTTCTGCTTTCTTAATAGGGTCTTTTGCCATGATTTCACTCCTTACATAAATGTGCAAGAAGTACAATCAGTTTGATTTATCAGTAAAAGTAATCCCTAGCAATTCTTCCACAGCTTCTCTGGGAACCCTGTCCAGTTTGCGTGACTGATAGTAGGTATGCCCTTTTGAAATCATAAGTTTTTTGGCTTCTCTTATGATGTCTGCTGCGAATGAAGTTCCATAACCCAGTTCTATTAAGTCTTTTTTTTGTTACTGTAATCATGTTTCTCCTTTCCATAGACCAGATATGGAACCCTCAATATCTGTCTATATTATGTCAGATTTTATGGCAAAAGTAATATTAAGATTGTATTTCCTGCAAATAGTTATTTGCTTTTGAATGAAAAATTCTAATTCAAAATGGTATCTAAGCAAGCCGAACAGCTTTCGCTAAAGCTCATGGGAATCTCACCCCTGCATG
>OKUA01001781.1_pt1 | contig 10542 bp, 6 predicted proteins | sample 1606501 | NCBI WGS metagenome assembly OKUA01 (sample SAMEA3879608, study PRJEB24766) | human gut metagenome | biome: human-associated habitat; feature: feces | place: USA | collected 1985/1987
TACAGACATCTGCAAAGCATTTGCAATTTGCAATAGCGTATTATATTTCAATTCGCGTTCACCCGACATGATCAAGCTAAATCCAGCCTGCTTCATACCAATCTGCATAGCAAGATATTCCTGCGAATAGCCTCTATTTCTTCGAATTGTATCTATATTCTCCAATATACTGTTCATACTTTCAAATTAACAATTGTCTAAGAAGAAAATAAGCATACATCGTAATATTTTATTGCGATTATTTTTGCATATATAACATTTTGCAATATCTTTGCTGCTGATACAATTTAAAACTATTAACGAGGATTGTGTTTACAAAACTCATTCTTAAATCAATCAAGAGAGTTGTTAACCTATAAAGATATAATCAAATGTGTAAATTTTTATCTAAAATATATGTTCCACCTAATACATGTTGCCTATGATCTATCATCTCTAAATTCCGTTTTTTTAGCTGGATAGCAATATCCATATTAGTTTTTTAACCTTATATTCATTTAATATCCAAACACATGGAAAGATATTCTTTAAACCATTTATTCAGGATGCTCGGCTGTTTTATGCTTTGCATCATGTTTACAGCAACGGCATTCGCACAACAAAAGACTATAAAAGGAACTGTTGTGGATGCGACCGGTGAGCCCTTAATCGGTGTCAACGTATCAGTAAAAGGGACAACAATCGGTATAATCACCGATATTGACGGCAATTACACATTGGAAGTTCCCTCCAAATCAACTATCGTCTTTTCTTACATCGGCTATCAAACTCAAGAGGTTGCAGTAAGTAACCAATCAACGATCAATGTAACTTTAAAAGAAGACACTCAAAAACTGGAAGAAGTCGTAGTAGTCGGCTACGGCACACAAAAGAAAGTGACTGTAACCGGTTCTGTTGCCAGTGTATCCGGCGAAGAACTGAAAGCCTCACCGACAACCAACCTTACCAACGGCATGGTAGGCCGTATGCCAGGTGTTATCGGTTTTCAGACAGCTGATGAACCGGGTGGTGGCGGTACCACAATTCGTATACGTGGTACAAATTCTTTAGGCAGTAATGACCCATTGGTTGTAATCGATGGTGTGCCCGACCGTGATGGTGGTATGAACCGATTGAACCCGACTGAAATTGAATCAATCTCCGTATTGAAAGACGCATCTGCCGCCATCTATGGTGCACGTGCAGCGAACGGTGTAATTTTAATTACAACAAAACGCGGAAAAGAAGGTAAACCAGTTGTTTCATTTAACGCAAGTGCAGGTTTCTCACAACCAACCCGTTTACCCAAAATGACTAATTCATACGAATATGCAACCATGTTGAACGAAGTTCTTCCGGGTTCTTTCTCTGACGAACAACTCGAAGGTTTCCGCACACACGCTAATCCGTGGAAATATCCAGATACTGACTGGTTTGATGAAATCGTAAAAGGCGCCTCTCCGCTATATCGTGCAGACATCGGCGTATCTGGTGGTACAGAAAAAGTAAAATATTACGCAAACTTCGGAGCTAATGGTGAAGACGGTTTGTACAGAAATTCCGCCAATCGATACGATCAGTACAGTCTGCGTACGAACTTGGATGTCAAGACCAGTAAGTATGTTGATTTCCAATTAGGTGTAACAGCCCGCTTGGAGGACACTAAATATCCGGCTAAAGGAGCAGGTGATATTTTTGGTGCAGCCCGTCGTTCTCGTCCCGACCAGGTAGCATGGTGGCCTTCAGGCGAACCGGGACCTGCAGTTGAACGCGGTGACAACCCGGCTGTAACCAGCACTGACTTGGCAGGTTTCGACCACTATAAGAACCAGTACATCCAAAACAATTTGTCAGTCAATATAAAAGTACCTTGGATCGAAGGTCTAACTTTACGCGGAAACGGTTCTTACGACATCCACTTCCAAAACCGCCGTTTGATGAAAAAACCGGTGTACTTGTACACATGGGATGGAACAACTGAAGGGAGCGAAGGATTGAGTGCATCCAAACAATGGTTGGACACTCCACAATTGGAACGTAAACACAGTGAGCAAATCGGTTGGATGCTAAACGGATTAATCGACTACAATCGTACATTCGGACAACACACTATAGGTGTTACTTTCGGTATGGAAGGACAGAAAAAGCAATACGAAGAAACATGGGCATTCCGTCAAGGTTTCATCTCCGATTCCAAACCGGAATTGAGTTTAGGGGGTGAAGAAGGACAGTCTGCAAGAGGTTATTCTTGGAAAGAAACCCGATTGAACTATTTCGGACGTGCTTCTTATAACTACTTGGAACGCTACTTATTCGAATTTGTTTGGCGTGTAGATGGTTCTTACCGTTTCCCGAAAGAGAGCCGCTATGGATTCTTCCCCGGCGTTTCTTTAGCTTGGCGTGCTTCTGAAGAAAATTGGTGGAAAGATAATATCCGCTTTATCGATTACTTCAAACTGCGTGGTTCAGTTTCTCAGACAGGTAACGATGCATTGGTAGATGGAGATGGCAACTATGACCACTCCATCCAATATCTGACTACTTACGCATTCAACAATGCCGGTACTGTATTCGGTGGCCAGGAAAACAAACGTCTCTATCCGAGCCGTACTCCCAACCCGAATATCACTTGGGAAGTAGGTACAACTTACAATGTCGGCTTGGACTTCAAATTCTTGCAGAATCGCCTGAGTTGGGAAACAGACGTTTTCTATCACAAACGAACCAACATGCTGATCTCCCGTAATGCTTCTCTGCCTGAAATCACCGGTATCACATTACCTCGTGAAAACCTGGGAGAAATGAAGAATAGAGGCTTCGAATCATTGGTCAGCTGGCAGGATAAGATCGGAGAAGTCGAATACGGAGCATCTCTGAACATGACGTATGCACGCAACGAAATCACTTTTTGGGATGAAGTACAAAATGTGCCCGAATACCAATTCTCTACCGGTAGACCGGTAGGTAGCCGCAATATGTTACTCTATGTCGCAGACGGTATTTTCCACACACAAGCAGAAATTGATGAAGCACGCGCAAAAGGGTTATTATATTCAGACAACACCGTTCCGGGTGACATTCGTTTTAAAGATATGAATGGTGACGGTAAAATAGATGGTTTGGATCGTATCCGTCCGGAAAAGAACCAGGAACCTCGTTTTGTTGCCGGTCTGACCCTGACAGCCAAGTGGAAAGGCTTCGATTTGATGATGTTATGGCAGGGAGCAACCGGGGCTGAAGTGTATATCGAAACATGGTCAGGCTTAGTTGGTAACTTCTTGAAGAGCGACTACGACAAACGTTGGACACCGGAAAATCCGTATTCGGAAGGACCGCGTACATGGGACCGTGAAAACCAGTATTGGATCAACAACGACAATACCTATTTCATGAGAAATGCCAACTACCTGCGTCTGAAAAATATTGAATTGGGTTACACATTCAATTTCGAAGGATTGAAAAAAGCGGGTATTTCCAATTTGCGTCTTTACACCAACGGAACCAACTTGATTACCATCGACGGTGTCAAAGATGCAGACCCAGAACAGCGTGACGCCAGTTTAGGAGGCTATCCTTTGAGAAAAATCATCAACTTCGGAGTTCAAGCAACATTTTAAAAGATAATTATTATGAAAACAAAATTGAAATATATCTGCCTTTCGGCAGCAGCGGGACTGACACTTTCACTTAGTTCTTGTTCCGACTTCATGGACCTCACACCTGAAGACCAGTATGACGAAGCAACAGTCTGGTCAGATGCAGATTTAGCAAAAACGGTTGTCAACGATGTCTATTCGTACGTATGCGACATAGCACAAGAAGTAAATCCAGACGCCTGGACAGATGATGCTTTCTTTACGCACGTATACGGATGCCGTGATATCAACGAAGCGACCGTCTCACCGAGCAACTTGGGCGCTTACGACCGTGACGACTGCCCGTTCAAATGGAGCAAGCAATACAAAGGGATCTATCGTGCCAATCTGGTTTTGGCAAATATCGACAACGTTCCTGAAAAGACCGGTGTAGACTTGAATATATTGAAAGGAGAAACTTATTTCCTTCGGGCATATATCTACACTGAGTTGCTCCGTGGTTTCGGTGGCGTACCCATCGTAGACAAAGTGTATAGCATTGAAGAAGCTTCGGCCTTAAATTTACCACGTGCCAATGTTGCGGATGTAATGGATTTTATTCTGAAAGAAATCGAACAAGCTACCAACCTATTACCTGAACAACAAACCGGTGTCAATTTAGGTCGTGCTACCAAAGGAGCAGCTAAAGCATTAAAAGCACGTCTGTTACTGCATGTAGCCAGCCCATTGTTTGCTGATCGTACCGTCAATAAATTAGAGTGTAACCAATATACAGGTGACCGTCAAGCATTATATCAACAAGCATTAGATGCCGCTAAAGATGTTATCAATGACAGCAATTACTCTTTGATTGACTGTAATGCCGGTACCATCAAGGAAATTGCAGAAAAATTCCATAACATCATTATCACGAACAACGAAGAGACTATCTGGTCGAAACAGTATGTAAACAAAGATTTGAATGCCGACAACTGGGTTCGTAACCGTGTAGCCCTATTGCATGGGCCGAACGGTTATCACAACTGGGCCGGAACAGCTCCGACACATGACTTGGTGATGGCTTTCGAAACAGAAGAAGGTAAAATCCCGAATACGCTATTGAAACCGGGTGAATCAACCACCGAAAATCCGTATATGAACCGTGAACCACGTTTCTATGCAACTATCGGTTATGATGGTGCAGAGTGGGGACGCCCCAGAGCTTCCGATGGAGCCGTGTTCGATGCGACTCCACTGGGTAACCTGCAATTCGGTTATTATGAATTAAGTGAAGGCGGCAATAACGTCAATGCCATATATTCAGTTGATGACGATAACAATCCCATCAAGCAGGAAAAATTCAATGGTATGGTCGGCGTTGATACCCGTATGGGACAGATCGAAAACTGGAATGGTACTTACACCGGCTATTTGGAAAAGAAATTGATCGACGGTTCTGTAGCAGCCAACGAACACAACTTCCAAACTTGTCCGATGCCTTACATCCGCTTAGCCGAAATGTATTTGATTGCAGCCGAAGCCTGTATCGAATTAAACAAATTGGATGAAGCAGTCATTTATATAGACGCTATCCGTGGACGTATCGGTCGGCCGGATACCAAAGCCACATTGGCTGTTCGCGGACAAACATTCAACCAAAGTGATCTGCGTGAATTCCTGCGCCATGAACGTCGTGTCGAATTAACTTATGAACATTCACGTTATTATGACATACGTCGCTGGATGATTGCACCGGAAATCGGAAACAAGAAATTAACCGGTGTATCAATTGTCGGCCGTTTAAAACCGGGCAAGACAGCATCTTTACCGTATGTTCATGACGAAGAAGTCTATAATTACACCTGGACAGTTCTCAATCTGAACTATATTGAGAAACGCAAATGGGACAACAAGATGTATTTCGCCCCTATCAAGTTAGAAGAAACATTACGTAATCCGGCGATCATACAGAATCCGTATTACGAATAATACCTGTTTCCAAACAAATCAGAATAGGGAGGAAGTTTTTTACTTCCTCCCTATTTTTTCTTGTGCATATTTTGTAATATCACTCTATCACTTTTTCATGATATCATATTAATTATCAACCGATAAAGAAGTGATACATGCCCTTTTTTATGTATCACTTCCCTATCACCATCCATCACTTGTCTCGTCCTGAAATAGGTTGACTGTGTATTAAAACAAGTCTCATTTATTTTTAAAAAAACCATTGATTTTCTTGCATTTCCTCTATATTTTTATTATCTTTGTAAGGACTTAAAGTCATCTACACCCCCATGTACAGACCGCCGTCACCCGGGTGTTCAGAAATGTAAATCCGGGTGTAAAGAAAGTTAATTAGGCACTTCTCTCAGTTTTATTCATTGGTTTTATCAAAAATACAGCTTATGTCACACGCTTATGTAGTACGTCCCAAAGTGGACAAAAGCGGAGAAACAGAAAAAATCCGCTATTATGGTGTCCCGGTAACATCCGGACAAGTATCGACCGAACAACTGGCTACATGTATCTCTACCCGGTGCACGCTTTCAAGAGGCGAAATACTGGCGGCCATAATCGAAATCGGACGCGAAATCCAGTTCCAACTGGATATGGGGTACACCATAAACCTTCACGGCATAGGAACATTGTTCCTCTCGGCCGGAAGTGAAGGATATGAAAACCCAAAAGACTGCACGCCTCATCGCGTGAAAGCTAAACGGCTATGCATCAAGGCTGATCCGGAAATGAAGAAGTTCATGAAAAGACTCAAGTTTGAAAGGTGGAAATGATTTGCAAGTAGAAATTCATGATAAAAAACAATCAAAGATGAAGGTAACGTTATATCGATATGAAAAGGAGACGCTCGTCATGCGTTCCGTCGAAATGGAAAAACTGCAGGCTGCCCTACGAACAGAGAATCTCAACAAACCGGTCAGCACCACACGCGACAAAGCCATGTTTGCACTGCCCGGCACGCAAAACAGCTACATACAGAAACTTCCGGTGGTCGTTTTCGGAGGGACTTTCCGCAAGACAGGCGAACACGCCCCTCCCATGCGCGACTATTCGGGATTGGTGCTGCTCGAAGTAAACCATCTTTCCGACTTGCAAGAAGCGGTACAAATCCGGCAACAAGCCGCCATGATGCCGCAAACGCTACTGGCATTCGTCGGCTTTAGCGGGAAAAGCGTGAAAATAGTGATCCCGTTCACACTGCCGGACGGGACGCTTCCACGCTCACCCGAACAGGTCAAACGATTCCACTCGCAAGCCTACTTGACGGCAGTTAAATACTACCAGCCACAATTAGGACGTAACATCACACTGAAAGAACCGGTCCTACAGCACGGATGCCGCATGAGCTACGACCCGCAGCCGGTATACAACCCCGATGCCGTCGCCATCCGGATCGAGCAACCGATGCGGATGGCGGATTCGGAAGAGATCCGTATCGTCCCGGAAGAACCATCCGAACCACTTCAAAGGCTAATGCCCGGTATGTCACGCAACTATCGGATCGCTACACTGTTCAGCATAGCGATGGTAGACGCCATCCGAAAATCAGGACAGATAAAAGACGGGGATCTCAAGCCGGTCTTTACCCTATTAGCCGATAATTGCCTGAAAGCCGGTATCCCAGAAGAGGATGCCGTACAATGCACACTGCTTTACAACGATCTGAGATCCAAAGAGATGGAAATCCGCATGACTTTCCGATCCGTCTACACACTGAAAGAAGCGCTCGCCGGAAAAACATTCATGCCTGAAATCATGTCGCTGACTTTGCAATTAGAAGAATTCATGCTGCGCCGTTACGAAATCAGAAACAACAAGATGAGTGGCGAAGTGGAATACCGGGACAAATCGCTCCTACGTTTCACATTCAGCCCTTTCACCCGCGAAGTCCGCAACTCCATCTGTACGGAAGCGCACAAAGAAGGGTTGAACGTCTGGGATAAAGACATCGAACGATATGTTTACTCGGACAACATACCCACTTTTTTCCCGATAGAAGAATATCTCGGACATCTGCCCAAATGGGATGGCAAAGATCATATCCGGAAGCTTGCCAAACGCGTACCTTGCAACAATATCCGATGGGCAGACCACTTCCACAGATGGTTCCTCAGTATGGTAGCGCACTGGTTAGGGTTGGACCGGGAACATGGCAACAGCACTACTCCCCTACTGGTCGGCGACCAGGGATGCGGCAAATCGACTTATTGCCTGAACATCCTGCCTCCCGAACTGCGGCAGTTCTACACAGACAGCATCGATTTCAGCAAGCGCCGGGATACGGAGTTGGCTTTGCACCGCTATGCCCTGGTAAACATAGACGAGTTCGATTCCGTCAAGGATACGCACCAAAGCTACCTGAAGCATATCCTGCAAAAAGCGAATGTCAGTACACGGCTGCCCTATCAGACGGCCAACAGGAATTTAAGACGTTACGCCACATTCATCGCGACAAGCAACAACTTCAATATCCTGACCGACCCGACCGGTAGCCGGCGTTTCATTTGCATCGAAGTCACAGACACCATCGATTATATACAACCGATCGACTACGAGCAGCTGTATGCACAGGCGATGGAAGCATTGGCTAACGGCGAACGCTACTGGTTCACACACGAGGAAGAAGCCGAAATAGTCGCCAACAACCGGCAGTTCCAGCAAATACCGCCCGAAGAACAACTGTTCCTGCAATATTTCCGACTCCCGAAAAAGAATGAGGTAGGCGAATTTCTTCTGTCGATAGAGATTTTAGGGCGGATCAAGCAGAAACAACGTGATTTCAGCTACACAAAAACCGTCATTTCCAACTTCGGACGTCTTTTGAAGCGAAACGGCATCCCTTCGAAAAGAAGCAACAGAGGCACTATATATCAGGTAGTTGAGCTAAGCAAGTCCTAAAAAGACTTTTAACTTATAAAAAAGCGGTGACATATGAGTGATATAAGCGTGATAGATATTTCAAGCACCAATTGCATATCATCATACTAATATACAGTCAGTTAAAAATAAAAAGTGATACAGTGATATTGATTTTCGGAATCAAGTTTTTTTTGTATATGACATATACACTTCGCATAACAAATTATTTATTGCAAAACACATTGCACTTATTACAACATTTTGTAACTTTGGGCAATATCTCAATTCACCGAATTGCTAATTTAATAATATCATGAAGAACAGAAAATTAAGAATGGGAATGGTTGGAGGAGGTAGTGACGCCTTCATCGGGGCGATCCACCGTCGCGCAGCCTTTATGGACAATCAGATCGAATTAGTTTGCGGATGTTTCAGCGTAGACCCTGAGATATCCAAAAGCTCCGGTTTATCGTACTTTTTGCCGGAAGACCGGATTTACAGCACTTACCAAGAAATGTTCGAACACGAAATGACCTTACCGGAAGGAGAAAGGATGGATTTTGTCACGATCGTGACTCCCAACCGTTGGCATTTCGAACCAGCTATGATGGCTCTTGAAAGAGGGTTCCATGTGGTCGTGGATAAACCGATGACGTTCTCACTCGAAGAGGCCAAACAACTACAGAAAAAAGTGGAAGAGACCGGATTAGTGCTGGCTCTGACACATGTATACTCGGCCTATCCGGCAGTAAAAGAGGCGAAAGCCCGTATCGCGAAAGGCGAACTCGGAAAATTGCGCCGCGTCTATGTAGAATATACGCAAGGATGGCTTTCCGAACGTATCGAATTGCTAGGTGGCAACAATGCCGGATGGCGCACGGACCCGAAACGTTCCGGCAAAGCCGGTTGCATAGGGGATATCGGAACACATGCCTGGCATTTGAGCGAATATATTACCGGACTGAAAGTCAAAGAACTATGTGCCGACCTGAAGGCATTCGTTCCCGGACGTCCGATCGATGACGACGGGGCGGCATTCCTTCGCTACGAAAACGATGTGACAGGCGTCTTGACCGCAACACAGATTGGAACAGGCGAAGCCAATAATATCCGCATCCGTATTTATGGTGAAAAAGGCGGACTGGAATGGCGCCAGATGGAGCCGAACACGCTGACATTGAGATGGAGAGATCGTCCGACTGAAATATTGGATATCGGCAACAACGGCTACCTGACCCCCGAAGCCCTGTGGAATACCCGAACTCCGGCAGGACACCCGGAAGGTTTTATCGAAGCTTTTGCCAATATCTACCGCAATTTCTCACTTACCGTCAGAGCTATCAAAAACGGAGAAACACCCAGTGGAGACTGCTTGGATTTCCCGACCGTATACGATGGCGTAAGAGGTATGCAATTCATTGAAACAATGGTGGAAGCCGGATATAACGATAATGTAAAATGGCAAAAATGGATTGATTGAAATCCTGAAAAACCGTAAATAAATAACATCTTATGAAACTAAACGTACTTGCTTGCTGCCTGTCCCTGCTCGGGACGGCAGCTTTCGCTCAAAAAAACGAGTGGAGAGATCCTAACGTAAACGAGATCAACAGAGCTCCCATGCACACCAACTATTTCGCATACGAAGACGAAAACAGTGCATTGAAAGGATGTAAGGAATCATCCGGGAATTTTATGACCTTGAACGGTAACTGGAAATTCTTCTGGGTAAAAAATGCAGATATGCGCCCGACAGATTTTTACCAGGTGAACTTCAACGACAAGGGATGGGATAATCTGAAAGTACCCGGCTTGTGGGAACTGAACGGTTATGGCGACCCGATCTATGTGAATGTCGGGTATCCTTGGAGAAGCCAGTTCAAGAACAACCCGCCTGAAGTTCCTACGGAAAACAACCACGTAGGTTCTTACCGTAAAGAGATCATGGTTCCGGCAGACTGGAAAGGAAAAGAGATATTCGCTCATTTCGGTTCTGTCACATCAAACATGTATCTTTGGGTGAACGGACAATTCGTCAGCTACAGTGAAGACAGCAAACTTGAAGCCGAATTCAATCTGACCAAATACCTGAAACCAGGGAAAAACC
>OKUA01001788.1_pt1 | contig 10515 bp, 8 predicted proteins | sample 1606501 | NCBI WGS metagenome assembly OKUA01 (sample SAMEA3879608, study PRJEB24766) | human gut metagenome | biome: human-associated habitat; feature: feces | place: USA | collected 1985/1987
TTAATAAGACAGAATCGTACTACTTGTATTGTTTATCAATATTTCAAAGAACTATGGTTGCTTTGTTTTCAAAAGCGGGTGCAAAGGTAAGGGGTTTATTTTAAACCGCCAAATATTTCGGAAGTTTTTTTTCGGGTTGCGGATTTTCTACTCTAAGACTCTCTTGCGAAAGGGAAAGAAAGAACCGACACACCAAACCGACTTTTTTTTGCGAACCGGACTGCAAAGATAACGAATTTATTGTTTTACTTCCAAAACTTTCAGGGAGTTTTTTTGTTTAAACCGTTAACTTGGAGAATGCGCTTTCAATATGTCAAAGAAACAGGCTCAGGCTCTTCAGCTAAGCGGATGCAAAAGTAGGCCTTTTTACGATACAAGCAAAAGATTTCAATGTTTATTTTTGAATAAAATGAAAATAAATATGTAAGGGGCTGATTATGAAACATGTTGTAGAACATAAAAACAGAGGAAAGGAAAGGAAGGGAAAAAGGGGTACACATTATAATATATACACGCGCGTGAAAAGGGAAAAATGAGATGAAAAAGGGGATGGAGAAGAAAGAAACGGATTGAAAGGAAAGGAAGGTTTGTGGAAAAGAATCCATTGCCGCATGGAGAAGCATTTATCATTACACTAAGAGAAAGGAAAAGGAAGGAAGGAAAGAGGGGGATGTAACGGATTAGAAACAAGGGAAGGAAGACTCTACGGGAAAAGGACGGAAACCCGTAGAGGAAGGAAGGGAGACTCGTAGAGAAACGGGGCGATTCTCTACGGGGAAAAAGAAGAAAAGGCAAGAGGTTGGTATACAACACATTAAGAAAGGAGACGGATGTATCTATTTTTCAATAAAAAAAAGGAGCCTTTCAGGATGGAGAAAGGAAGAAGCGTTGTGACAAATATTGACAGGAAAGGAAAATGGAGGCCGGATACAGGAGGGATAAAAAAAAGAAATTAACGATGTTAAAAAGAGGATGCTCACTATTTGGTGGCTACTGCCTACTATTTTGTGGGAACAGAAAAAACACAGATTAAAAAGAAAAAACGGAATGAGGAAAAAAACAGGAATCAAGTATAAAACTTGAATACTGAAGTTTGATATTTACACAAAAAAGTGGACAAGGCAAAAGAGTGGACAAGGCAAAAAATGAAGTGCACCCCAAAAGTTAGACATAAAACTTTTGGGGCACACTTCAAATAGTGAACAGTACCCCTTTTTCCAATCACGAAGAAGCAAACAAGGTGTTTCGATATATTGCTTCACAGACTCACCCACACTTCGTTAATTGAAGTAGTACAAAAATATGGCAATACCCTCGAGTGCTTTCTTGGGTTGATCCTTAATTTCAATAGCAAATTTAATCTCGGCTTTAGCCACACCACGGAGATTAGTCAATGAATGAAGACTTGCAACCAAACGAACACTCTGCCCAGCCAATACCGCTTGTCCAAACTTCATCTTATCCATCCCATAATTAATCATCATTTTCAGATTATTCACCTCGATAATCTGGCTCCACAAATATGGGAGAAGAGACAAGGTAAGATAACCATGCGCAATAGTACTGTGATAAGGACTGTCCGTCTTAGCACGTTCTGTATCTACATGAATCCATTGATGGTCCAGCGTTGCATCTGCAAAAAGACTAATACGGTCCTGAGGGACTTCCAAATAATCAGAAACTCCAATCTGCTGACCTACCAGTTTCTCAAAATCCGCATACGAATTAATAATCACTTTATTCATAATCTTAATCTATTAAAAGTATAAAACCGGTACAAAGATACATTTTTTTCAGGATTTAGATGACAGATGTTTCGTATGCACTGGTCAACATCTCATAATCAGCATCGGTATACTCTGCTTTTTCGCTCACTTTCTGTACTTTGCTGATAAAAATTTCAACCTGATCCAGAAAAGCCTGATAAGATTTCATCGCACTCTCATCTCCGGTAATAGCCGGAAGTTTCTTAGCAGCCTCTAACTGATCTTTCAATTCAATTAATTTATAATCGATACGAGCACCTTCAAAAACCGGCCTACGAGCATACAAATTGATTATACTCTGCATTGTAGAAGACATTTTACGAACTGCCATTATCTGATCTTTCAACGGATTATCTGCCAGAACCACCTGCTCTGCCTGTTCGGTGAAAGGGCTCAAAATATCAAAAACATTCTGTTTGTATTCAGCCATCTCCTTACTTAACTGATAGTTAACATCCAAAAGTTTATCGGCTTTAGAATAGTCTTTTGCTTTCAGATAAGACAGATACCTGTCAAAATTTGCATAAAACTTCGTCCGCGCATTGAACAGCCCGACATAACTTTGTTTCAAATTCTGCCGGGTCGCCTCATTAAAGCAACTGCCCGGATTCATCAAGGCGAGAGTATCTTTTTCCGAGACAGCAGGCGGAGCAATGGCGAGCACTGTAGGCACCTTACCCTTTTGTTCCATATATCCCAAAACTGCATTCACATCTTTTTCTTTCACCATATTGCTCAAAACATTGAGCGAAGTATTATAATACTGAATTACCTCAGCCGCATTTTCAACATCTGCCGTCGTGGCAGAAACAGACTTACTCTTACTACCTCCAGAACAGGAAGCAAACAAAAAAGCACTTATCAGCGCTGCAAAACACAATAGATTCTTTCTCATATTCTTTTTTTAATAAATTTGTAAATAGGCAGCCAAAAGCAGACCGACATCGCACTAATAACAATATAAATTGCTTTTTGCTTTCCATTTCTTTAATAAATCAGAAAATAATCATGATATTCCGACAAATAATCAATAGCCGCCATAGGGACTTCTCACTTTAAAACTGTCTTTATAAACAAAACATTTAATTCATAAACAGAAAACAGAAATATATGAAAAAAATTAAGTTTCTCCCCTATCGCCTCCAAGCGCTTTACAAAGTATCTTTCATTATCTTGTTTTTCTCGCTGGCTGGCCGCCCCACGTATGCAGAATCTTCCGACGGAAAGATCAATGATAAATCCATCCAAAACCAAACCACATCCGGTCATAGTATTGAGCTAAACGGCATTGGATTGGCATATAGCTACGAATATGCTTTCTCTCCTCGCGGAACAGTACTTTTCAGTGCAGGAAGTTCGTATACCTACGGGTGGATGTTAGGTCTGGACGTAAACTCACTCAACGAAATCTACATCACAACCAAAGACTACCATCTGATAAGCGGAAATATATCTGTCGAACCGCGTTTCTATTATAACCTGCAAAAAAGACACCGGAAAAACAAACGTACTTTTGGAAACTCCGGAGGATACCTATCCGTAAACTTGGGATATTCTTTTCCAATAGCAATCACAAGTGGCTGGGAAGCTGCACATATATATAATGTCACTCCGTACTGGGGATTCCGCCGGGTGTGGAAACATTTTCTATTCGACCTGGCAGGAGGAGTCGGCTACTTCGGGTCATCCAATGGGTATTCGGGAATATACCCGACATTCAGAATCGGACTGGGATATAGATTCTGATAAACAAAAAATGGCTACGCATCACGCGCAACCAATCCTTGTTAACCTTAAATCTAATACTTATGAAAAAAACACAGTACAAAGATACTGTCTTTTCCATCATTAGCAAATTTAAGAGCCCATACAAGCTATATTATAACATGGTTTAATGCTGCAACCTTTCTATTAACATTTTGCATTCCAAAAGTTAACATTTAACATAATCATTCACATTTCATATTGAAAGCCCAGTGAACGCCCCGTACTACTTTTTGCAGAAAAGCGAGCAAATGGCAGAATTAATAAATTCTTTTTAGTAATTGAGGAAGTTCATTAAAATCCTTAAACCAAATTACATTCAGTCCTAAGTCGTTCATCATATTTTTTAGAATAGTAAGATTTTCCATATCTCTATTACTATCATTAGAAAAATTGCTTCTACGAAGAAAAACATAGTGATTTTTTCCACCGTCTCCTTTACTTTGCGAAATTTCCAACAATCTTCGCAGGTTCGGATCGCTCATGGAAAATCCTATAAAAAAGCACGTTGTCCTGTCCAACGCATGTAACTGCTCAATATTCGACCAATGAAATGCTTCTTTGTAAATATTATGATAATCTTCTTCGGACAAAACAGGAGTAGAATATATTCCGCTTTTTGCATCCATCGTGACTATACCGTGCACATGATATACAGGAAGTTCTCCATACAAAGCCCTATTACCCCCAAAAACAGAAAAATTAGGAACACCTTTTTTTGATAATTCTATTTCTATCAAGTCATCATAATTATAAGTTACAACACTTTCTACTTTGTTACTCACCACCATATTAGTTATCTCATTAATCAACTGTGATTGATTGACCTTCTTATACAAAATAGAATGAATCATGTTATCAAACTCTTTATCAGATGTGGAAACTCCCAACCCTGTTCTGATATACCGTGCAGTTATTATAGATGAACCTGCACACACTTTTTCGACACGTTTATAATCACCTCTGCCTATATTGTGTTTCCGCCTTTTGTATTTATGCAACATCTTTTTCAACAATTCATCCCATGTCGGAAGGCCGGCATCAATGCTGACTCCCGCTCCAAGAAACAATGTATTCTTTCCAATGGAAAACTTATCACGAGCTTTTGTTATCAGATTATCACGTTCATCTTCCCATTCTTCATGGAACTCTTCAACCGTATCAGCGTTGGTATCAGATGAACAAAGTATCTCATTTAAAGATATAATTCTAAAATCTTTGTTGTCATATTTTGCAATAAATTCATCTGGAACATGGCTATTGATATAAACGATACAAAAAGCAGAAACACCCCAATCCGTTTTATTCGTCTTATACATTTCCAGATATCGATGTATCGTGTCAAACAGTAAAGTACCTTTGATTTCCACAATTGTTTTTGGAGGCATTTTCAGTCTTTTACATCCATGAGGGAGTACAATGTCAGCGTAATAGCCTCTGGTTCCCCCAGCAAACATAAATTTCTCCCGTTCTATCGTTTCATCAGAACCGATTAAACTGCTAAATGCTTTATAGACTTCTATTTCTGCAAAACTTCCAAATTCAAGTTTCTTGTATGCAGGTTTCATCTTCGGTGTTGCTTTTATGATGTTGTATATGGTGCGAATATATAAATATTTATTTTAATACAAAAAATGGAAATCATATTAAAGAGAAATTAAAGTAGTAATCTTTTCCATTTCCATATTGTTTTGAATGTAACAATACCCAAAAACATTCCATATGAACAGATTTGAAAATAAAGTAGCTGTTATTACCGGTGCTGCCGGTGGTATAGGCGAAGCAACCACCCGTCGTATCGTCTCCGAAGGCGGTAAAGTTGTTATTGCAGATTACTCAAAAGAAAGGGCAGACAAACTTGCTGCCGAACTGACTCTTTCAGGAGCAGATGTACGTTCCGTTTATTTCTCAGCCACGGAATTACAAAGTTGTAAAGAGCTGATTGCTTTTGCTATAAAAGAATACGGGCAGATCGATATTCTGATAAACAATGTCGGTGGAACCGACCCGAAACGAGATACAAGCATCGAAAAGCTGGACATAGACTATTTTGATGAAGCCTTTCATTTAAACCTTTCCTGTACCATGTATCTCTCACAGTTAGTCATTCCCGTAATGAAAACACATGGCGGTGGTAACATTGTCAATGTGGCTTCCATCAGCGGTATTACAGCCGATTCAAACGGTACGCTTTACGGTGCCAGCAAAGCAGGAGTCATCAATCTTACCAAATATATTGCAACCCAGACAGGCAAGAAAAATATCCGTTGCAATGCTGTAGCCCCGGGATTGGTTCTCACACCTGCCGCTTTAAACAATTTGAATGAAGATGTACGGAACATTTTCCTCAGCCAATGTGCAACTCCCTATTTAGGAGAACCGCAGGACATCGCTGCAACCATTGCCTTTCTTGCTTCAGATGATGCACGTTACATTACCGGCCAGACAATTATAGCAGACGGCGGATTGACAATACACAATCCGACAACAGAACCTGTATAATCTCAACTTTAAGAATAATAACCTTTTTCTATAAAGTTTCTTCAGCCAACAAATACCGGCATTGTAAGGTTTTTAAACATAAATATGATTTACGACTGGTATAATCAGTCAATAGAAGCCTGCCATTGAAAAGATGGCATTTCAGACGTCCGGACCTTATGCTTTCACAGTTCGGATTGCACAAAAAGCAAACTTTCGTGCAAAAAAGATTCGCTTTATTCAATAATTTTCTATATTTGCGCCCGAATTGGTTTGAAATCCGTGGTCAACGGAGGAAGATTAAAAGGGAATCGGGTGTAAATCCCGGACAGTCCCGCTGCTGTGAAGCTCTGTGAAATATCTTACAAATTAACCGGATTCGTGCCACTGATGGAAGTGAAAAATCCATCGGGAAGGCTTGTAAGATGAGAGTCAGTCAGAAGACCTGCCATTCGGATATATATTTTCCTGTCTCGTGGGTTAGAAAGGAAAGTATCGCTGTTAAGCCCCAAATCGTAAAAATACTGTGTTTCATCGGGTGGAGTGTATCCGCAGGGTGGAAAAGCACTAATATATGCATTTAATTGAGAAATGAATATGATAAAAAGAATCTTAGTTGCCAATCGCGGAGAAATTGCCGTAAGGGTAATGCGCTCCTGCCGGGAGATGGAAATAACGAGTATCGCTGTTTTCTCAGAGGCAGACCGCACCGCAAAGCATGTGCTCTATGCCGATGAAGCTTACTGCATCGGCCCGGCCGCATCCAAAGAGAGTTATCTGAATATAGAAAAAATCATCGAAGTGGCCAAATCATGCCATGCAGACGCGATCCATCCCGGATACGGTTTCCTGTCCGAGAATGCAACATTTGCCCGTCGCTGCCGCGAAGAAGGCATTATTTTCATCGGTCCGGAACCGGAAACCATGGAAGCAATGGGAGACAAAATATCCGCCCGCATCAAAATGACAGAAGCGGGTGTACCGGTAGTTCCCGGAACACAGGAGAACTTGAAAAGCGTGGAAGAAGCCGTAGAATTGTGTAACAAGATCGGTTATCCGGTGATGCTGAAAGCATCGATGGGCGGCGGTGGCAAAGGCATGCGGCTCATTCATAATGCCGGAGAAGTGGAAGAAGCTTATACCACGGCAAAGAGCGAATCACTTTCTTCATTCGGAGACGATACGGTATATCTGGAGAAATTCGTAGAAGAACCGCATCATATCGAGTTCCAAATATTGGGCGACAAACATGGCAATGTAATTCACCTCTGCGAACGCGAATGTTCGGTTCAGCGCCGCAATCAGAAAATAGTAGAAGAGAGCCCTTCGGTGTTCATTACTCCGGAGCTCCGTAAGGATATGGGTGAAAAAGCAGTAGCTGCCGCCAAAGCCGTAAACTACATCGGTGCGGGCACTATTGAATTCCTTGTCGATAAACATCGCAATTATTATTTCCTGGAAATGAATACCCGCCTGCAGGTGGAGCACCCGATTACCGAAGAAGTAATCGGTGTGGACCTCGTAAAAGAGCAGATTAAAGTGGCCGACGGACAGGTGATGCAATTAAAACAAGAGGATATCAGACAGCGCGGACATGCCATCGAATGCCGTATCTGTGCAGAAGACACGGAAATGAATTTCATGCCCAGTCCGGGTGTTATCAAGCAAATTACCGAGCCGAACGGTATCGGCGTACGTATCGACAGTTATGTATACGAAGGCTATGAGATTCCGATATATTACGACCCGATGATCGGCAAGCTGATTGTATGGGCTACGACACGCGAATATGCCATCGAACGTATGCGCCGTGTGCTTCACGAATATAAACTGACCGGCGTAAAAAACAACATCAGCTACCTGCGTGCCATCATGGATACCCCGGATTTTGTAGAAGGACACTACGACACGGGATTCATTGCAAAAAACGGAGAATTGCTGCAACAAAGCATCACCCGCACCAGCGAACGCGCCGAAAATATTGCCATGATTGCCGCATACATGGACTATCTGATGAATCTTGAAGAGAACAACAGTGGACTGGCAGCCGACAACCGCCCGATCAGCAAGTGGAAAGAGTTCGGATTGCATAAAGGGGTGCTCAGAATATAAATAACATCAATTATGGAAATTCATATAGGAAACCGCGTGGCCGAAATAGAACTGGTCAGCAAACAAGATAACAAGGTGGTACTCACCATTGACGGAAAAACGTTTGAAGCCGATGTCGTCATGGCGGAAAACGGAACCTGCAACATCCTTATGGACGGCCGCAGTGCCAATGCCCAACTGATTCGCAGCGATAACGGAAAAAGCTACAAAGTGAATACACACTACAGCAGCTTCAACATCGACATCGTAGACAGCCAGGCCAAATACCTGCGCATGCGTAAAAAAGGGGAAGAGGAACAAAATGACCGCATCACCTCGCCAATGCCGGGAAAGGTGGTAAAAATCCCTGTTACTGCAGGACAAGAAATGAAAGCCGGCGAAACAGCCATCGTCATCGAAGCCATGAAAATGCAGAGCAATTACAAAGTGACTTCAGACTGCCGCATTAAAGAAATTCTGGTACAAGAAGGTGACAACATCACCGGTGACCAGACATTGATAACCCTTGAAACAATAGAATAATGGAGGAAATGAATAAAGCATATGCCACGTTCGAAGAGCGTGACCGCATGGCTTCCCTCGGTGGAGGCATCGACAAAATAGAGAAACAGCATGAAAGCGGAAAAATGACCGCCCGTGAACGGATCGACATGCTGCTGGACAAAGGCACGTTTGTGGAACTGGACAAACTGATGGTGCACCGTTGTACCAACTATGGCATGGACAAGAATAAGATTCCGGGAGACGGTATTGTTTCGGGCTACGGAAAAATAGACGGACGTCAGGTATTCGTATATGCATACGATTTCACCGTATACGGCGGTTCTCTGTCGGCATCCAACGCAAAAAAAATCGTAAAGGTGCAACAGTTGGCTCTCAAGAACGGCGCACCGATCATTGCCTTGAATGATTCGGGAGGCGCACGTATTCAAGAAGGAGTTCGTTCCTTGGCGGGATACGCCGAGATATTCCTCCGGAACTCGTTGGCTTCGGGCGTGATCCCGCAGATTAGCGCTATTATGGGCCCGTGTGCGGGTGGAGCGGTTTACTCGCCGGCGTTGACGGACTTTATCTTTATGGTAAAACAAACGAGCTATATGTTTATCACCGGCCCGGAGGTCGTGAAAAGCGTGACGCAAGAAGAGGTTACGATGGAGAATCTGGGAGGCTCGGAAGTGCATAGTACCCGTTCCGGAGTGGCTCATTGCACGGCGGATAACGATATGGATTGTATCTTGAAGATACGTGAGTTGATGTCGTTCTTGCCGAATAATAATATGGAAGAGCCGCCATTCGTTCCTACTACCGATAGCCCGAACCGCATCGATCCGCAATTGGATCTGCTGGTTCCTACTAATCCCAACCAGCCGTACGACATGAAAGAACTGATCCTTTCCGTGGCTGATGATCAAAACTTCTTCGAGATACAAGAGGAATATGCCAAGAACATCATTATCGGTTATATCCGTTTGAATGGAAAGACGATCGGTGTCGTGGCGAATCAACCTGCCGCGTTGGCCGGTACGCTGGATATCAACGCGTCCGTAAAGGCGGCCCGTTTCGTCCGTTTCTGCGACGCGTTTAATATACCGTTGTTGACGCTGGTGGATGTACCGGGTTTCTTGCCGGGCGTGAACCAAGAGTACGAGGGGATTATCCGTCATGGCGCTAAGTTATTGTACGCATATTGCGAGGCTACCGTGCCGAAAGTGACCGTCATTACCCGAAAGGCTTATGGCGGCGCTTACGACGTGATGAGCTCCAAGCATATCCGGGGCGATATCAACTTCGCTTATCCAACCGCCGAGATCGCTGTCATGGGACCGGATGGTGCCGTGAATATCTTGTTCCGTAAGGATTTGAAGACCGCGGAAGATCCCGAAGGCAAACGGAAGGAATTGCAAGCCGATTACCGGGAGAAGTTCGCTAACCCGTACCGGGCCGCTGAGTTAGGCTATGTAGACGAGATCATCGAGCCGTCTATCACACGCAGCCGCTTGATCCGTAGTTTTGAGTTGCTGGCCAACAAACGGCAATCCAATCCTCCGAAGAAGCATTCCAATATTCCTCTTTAAAAACGAATCCTTATGATAAAGAAAGTATTAGTAGCCAATCGTGGCGAGATAGCGATGCGGATATTCCGCACCTGCCGGGTGATGAACATCCCGACCGTAGCGATCTATACGCATGTGGATCGCGGAGCATTACATGTACGTTATGCGGAGGAAGCCTACTGCATCTCGGAAGATGAAGCGGATACCTCTTACTTGAAGCCGGACTTGATCCTTGAGATCGCCAAGAAGACAGGAGCCGCCATTCATCCGGGTTACGGCTTTTTGTCGGAGAACGCCGACTTCGCCCGTCGTTGCGAGGAGGAGGGCGTGATCTTTAT
>OKUA01001800.1_pt1 | contig 10419 bp, 10 predicted proteins | sample 1606501 | NCBI WGS metagenome assembly OKUA01 (sample SAMEA3879608, study PRJEB24766) | human gut metagenome | biome: human-associated habitat; feature: feces | place: USA | collected 1985/1987
ATGAGGATGTTCAGAAAAAATATGAGGTTGCAAAAGAGCTTGGAATCTATGACAAAGTTTTAGAAAAGGGTTGGGGTTCACTTACAGCAGAAGAGACAGGAAGAGTGGGCGGAGTGCTCAGAAAAAGAAAGAACTCCGGGGAAAGAGTTCTTTCTTAGCCTCGCTTAGAGGCATTCATTAAAAGGAGGAAGCCCATATATCCTGATATACGGGCTTCAAAATATGAAAAAAATCTTTAGCCACAAGAAATAGAGGGATTTCTTTGTTGCTGTCTATACTATAAAGAAAAAGTATGTCCGATTTTTGAAGAAAATTTGAACAAAAGGTGAAACAGATTGAAAAATATAGATATGTTTTGCGGGGGGGCAAGGAGGAAAATGTAATGGGTGTTGTGATTGGAAGAATGGATGGACAGGTTGAAAAAATATTTTTAGGAAATAATTTAACAAGAAGTACAAAAAATTATGCTAAAATCCTGAAAGATGAGAACTTGTCAGAAGAGGAAAAACAGCGTATTCTAGCAGCAGAGAAGAAAAAACAGGAAGAAGATATAATTTTGTAATATTTATGATTGGAGAAATATGTGTATGAAGATTTCAGTGGCTATGGCATATTATAATGGTGGTACATATATAGAAGAACAGATGGATTCGATATTATCACAACTTGGGGAAAAGGATGAAGTGATAGTATCTGTTGATGGAGCAAGTGATGGATCAAAGCCCCTTCTTTTAAAGATGGCAGAAGTGGATTCCCGAATTCATATTGTGAAGGGACCGGGCAAGGGTGTTGTAAGGAATTTTGAGAATGCGATCCGGCATTGTAACGGAGATATTATATATTTGTCTGATCAGGATGACATATGGAAGCCAGATAAAGTCGAGAAAGTGAATTATGCATTTTCAAATCCAGAAGTAAAAGCTGTTCTTCATGATGCAGAGATTGTGGACGAGAATGGTGTAGCAACAGGAGCGGCCAGCCTTTTTTCTATAAGGGGAAGCCGGGCTGGGATTTTGAAAAATCTTCTGAAAAACAGCTATGTGGGATGCTGCATGGCATTTCGCAAAGAATTGATTCCCATTATTTGTCCTATTCCAAATGAAATGTATATGCATGACTATTGGATTGGAACAGCGGCAGAGTATATGGGAAAGGTTTGCTTTTTGGACAAACCACTTATTGGCTATCGCAGGCATTCGTCTAATGTTACACAGATGACACATGGAAGTATCCGTTTTATGATAAAAAAGAGAATTGATATAATACGCTGCCTGGGATTATTAAAGAAGCGAGTGAGGAAAGTAAAAGCTTAGAGAGTGTTTGATGCGCTTGGCAAAATCCCTGACAAATCGGGATATGCAGATTACTTTTACTTTTTTAAACACACTCTGGAAATCTGAAAAAGGGAGGATGAGAAAGGAACATATGAATATAAAAAAAGAAGGGAAACAGATAAGGCATATTGGCCAGAGATTTGGTAGAAAGCATGTTATTGCACTGTCTTTTTTCATGCCGCTTATTGTCATGACTGGCTGCTGTATTGCCTTTGGTATACAGCCATTTGGTGATAATTCGCTGTTGATTATTGACGGTTTACATCAGTATATGCCATTTTATTCTGTTTTGTATGATAAGTTAAAAGGCGGAGAAAGTCTTTTTTACAGTTTCCGTTCTGGATTAGGAATTAACTTTTTATCATTATTTTCCTATTATTTATCCAGTCCGCTTAATCTTTTGATTATATTTTTTAAGAAAACGCAGCTCAATATGGCAGTTAGTATGATTATCGTATTGAAAATTGCACTTAGTGGAATGACGGCCGGGATTTATTTTTCTTCAAAAAGCAAGAAACAGGGGCTTCATGTACTCATGATTTCGATGGCGTATGCATTATCAAGCTACATGGTTGGCTATTGCTGGAATGTTATGTGGCTGGATGCGATTATGATTTTCCCAATTGTTGTTATGGGGCTGGAGCGTTTGATTGATAAAAAGGACGGAAGGCTATATTGTCTTGCGTTGTTTTATGCGTTGTACTGTAATTATTACATTGCATTTATGATTTGTATTTTTGCAATAATATGGTATATTTTTTATTCCTTTAAAAGTGTAAAACAGTTCTTTTTCCGGGGAATTTCATTTGCACTATATTCTTTCCTTGCAGCAGGAATGGCGGCAGTATTACTCATTCCAGCATATCTTGGAATTAAACAGACGGCATCAGGAGAAGCAATGACATTACCGGATCACAGCTTTCTTACGAATGCGGCAGATCTGCTAAATCGCCAGTTTGCGATGGGAAGTCCGATCAGTCATGATAATTTTGATGGAAATGCCAATCTGTATATTGGTATTTTTACCGTATTAGCAGTTGGATTATATTTGTTAAATCAGCAGATTAAAATTAGTGATAAGATAAAGAAAACTCTTTTAGTAGGATTCTTTTATTTGAGTTTTGGTGAAATGATTCTCAACTTTATCTGGCATGGATTTCATGATCAGTATGGTATTCCGAATCGTTTCTCATTTCTGTTTGGTTTTGTACTTCTGCATATGTTGTGGGAAGTATTTGAACATTTAGATGGAACAAAAGGCTGGCATGTGGCGTTTGCCTGTATGGCAGGAGTAGGACTTTTAGCTTATGCCAGGGTAAAAGGAACACAGCCACTGGAAGATAAAGTTTATGGTGTGGCAGGAATGCTGTTTATTTTGTATGGAATGATATTACTCCTGTATACATTATCTCGTAAGAGAAAAGTGTGGTATAAGGTTGCATTTTGTGTAGTGGCAATAATAGAGATTGCCACAACAGCCTGTATGGGCTTTAATGAAAATGGTCAGATTTCTGTCTCAAAGTTTTTCTATGGAACAGAAGATATGGAGAAAGCTGCTGCATCTTTAAAAGATGAGACATTTTACAGAAGCGAGCTTGCCAGTGCTCTTATGGTAGATGAAAATGTCTGGTATCCAATAAACAGTGTGGGACTTTTTGGTTCTACAGCGACAGACCGAATGGTTAATATGATGGATAATCTTGGTTTTTATACGGGGTGTAATGAGTATCTTTATAAAGGTGCAACACCAGTAACGAACTTCCTTTTGAATGTAAAATACCTGTATTATCATCAGGAAGATTCTCTGACAACAGATTTTAAATATCTGAAGACACAGGGGACTTTTGATATTTATGAGAATCCAGCAAAAGGAATGTCTATAGGATATCTCATGAATGATTCCATAAAAGACTGGTATTATGACAGTGCTTATCCATTCCGTGTACAGAATGATCTTGGAGAGCAGGCATTTGATGTATTTGAGCTGTTTCATGATATTGAGATTGACGATCCGGCAACCAATGGATGTACTGCATCAAAGACAAATGATGGAGAATATTATTTTGAATATGGCGATTCGCGACCGGACAATATGACATTTACCATTCCAATTACAGAGACGGCAGAGAATCTGTATCTGTTTTATGATGGAACACAGGTAGAAAATGCACAGATAATGGTAGATGGAACCAATGTGAAATCAGGAGATTTAGATGGTTATATGCTTCCAATCGGAAAAGTATCCGCAGGTTCAGAAGTTAAAGTAACTTTTGAGTTAAAAGGAGAGACCGAGGATGGTTATGTGCGCCTTTCTGCGGCAGACTTCGATCAGGAGGTATTTGAAGATTTTAAAAAGACAGCAGCAGAGCAGGCATTTACGGTGACGGATTACTCAAGTAATTCTCTGGAAGGCACAGTGGATGCTTCAGATAATCAGACATTATTTTTGTCAATTCCATATGATTCTGGATGGAAAGTAAAGGTAGATGGCAAAGAAGTAAAGACATGTCGTATCGGAGATGCTTTTCTTGGAGTAAAAGTTCCTTCTGGTGAGCACACAGTTTCCTTAAAATATACACCGCCAGGATTTTCTATTGGCTGGAAAGTAAGCCTTGCAGCAGCAATTATTTTTATTGTTCTTTGTTTTGTAAAATACCGATACAAAGCTGATATAAAAAAGAAAGAATAAAGATAGATTTTGGAAATGATTTTTAATAAAACATATGGTAGACTAGAGCGTGTTTGAAAATCGGAATGGCCGAAGCAGGAAGAGTCCGAGAGTATATATGGAGTAAAAGGAGGATTTATTATGTTTAAAAGAAAAATTATTACATTATCAGCAATAATGATAGCAGGTCTTATGACCTTTCAGGCAAATGTATCGGCAGATGCAGTAGAGGAGAAACCATATCTTTCCCTGGGGGCGGATTTAAGTACAGATCAGAAAAGTAAAGTCCTTGAACTTCTTGACGTAGATGAGAAAGCACTCGATCAGTATAATATAGTAACAGTGACGAATGCGGATGAACATAAATATCTTGATGATTATTTAGATTCTTCTGTGATTGGTACAAAGGCCTTATCCTCTGTTCTGGTTGAAAAAAGAGATAAGGGAGAAGGCATTGATGTTACAACGAAAAATATTACTTACTGTACAGCAGGTATGTATGAAAATGCGCTTACAACAGCAGGTGTGACAGATGCCACAGTAACTGTAGCAGGACCTTTTAATATTACAGGAACTGCTGCTTTAGTTGGTGCAATGAATGCGTATGAAGACATGACGGGTGAAGATATTTCCAGCGAGAGCAAAGATGCCGCAACGAATGAGCTGGTAGTTACCAGTGAGTTAGCCGGTCAGCTTAATGATTCCGACAAAGCCGAACAGTTTTTAGCGTTAATTAAAGAAAAAGTTCTTTCAGATGATGCAAAATCAGAAAGTGACATCAATGATATTATTGATGAGTGCAGCAAAGACTTAGATATCACGGTAACAGATGATCAGAAAGCACAGATTGCAGAACTTATGCAAAAAATTAATAAGCTTGATTTAAATGTAAATGACTTAAAAGAACAGGCAAGTAAAATTTATGATAAATTGAGTGACATGGATATTGATACACAGGGAATCTTTGAGAAAATAAAGACGGCATTATCTTCTATTTTTGCAGCATTAAGTGGTTTATTTAATTAAGCGGAGATAGAAAATATTTGCAGCTATAAGAGGAAACTTCTATCGGCTTGTGTTATAGTGACATCCCATCACCTGTAGGATGCCGGGGCATTCTTGAATATATGCTCTGGAGTTAGAAGTCTTCTTGCTGGAAGAGGATAAGGTGAATTATAAAAAACTATAAATTTTTATAGCATATAGCAGAATTGCTCCTGGAATGCCAAGAACTGTACATACAGCGCCTGTAATCGGATTAATTCCAATTCCAGTGATGATGTCTCTTGCAGCGCAGAAAAAGTTAAAAAAGTAAATGAACGACCGGCGGCACCGCGTCCGATGATGGAAAAAAGTGCTGTGGGTCTTTTTTTTATGTATGCAATAAAATATCCTGCAAAACAGGCCGCGCAAAAAATAAGCAGAATTTTATTTTGAGATAGATTATCCTGGGATAATATATTCTGGATGGATGAATTATTAATAAATAAAGTGGAAAAATGAGTAGAAAAAGAAAAAAGAATAGGGTACATAAATTATCTCCTTAGCATGCAGCTTTGCCAGAAAGCATTTTTCAAATACGTTCTGGCATATTAGTTTTTATGAGTTTATGAAAAAGTAAGAGAAAATATGAAAAATATCTTTAAATAAATAATTTGTAATTTAAGTAAAATAAAGGTAGACAAAAATTGGAAAACGTGATATATTAATTTTGGAATAACTGTCATATATTTACATCAAATAAAACAATGGAGGGATGTGATATGGATTTTTCAGATATTCGCACAATCATTATAGGAGAAGCAGGAGAGTATGGTAAGCGGCTGGTGAGGTATTTGGAGATTCACCTTTCATCTGCAGTGCGTGTATATCATTTTACAACGGCAGAAGGCATGGTTTCTTTTAAAGAAGAGGCAGAGATTTATCTTTTAGATGAAAGATTTTTTAAAGAATTATCGGAAGAGAAACAGAAATTTTTAAAACAGAAGAAGTTGATTTTACTAACCTGGCGGGAGGAACAAGGCTCTTTTTGCAAATATGATAATCCCCAGAAGTTGTTAGATATGTTGTCTGATTTTACAGATTATAATTCGGATTTATCAGACTTGGCAGCAGAGTTAAAAGATACACCGACGAAGTTAACAATCGTGTATTCCCCTGTGTATGATGAATATCTTGAGCAGATAGCACGTTCTTTTATGTCATTGGGAGATGTATATATGGGAGCGGAAGATCTGGGCTATAAAGGGATAGATTCTGAATACGGAGAAGGCGGTGATATGGGAGATTTATGCTATTACATTCATTTAAGGGAAGAGAATATTTTAGATATATTGCAGGATATGCTTATTCCGAAAGAAGAAGTTCAGGTGTTACATTCTCCAGACTTGTATTTTTATTTGCGGGAACTGACGAAGGAAGATTATGCATGGTTTTTCGATAAGATTAAGAAAGAGAGTCCCTATAGGGAAGTGTTCTGGGGAGCAGGGAATTGTTTTGTTGCCAATGTAGATATGCTGAGCTTTTTTGATCAGGTTATATTGATAGATTCGAGGAAGAATCCGAGGCAGAGTATTTTTTGTGACCGTTTGGAACGTGTATTAAATATTAATCAGGGAGAGCCTCAAATATGGCAGAGGATATACAGGGAGGATATTTTAGATGGAACTGCCTGGTAAGAGAGAGCTGAGAGAACAGATTTTACACCAGATGGATGGAAGAACATCATATGTCAGCGATAAAGATGTATATCGTGAGATTGATAAGGCAATCTTACGTTCAAGTCATGGCGGATACGGGACACTTTCTGAGAAAGAAGAACTAAGAAGACAGATGTTTTATTCGATAAGAGGATTTGATGTTCTTGAAAAATATTTGGGTGACAGCAGTATAAGTGAGATTATGGTAATTGGAGCCTCGCGTATTTTTGTAGAGCAGAACGGAAAGATTAGAAGAATAGAAGAACACTTTTCAGAAGAGGGCGATGTATACCGCTTGATAGAGCAGATTGTGGCACCAACAAACCGAATGGTGAACGAGGCTTGTCCTATTGTGGACAGCAGACTTCCAGACGGTTCGAGGGTACATATTGTATTGCCGCCAGTATCACTGGAAGGGCCGGTTATCACAATTCGTAAGTTTCTAAAAGGAGGCATGACGATAGAGAAGCTTTTAGCATTTGAAGAGTTTCCAGAGAAACTTACAGGTATACTGTCCGCCCTGGTAAAGAGCAGATACAATATTCTTATTAGTGGAGCGACAAACTCAGGTAAATCCTCTCTTTTGAATGCACTTGCAGAATATATAGGGAAGAGGGAAAGAGTAATTACGATAGAGGATTCAGCAGAACTCCAGCTTTTTCATGTAGAGAATCTTGTTCGACTAGAAACGAGGAATGCAAACATGGAGGGAGAGAATGAGATTACTATGCAGGACTTGATTAAGGCATCTTTGCGAATGCGGCCGGACCGAATTATCGTAGGAGAAGTGCGAGGGGCAGAAGCCATGTCGATGCTTCAGGCATTATCAACTGGGCATAGTGGGTCTGTATCTTCGATACATGCCAATTCATGTCGAGATGCACTAAGACGTTTAGAAACGATGGTTTTAATGGGAATGGATATGCCTCTTGCAGCAATACAGGGATTGATTGCTTCTTCAGTAGACATTCTCATTCATTTAGGGAGACTTACTACAGGGAAAAGAAAGATATTAGAGATATGCGAAATTAAGGATTACAGTAGAGCAGAGTATGATATTCGTACCCTATTTCAATATAAAGCAGGACAGACAGAAAGTTTGGAAATGACAGGGAAACTTTTTCATACGGAAAAGCTTAAGAGCTATGGGCAGTATGAAAACTATTGTGAGGCGGTGAGACTGTTTTGTGAAGAGAAGAGAGAGGGTTAGTTCCTTTTTGATTGTGGAAGCAGGTCTTATTTTACTGAATATTTTATGTTATGGAGATATACGCTGGCTGCTTTTAGAACAAATATTATTATTTCCGTGTTTTAATGTTCTAAAAAGAAAGAAAAGGGAGAAAGAAAAACATTTATATGAGAAAGGATTTCAGAATCTGCTGCAATCAATGATGACTTCATTGCAGGCAGGGTATTCTTTGAATAATTCCTGCAGGATTGCACTAAAAGAATTAGAAGAGCTGTATCAAGACCAGAATAATCCAATGTTAAGGCAGATGAGAAGAATCATACAGGGATTAGATCTGCATATTACTTTAGAACAACTCTTTATGGAGTTTGCAGAGAGTACAGGACTAGAAGAGGCAAAGCAGTTTGCGGTCGTGATAGAGATTGTGCGTAGTACCGGGGGAAATATGGTAGAGATTTTAAAAAGGACGATGCAGCATTTGAAATATAAGATGGATACGGAGGAGGAGATAAGAGTTCTTTTAAGTGGAAAGTTATTTGAAAAAAACATTATGTTATCAATGCCATTCTTTATTGCGCCTGGCCAATCCTAAATATGTAGAGTGTTTTTACAACACTATTTTAGGACATCTCGTTATGTCAGGTATGATTGGGATTACTGTTTTTTGTTTTTTCTGGTCGGAGAAAATTATGAATATTCGGTTTTAAACAGGAGGTGCATAACTTTTGAATAACATTTTTGTTTCATGGAAACAAAAGATAGAGAGCCGGATAATCAGCGATTTAAAGAGCCAGTATACGGAATCAGAAGAACAGATCAGACAAAGGAAGGAGCAGTTTTTAAAAAAGCAGAAGAAGATTATATTAATAGAAATCATAGCAGGAGCAGTTTTTTTGGCTTTTTTGATTATAAGAGCAGCCTTTTTGCAAGATGATATTTTACTGAGTCGAAATTCATTTGGTCAAGGATCAAAAGAAGTGCAGCTATCTTTAAAAAAGGATGACAAGAAAAAGGAGATAACTTATAAACTTGATGAACAGAAATTATCGGCAGAAGAAGAGTCGAAAGTGTATATACAGTTCTTTAAAAAGTTAAAAAAGATAATGATGAAAAATAATACGTCATTGAAGCAGATACAGACCCCACTGAACCTGCCAGATACAGTAGACGGATATCCTTTTGAGATTACATACGAACTTGCAGAAGATGGATATATTCGTCTGGACGGTTCGATAAATGAAGAAGAACAAGCAAAGCTAAAGCGAGGAGAAACATATAGAACATATATTGTGGTAACAGCACGGTACGGGGAATATCGGAAAAGTAAAAAGTATGAGATCAGGATTGTTCCGAAGAAAAATATATCTCAAACAAATGTGTTTTATAAGATACAGCAATATTTAAAGAAGGAGGAGCAGGAGAATAGATATAGTCGTGATATTAAAATACCGTCTGTCTATAAAGATACAAAAAGACAGGAAAATCAAGGAGGAATATCAGGCATATTGATTTTATTTGTCACTGTATGTATTTTTATCCCGTTACATAATTATTTAAAATTGCAAGAAGAAGGGAAAAAGTGCCAGGAGCAGGCAGAGCGGGACTTCCCGGTTATTGTTCATCTTCTCACTCTATATATGGGAGCGGGACTATCCTTTTTTTCTGCGGTGAAAAGAATTAGCCAGAACTATCAAAAGCAGAGAGAATTGGATGATTCTAAAAAATATGCTTTTGAAAAAATGATGCGGATGGAACAGCAGATGAGTAATGGTGTAAGCCAGAGAGAGGCATGTCAGGACTGGGGAATGCAGTTTAGGACAGATAGTTATCAGAAGCTTTCGCTTATCTTGATTCAGAGCTTTACGAAAGGCGGCAGGGAAGCAGCAATGTTAATGGAAGCAGAAGAAAGAGAGGCGTTTCATAAGCGGATAGACAGAGCAAAAAAAGAGGGAGAGGAGGCTTCAACAAGATTACTTTTTCCAATGATTTTATTATTGTGTCAGGTAATGTTATTGGTGATGTACCCGGCACTGACTCGCTTTCAGGGATTTTGATTTTAGAAGATGTTATTAGAGCGTGTTTGAAAAATCATTCCTGCAACCTGCACGCCCCAATTTGCGGTATATTTTGCCTTCATTCGGTTGACGTAGCCCGCTACGCCGCCCTCATTCAGGCGAAATCTCCCGCAAATTGTAACGCACATCTTGCAGAAAGCATTTTTCAAACATAATCTAGGATATGGATGTACTTTGCTGAATAAAAGGAGGGAATTGATATGGCATTTATAAAAAGAAAAAAGGAGCAGATGCATCAGAACAATATAGTATATAAAAAGAATCGGTTACAATCTATTTTGTTATCACAGGATGGAATGGGGGTTGTTGAGGTTATCTTAATTATTGTAGTCCTTATTGGTTTGGTGATTATTTTCCAGACAAATATTAAAGGGGTGGTGGCATCCATTTTCTCCACAATACAGAAAAATGCAGGTTCAATACGATAAATATTTTGATGAAAGAGGACAGATTA
>OKUA01001801.1_pt1 | contig 10410 bp, 8 predicted proteins | sample 1606501 | NCBI WGS metagenome assembly OKUA01 (sample SAMEA3879608, study PRJEB24766) | human gut metagenome | biome: human-associated habitat; feature: feces | place: USA | collected 1985/1987
CACCGCACTGTTATTTTCCTCAATATCGAAACGGACTTGTCCAATTAATTTCTCTTTCTCGTAAAAGACAAATAGTCTTCTTGCTCTATTCTTTAAGGTCGCATAAAACCAATTTCTATGTTCATCCAATGATATAGCATGGGTCGAAAAAGAATTTTGCCGTACCATCCGATCATTCGTAAGCTCGAACAGAGGTAGTAAGTCTTCTTCTTTAGCCAATCTCATATCCATATTCATCTCATAAAACATCCGGGTTACAGCTTTCATAATCCGATGAGCCCCTTTTCCATCGATTTGACTTATCCCCCGACAAAAAATCTCCCGCCGATATTCGGAGTTCTCAAATTTTAACATAATCTTATCCAGATCATCTATATGCCAATCTTTTGTGGCATCAATAAATTCATCGACAAAGCCAATATTCTTCCACCCCGCAATATTGTTACCTTGGTTTTCAGCCACCTTAAAGATAACGGATGGCAGACCTGTTATCGCCAATTCGTTTATCGTCTGTCCAGCCGCAGAGATCGCAAGATCCGCAGCTAACATCAAATCTCTCATCACTTCAGCCTCTACATTACGGTATATAACCGTATTATCATCCGCCATCCTCTCTATTTCTGCCTTATGAGAAAATGCAGGCCCTAAGATAACGATTTTCCTCAAATTAGCATAGCAATTCGTCAACTTCTCCAAAATTTTTGGCGTTAGATTTAAAGGATCACTACCTCCGAAAGTAATTAGGACAGTCTTTATTTTCTCCCGGATTTCTCTATGACCACATAAGTTTTTAAATGCCTCACGTAAAATCACATAATCCTTTCCTAACAAATAACGTTGTCCAAGATTCCGTTTATAGGGAATCAATTCCGCACCGACTGTCCCATTTATGATGATTCCCTCCGGATATTCCAAACGATTAAAATCATCTAAATAAGCAGCAACCTTTACCCGCTGTCTTATTTCGGTATAAAGTCCTTTTCCTGCCAAATAGGAATCAATAACTATTATGTCATCTTGAGATAGATACTCAAGCAAACGTTCCGTGTTCTCCAACCAATTAAAGACAAACAGAGGATAAGATTGTACTAAATTTTTTACACTCTCATCCCCATTCACAATAAAGGTTACATTTGCGTTTCTCTCCCGAAATACTTGGGCAATAGCCGTACAACGGGAAATATGCCCATAGCCTGTGTGCGAATATCCCTCAGTTAAAATCAGAACTCTCATATCAACTCATATGAAGTAGTTTATATTTCATCTCCGCTAAAGCCCAATCTGTATCCGTATCAATATCTTGTACACGAAACTCATCCAGAACAATCGCCGTGCCATTCTCACTTAGCAATTTTTTATCTTTTAATAGAGAAGAGGTCTTTATCCAATAAAACGTACCACTATCATGATAGGCGGGGCGCAAATCTTGACTCCGGCTAAATCTATACTCTGGCCAATTCATGTTTAAATTTCCTTTTTCATCTATCGATAAAGAACGCAGTATCGGATATGAGAAAGCGACCACCGGACAGATAGAATCAAAGGTAGACATAACTAACTGATCATAAGCAGAACGAACATCCTCGGAAGAAATCAATGGGGCTGTTGGAAGCAAACAACAGATCAAGTCAAACTCATACCCTCTCCCTTTATAGGCATTGACAACCTCGACCAATACATCCGCCAATGTAGCATAGTCATTAGCATTTTCCGTAGAACGCAGAAAAGGGACAGAAGCCCCTTCTTGACGGGCTATCTCGGCGATTTCCACATCATCCGTCGAAACCATCACCTCCTCAAACAGTCCGGAACCAAGAGCGGCCTCTATTGAATATGCTATTATCGGTCTGCCCAAAAAAGGTTTTATATTTTTATGAGGAATCCGTTTACTACCTCCTCGTGCTGGTATTATTGCCAAACATTTCATTTTTTCGTTATTTTTATGATCTTAATTTAACCAAAATCTGATACAAGCTTATGCCCAAATCAGTCTGAAAATAAATAGCACGAAGCAATATACGAAGTTTCAATGGAACTTTTGTCTTGTAATAACTATTCTTCATGAAACAAGGAAATATCTCTTCCATCTCCCGCTTGATTTGATTCACATACTTTTTCTCAGGAGGATCAAACTGTGATATGGCGCCTAGAATTGAGTTTACATAAAAAAGCTCAGTAAATCGAAACTCTACTTCTTCCGGATATATCTCATAGATACCTAATCTACGCATATTATCCAAAAACATTTTAGAAGTCTTCAAACGGTCAAAAAAGCGATAGTTATTAATACTCCGAGTCGTAGAAATATTATTACAACGATAATAATAATAAGGATGGGTATCCTTCACGATCTTTCTCGCGCTCAAATATAGAGCAGTTACAATCGCATTATCTTCATAGAATAGCTCCTCAGGAAATTCTATTTTATTTCTGATAAAGACTTCTTTTTTGATTATATTAGTCCAAATCCGACATTCACCTTCAATAAAACGCTTATTTCTTTCATGTTCAGGCAATGAAAACCATTCAGGTTTACAGTTAATCCGTAAACGAATATCTTGTTCACTATAATACTGAAAATAGTCACCACATACCATTTCCGCATCATGCGTAACCGCTAATGTATAGAGATTTTCATACATGTCAAGAGAAACCCAATCATCGCTATCAACAAAACCAAGGAAAGGAGCCCTCGCTTTTTTTATCCCGACATTACGGGCTCCCCCTTGTTTTATATTGCGAGGTAAATCAATAACAACAATACGATTATCCTTTGCCTCATAATCCCGAAGTATATCTAATGATTTATCTGTAGAGCAATCGTTCACACAGATAATCTCAATATTATGCAATGTCTGGGAAATCAACGAATCCAAACATTTCCCAATGTATTTTTCCACATTAAATACTGGGATAACAATGCTAACCGCAGGAATATTTTGGTCCATCTCTCTATTTGTTTTTTAAGAAAGGAATTCTTTAATCTTCGCTATTACATATTCCTGCTCTTCATCAGTCAGTGTCGGATACATTGGCAGACTCAAACAATGCTTATAATATTCCTCCATCACAGGTTGATCTCCTTCTTTATTTCCTAACTGCCTATAATAAGGGGTCAGATGCAAAGGGACATAATGAACTTGCGCATAAATATTATTCTTATGCAAATAATCATATAATCCTAATCTGTCCTCCACTTGGATTATAAATAAATGATAGGCATGAAAGACCTGATCCGATACAAAAGGGAGTGAAACCCCCTTCAGATCGGAAAGACCTTCCCTATATCGCCGGGCAATCTCTTGCCGCCGTGCCAATCCCATATCGGCTCTTTTCAATTGTGATATTCCTAAAGCTGCCTGAAAATCAGTAATCCGATAATTATATCCAAGCTCTTGCATCTCATAATACCAGCCACCATGGTTCTCGCACAAAAGTGCCGGATCCTTGGTAATGCCGTGTGTACGGTATAGACAAAGTTTTTCATATAATTTCTTACTATTTGTCGTAGCCATCCCCCCCTCGCCAGTCGCAATATGTTTTACCGGATGAAACGAAAAAACACTAATATCCGCAAAGTTCCCATTGCCACATAGCTGCTTTTCACCTTTACTATCAATAAAATATCCACCCGGAGCATGACAAGCATCTTCTATAATCCATAAGCCGTACTCATCCGCCAATTGACGAAAGGCCTCCAAATTGGCTGGATAACCCGCAAAATCAACCAAAACAATTCCCTTATAAGTGCCTTTGGGAGATTGTGACAATAAACGGCTTAATTTCTTTATATCCATCAAATAGGTATCTTCCTCTACATCACAGAACACAACCTCACCTCCCCGAAAGCGAATACAATTAGCGCTAGCCGCAAAAGTCAAAGGAGTCACAATCACTTTATCACCCAGATTCACATCAAGTGCCGTAGCCGCTAAATGAAGACCCGCCGTAGCATTATAGCATATTTACAGCCGACATAAGAGGCAAAAGCCTCCTCAAATTCTTTTATTTTTGGCCCTTGAGTTAAATAATCCGACTTTAAGGCATCTATTACACATTGAATATCCTCATCCGTAATATGCTGACGTCCATAAGGAATAGGTTTAGTAATCATTTTATCTCAAAATTAGGATCTACATATTTCTTTATTTTTTCCCGCATAGACTCTACAGTCTCCCATTCCGTATTCGTATCAGAACTATAATGGAATCCCTCTGGAACCTTAACCGCATTATGATGATTTACATAGTCTTCATATTTATGATTAAACGCAACAGAGGGCAAGATCGCATAATAAGGACCTAGATCTATAGTATTCATGGCATCCGTGACCGTAATCATTTCCTCATGCAATTTTTCCCCGGGGCGTATACCGACCTCCACCAATGGAAGGTTAGGCGCAATAGCCTTCGCAACATCCACTATTCGATAAGATGGAATCTTAGGAATAAAAATCTCACCTCCTAAATGATGACCGATAGCGAACATGACCAAAGCAACTCCCGCTTCTAACGAAATATTGAAACGAGTCATCTTCATATTCGTAATAGGTAACTCTACCGCACCTGAATCTCTCCTGTTAATGAAAAAAGGAATAACAGAGCCCCTTGATCCCATAACATTGCCATAACGGACCACTGAAAACTTGATATCCCGCGGACCACTAATATTATTTGCGGCAACAAACAACTTATCAGAAGTCAGCTTTGTAGCCCCATATAAATTAATCGGAGCACAAGCCTTATCCGTAGATAAAGCCACAACATGCTTTACTTTTGTACGCAAGGCTGCATTAATCACATTTTGAGCTCCATGTACATTTGTCTTTATGCATTCATCCGGATTATATTCGGCCGTATCCACTTGCTTAATAGCCGCAGCATGAATAATTACATCTATGCCTTCGCAAGCACGTTCCAAACGTTCTCCATCCCGGACGTCTCCAATAAAGAAACGTAATTGAGGATACTTTGACGCAGGGTATTTTTGCTTCAGCTCAAACTGTTTCAACTCGTCACGTGAATAAATAACAATTCTTTTCACTTGAGGATAATCACGAAGGATTGTCTCCACGAATTTTTTACCAAAAGAACCTGTTCCTCCAGTAATTAAAACAGACTTTTCATTTAACATATTACTTCTATTTATATCTATTCTATAACTCCTTCGATTGTATATAAGAAGCTACAATATCATACTCTTCAAATGGTTGTCCCATATTTTTATTAATAATACGATCCTGAAACCAAATCACTGATGTACTATTTTCATGAAAAACAGAAAGTTTATTTCCATTATCCAACAAGATTAGAATTAAAAACTCAACCATTATGTTTGATTGTACTATTTTTAATCCATATTGATACAAATCCTCTGTCTTTTTTATATGAGGATGCAATTTCACATAAACATAATCAAAATCATTTTTCTCTTTATCCAGAGCTTTCAATATGTTTACATTAATTTGATGATTAGTTAAATAAATTCCAACCGATTTATTTTTCACAGATAAAAATTCTTCATATCCCGTAGAAAAATTCAAAAACAATGGTAATTCTTCCCTTAACCTCTTAACAAAGGGCTTCTGGAATGATTTCAAAGATTTTGAATATCCTGGGAACTGAGACCTATACAAATCCGGCAAATAAAGAAACTGCCCCGTAAGAAACTTTGAAAAACCAATATGGTCACCAACACCCGTAAGCTTATTTATTATATTCTTCAAGCCTTTTGAATTATCAAAACGATCTCTTCTGTAGCTTCCGAATCCTTCTTCAAACATATACATTCGTTTAAATCGGGATAGCTTAAAAAATATTCCATAAACAAAAGAAGCATCTACCTCTACGAACAACGTATTTACTGGGTGAAAAAACAAATATAAATCCAAATGAAACAAATCTTTGAAATATAATATATCATTCCATGTATCATCAAATGTCTTAACTTGATGAAAGAACAATTCCGCATCCCTAAAATGTCCTAAAATAATTAGAACCTTTTTTGAAGATGCATTTCCATATCCAATATTTCTTACATTAAAATATTGCAATGGCTTAGAACATATATATATATCAGTATCCATTATATCACGCCAGCTTGTTTCCTTGTTTTATCGTATTCTCTTTTTAGTTCTATAAGTTGCTCTTTACAGAATAAATATACGACAGGAACCACAATTGTCAATAAAAACACGGCGAGAGCAGCATATAGTTTACGAGGGGCCACGGGTGTACTCTTCACAAATGCCTCATCAACAATCAATGCCCTATTCATACTTTTATTTAATTTCAATAATGCCTCTTCTCGTTTTTGTAATAATATCAAATAAACACCTTGAGCAATCTCTTGATCACGCTTATAATTCATGAATTCTCGTTCTTGGGTTGGAACGTTACCCATTTTATCTAAAATAGCCTTCTCCTTTGCCTTGAGATCTTTCAAGGTCAAATTCAGGCTTTCTTGCGCATTCTTGATCGTAAGGGCAACACTCTTACGCATTTGATCTAATTGCTTATCCATCACAGTAAATAAAGGGTTGTCCTCTTTCGAGTTTTGCAACATTCGCTGACGATTTACCAACAACTCATTATAAGTAGTTATGGAACCGCCTTTCTCTCCTTCTTGGACATTCATCAATACGGGTACCAAATTATACTTATTAGCAGGATTTTGCACGAAGTCTTCCATAAATCTAATAGCATGCCCTTGAGCCTCCATCTCAACAATTTTCGTTTGGATCTCTTTCATTTGATCCACATAAAATTGCACATCGGCTGTCAAGTCAGTCATTTGGTTATTTTTCTTATAGATCTCTATAGATCGTTCAGCATTAGCTAAATCCGATATTACCTTATTGATTCGCTCATCCAAAAACTGTATTGTAGCACGAGCTTCTTTATTATTTATTGAATCGGCACGATTATTATATTCAAACATTAATGCGTTTAAAACGTCAATACCTCGTTTTTTCTCATATTCCCTCAAAGTACATTCTATAACATTTGAATTATCTGAGTAAGTCTCAATTTCTATATCCTGCGCAAAATCATCTCCAACAAAACCAGCCGGCCTCATGGTTATATAAAGTTTCATGCTTTCTCCCAATTTATGGTTGGCTCCATAACTTAGGATAAACCGATTATTACCGAATTCAACGATCGCAGGTAATGAAGAAAACTCATAAGACCGCTTCTGACTTTTTGTCTTCCCTTCGATCTTTATTTTTCCCTCACGATCTTCACGGACATAAAACTCTATTGTTTCCTCTTGAGATTTCAATGTGCTAGAATCTGCAACCATCAGAAAAGGGGTATTCACATACTGTTTATATTTCCAAGTTAACGGTTCAACATACTCTGCATTTAAACCCAATTTTGAAACAACCTCATACCATAAAGTATGAGATTTTAACACCGCTAATTCATCATCAATAACAATACCCGCACTACCTCCTCCATTCAAACCAAAAGATTTCATCAAACCTGCCGCATCTCCCAAAGACATATTTCCTGAGGACATGGAAGTATCATCTTGAACTTTAAAACGAGCCATTACTTCGTAAGTTGTCGGATAATAAATCAAATATAATACAGCTGGTATTAGAGATATAACAAAAGTGCCTAGAAATAATCTCCAGTGCCTCAGATACCCTATTAGAATAGACTTTAAACTTATAGTCTCATTTCCTATATTTGTTGAATCCATAGCTAAACAATTACTTCTTAATATTAATAATCGTGATCACCATCGAAGAAATAACAGAAATCGCACTAATTATCGAGGAGAATACAGTTATATTATACTGTTTGCTTTGACTAAATCGAGAATTACGCTGCTTTGCCAAATTAGGCTCAACATAAATAACGTCATTTTGCCTTAAATAAAAATAGGGAGATGTAAATAGCGAAGGATCAGTTATATCCATACGAACAAATTCTTTTTGCCCATCATTATCTCTTATCAGCAAAATATTCTTCCTATTGGCTGTAATCGCCAAATCTCCAACATACCCAAACGCATCTAAAATAGAGATTCGATCATTCTTTATAGTAAAAGTACCGGGACGATTTACCTCTCCCATTACCGTAATTCTATAATTTGTAATCTGCACGTTAACCAATGGGTTTTCTATGTATTTTGACAATTTACTTTGTAACTCATCACACAGTTCTTGTTTTGATAAACCTGCGACATGAATCTTCCCTAATACTGGGAAATTTATATTACCATCCGAATCAACAAGATAAGTATACATTGATTGAGAGGCAGCGATAGGTTGGTCACCTTGCTGCGCATACGCAAAAACAGGGGGATTAAATGGCGTCGTCACGGACGGATCCGGAGCTGTAACAGATATCGCCAGTAAATCATCTTTACTGATACGAGACGTATAAGTTTGATTCATTTGGCTAATCTGTTCTGGAGTCAAAGTATCTACTCCTTGCAAATACACTACGTCTTTAGGTGCGGAACAAGCCCCTAGCAACAAGACAAACAATATCACTACTGATATTAATTTAATTCTCATAATCTTTGTTTTCTTCAAATAAGATGCAAATATACAATTTTTAGTTGAACTCAAAGGCATAAAGCACCCGTAAGTCCAAAGATACTTCTATAACGATGCAATTGTCTAGATATTGCTGCATGCTAAATCAAAATTATAGTTGTTTTTACCGCTTTTTCATGATTATTGCGTAAGTTTGTGACAAAACAAAAATATATGGTTGAGATAGGAAAATATAACACGCTGAAAATAGTGAAAGACCTTGACTTCGGGGTTTATCTGGATGGAGGTAACGGGGTGGAGATCTTGTTGCCGACTCGTTACGTACCTAAAAACGTGAAGCCCGGGGATGAGGTCGAGGTGTTTATTTATCATGATAATGAAGGGAGGTTGATCGCTACTACCGCACGTCCTCTGGCAACGGTCGGGGAGTTCCAGTTCATGGAGGTAAAAGACGTGAATAATGCCGGCGCATTTCTGGAATGGGGTATCATGAAAGATTTGCTCGTTCCTTTCAAGGAGCAGAAAATGCCGATGAGAGAGGGGAAATGGTACTTGGTCTATGTCCGGCTGGATCATGTGACAGGACGTATCATGGCATCTGCACGTATCGAGAAGTTCTTGAACAATACCCCTATCGATTACGAGCAGAATCAAGAGGTTCAGTTATTGGTAGCCGACGAGACGGATCTTGGCTATAAGGTGATCATCAATAACCAGCATTGGGGATTGATCTATTATAATGAGGTATTCCAGCGTCTTGAGAAAGGCGAGCATCTGAAAGGCTATATAAAAGAGGTACGTGAGGATGATAAGATAGATGTGAGCCTAACGCCGCAAGGCTACCAAAAGGTAGAGGGGATCGCCGGCGTCATTCTGGAAGCGATGAAAACACAAGGGGGATACATCCCGGTACACGACAAGAGCGATCCGGACGTGATCTATTCCTTATTCCGCTGTAGCAAGAAAGCTTTCAAACAAGCGATCGGGGCACTCTATAAGCAACATCTTATCACGCTGGAAGATGGCGGGATACGGCTCGTAAACGAGAAGTGACCCATTTATATAAAAAAGTCAATGGAATCCGTTACAGAATCCATTGACTTTTCTTTATAAATCCATTGAGTTAGCGAACGGATTCCATTGACTTTCTAATCCAACTTCAATACGGCCAGGAACGCTTTTTGCGGAACTTCTACCGTACCGATCTGCTTCATTCGTTTCTTTCCCTCTTTCTGTTTTTCCAGCAATTTACGCTTACGGGAGATATCGCCTCCATAACACTTCGCCGTCACGTCTTTACGGACAGCCTTGATCGTCTCACGAGCGATGATCTTTGCGCCTATCGCCGCTTGGATAGCGATATCGAATTGCTGGCGAGGGATCAACTCTTTCAGTTTCTCGCACATACGACGTCCGAAAGTAACGCTATTATCCACGTGCGTCAATGTAGACAAAGCGTCTACCGGCTCACCGTTCAACAGGATATCTAATTTAGCCAACTTACTGGGACGGAAATCATGTAAATGGTAATCGAAAGAAGCGTACCCTTTTGAAATACTCTTCAACTTATCATAAAAGTCGATTACGATCTCGCCCAACGGCAAGTCATAATGAATCTCGACACGATCACCAGAAATATATTCTTGCTTAAGCAGGACGCCACGCTTACCCAGACAGAGTGTCATGATCGGGCCGATATAGGTAGTGTTCGTGATCACGGAAGCACGGATAAACGGCTCGTCGATATGATCAATCAAGGTCGGGTCCGGCAAGCCTCCCGGATTATGTACCTCGATCTCCTCCCCTTTCTTTGTATGCACGATATAAGAAACGTTCGGTACAGTGGTTATCACATCCATATTGAACTCACGATCCAAACGCTCCTGAACAATCTCCAT
>OKUA01001807.1_pt1 | contig 10380 bp, 6 predicted proteins | sample 1606501 | NCBI WGS metagenome assembly OKUA01 (sample SAMEA3879608, study PRJEB24766) | human gut metagenome | biome: human-associated habitat; feature: feces | place: USA | collected 1985/1987
CTGGAAAGTCTGCAGAATGACCTGGATGGACTTCGGGACCAGAAGGGGCAGGTGGTTCAGGCGCAGGCAAAAATCTATTCGGCAGCAGGGAAAGAAGAAGCCACTGTGATTGAAGAACAGCTGCAGACTATAGAGAAAAAGAATCTGGGAATGGTGATAGCAGGTATTCTGGCCGTTATTGTGGGAATTATTGGTATTGTTGGAAGATTTCAGTTAACTGATGAGATGTCTAAAATAGGAATGGATGTATGCATCATTGCTGCTGTTGTGGCAATGGTTTATACACTTACTGCACGAAGAAAGCTGCATATGGAGTTTGTAAAGCTAAAGAAGAAAAAAGTGTATTTACAGTCACAGCAGGAAAAGCTGAAATCCAGTAAAGAAGATATTGATGGAATTTACGGTGAGAAACTGACTGCTTTTACGAATTTGCAGAGCGAATATCAGGAATTTGAGCTGGAAATGTCACTTCCTACTTCTGAAGATCTGGAAACACAGTCCTTGAACCTGGCTATGGATACCATTAAAGAGCTGTCACGTAGTATTTATCTTGAGAAAGGCAGAAAGATTCGGATTCGGGCATCCCAAATTTTCAGGGAACTTACAGATGGAAAATATATAGAGTTCTATGGAGATGAGGGACAGAGTTTGGAACTGTGTCTGGAAGAGGGAACTGTTTTGGCAGAAAATCTGGAAAAGGCAAACCTTGAAATGCTGTATTTTTCTATTCAGATGGCTGCTGCTGAGTTGTTCACGAATGAAACTGTTTTTCCAGTTATTTTGGATGATATTTTCCATGGGAAGAATCAGGATAAGCTTATGGCAGTTTTCAGGTGGCTGAAAAAACAGCCCAGACAGGTGCTGCTTTTTACCAATAATAAGGATATGGCTGACATTTTTTAGAAAACTGTTACAGTGAATGTTAAGTGATCACGAAGCATGTAACTGTGAAAGTACTGAACAGTTACAAATAAATGATAACAAAACAAGAGGCTGACACCTGGAAGGGTCAGCCTCAAATTATTTTATTTATTTCTCATACTGTGCCATATATTTGTTTACACAGCGTTTAATCCTGTCAACTGGATTCAGCAGATGGCTTACAGACATATCATGATTCAGTGTATCAATGATCAGTGCAATGTATTTGCTCATATCACAGTTTACATAATATGGTTTTGCCAATAATTCTTCTGGCTGATAAACCAGATTTGTAGTAAGCAGTCTGTCAAAGGCGCCCTCTTCATAAGCCTTATCAAAGCGTTCCAGACCGTTGGTGAACAGACCAAAGGTAGAACACATGAAAATCTTGGCGGCGCCGCGTTTTTTCAGCAGTGCGGCAACTTCCAGCATACTGTCACCGGAAGAAATCATATCGTCAATAATAATCATATTCTTGCCGGTTACATCAGCGCCCAGGAATTCATGAGCTACAATGGGGTTTCTGCCATCTACAATAGTAGAATAGTCCCGGCGTTTATAGAACATACCCATATCCACGCCAAGAACGTTTGCCAGGTAAATGGCGCGGCCTGTGCCGCCGGCATCCGGGCTGATAATCATCAGATGGTCACTGTCAATGGCAAGGTCCGGTTCTGCCCGTAAAAGTCCTTTTATAAACTGATATGCAGGCTGAACAGTTTCAAAACCATGGAGTGGGATGGCATTCTGTACTCTTGGGTCATGTGCGTCAAAAGTGATGATGTTGTCCACACCCATGTCTGTAAGTTCCTGAAGTGCAAGAGCACAGTCCAGAGATTCCCGGCCTGTTCTCTTGTGCTGGCGGCTTTCATATAAGAATGGCATAATCACATTGACACGTCTTGCTTTTCCGCCTACTGCAGCAATGATTCTCTTTAAATCCTGGAAATGGTCATCCGGTGACATATGGTTTGTGCGTCCGCATACCTTATAGGTCATGGAATAATTGCAGACATCTACCATAATATAAAGGTCATCTCCACGTACAGATTCGCCGAGAATACCTTTGGCTTCTCCGGAACCAAAACGGGGAGCTTTGGAGTCAATGAGATAGGAATCACGCTCATAGTCTTCAAATTTCAGGGAGTCTTTTTCTTCGTGGTCCCGTTCCTTTCTCCACCTGACAATGTAGTCATTTACTTTCTGTCCCATAGCCTGGCAGCTTTTCAGCGGGATAATACCCAGTCGCCCTACAGGGAGCGTTTTTAAAGTGTCTGCGGATGTTGATGCCATTTTTCTTTTCCTCCTAAAAGTTTTTTTTGAATTCTTATGTCATTTCCCACCAGTTTCAGCATAGTATAATTGCTTGTGACTCTGGAAAAAGTTCGTTCTGAATAAGTATTCAGGAAGTCTTCCATAGTCAGGTTGGTAGAAATGATAGTTGCCTTTTTGTTTAAAATTCTTTCATTAATACAGCAAAATAGCTGGGATGAAATAAAACTGTTGGTCAGCTCTGTTCCTAAATCATCAATAATCAGCAAGTCACATTCAAAAATAAAGGACGCCATATCTTCTGATTCTGCATCCTTTTGGAAGGTGTTTTTAGATAACAGGTCAAATAGATCAAAGGCGGTGAAATATAGAACAAAGTAGGAACGATCCAGGAGCTCTTTGGCAATACAATGGGTGAGATAAGTTTTTCCCACACCTGTATCTCCGTATATCAATAAATTATCTTTTGCATGGTCAAAGTTTTGGATAAAATCCCAGGACCTTTCTACCGCCTTTTTGGCAGATTCCAGGGCAGTCATGCCACTGGAGGCATCTGTAAATTCAGGGGAGTAAAAGTCAAAAGAAAAATGCTGGAAGTTCTCTGTATTCAGTATATCCCGTATGTTGGACTGAGTATACAGAAGATCCACTGCTGCTTTACGAAAGCAGGAACATTTTTCCACCTTACCAGGTCCATCCTCCTCTTCGGTGAGAATAAATCCCGTATCTTTGCAAAGGGGACAATCATAGTGAAGTTCCAGATAATTTTCAGGATAACCATGTTGGGTGAGCAGCCGGCTCCGTTCCAGGGCAAGGCGCTGAATTTGAGCAGTAAGATCGAAATCTCCCTCTTTAGAAGCGCCTAACATGAAACGGGCTTTTTGCAGTCCAAGAGAGGCAATCTCCCGGCGGATTTCTGAAAGTCTGGGAATCTCTGCTTCAGCCTTTTGAATGCGTTCATCCTGCTCATGTTTATGTAAAAACTGTTTTTGATTGTAATTGCGCATAAGCGCATCATATTGAAAATTCTTCAGTGGCACGGTTTGCCTCCTTACCTGTTTCATTTTCCAAGAAGTTGTTTTTCCAATTCCGCCATATTGTAATTACGCTGGTGAAAATTGTTAAATTTATTTTTCGGCTGTGCCGGTTTGGGTTTGGAATCCGCTGCTCTGGCAGCTTTTTTCTGCTGGAAGCTCTGATCCAGTGTATCAATGTCAGACAGGTGATGAACCCCTTTCTTGAACCAGCTTTCCAGAATACTGTCTGCATAGGAAAAGCTGGCTTTTCCGGTAGAGAGTACGGTCCGGCTGCAAGCCTCTGAAATAATATCCAGGGTGAATCCGTACTGGTTCATCCAGAGATTCATATACTGGATTTCCTTTTCCAGAGGATTCCTGTTTTTAATACCAAAGGCTCTTAATATAGTAAAATAATTTCGGTTGTAAAGGTTTGTTTCTTCTTTTGCCTGGTTCACTGTGACAATTTTTTGCTCTGCCCAGGCAAGCCCTACCTTTTTAATATAAGCCATGCTGGTGCTTCCCTTGGAAACACAGTATTCAATCAGATATTCCATCAGCTCTGCGGAGAGCCCAACCTCATCATAGAGAAACAGAAGGGTTTCCATATCAGTCGGTGTGAGGGTTTTGCCAAGATACTGCTCTGCAATAAACAAAAGCTGGCGTACCTCATCATTTCCTTTCAGTGCCCTGATTTTATCAGGCGTGAGTGAAGAGGAGACTGTCTCTTTTGGTGGTTCCAGACCTGCGGCTGCTTCCTGTAAGCTGTTCTGGAAGAGGGTTTCCTCTTTGGCAGTAACCGGATAAAATATAACCCTGGTAAGAATCCCTTTGCCATCAAAGGAAACGTCTAAAATCCCTGTTTTTTTCCAGTACCGTAATGCCCTTAGTACGTCTGCTTCTGTACAATTAAAAACGTCTGCAATAGAGGAAAGCTCCAAAAGGGTTTTCTCCTGACAGGCGTGCCTTAGCAGATAGAGATAAATTTTTACAAATTCACCATTTGCGGAAGGCATATAGCCATCCAGGAAACGGTTGGAGATGAACGTGAATTCTCCGGGAAAGCTATTATATACTTCAAACTGTCCCATTTTAAACATCCTTTACATGTATCATTTTCTTTCTCTTGAATCAATTTCAGTATAGCACACAATATCTGAAAAGAGAACTGGATTTTTTTTCGACAGCGAAAAACAGAAGGTGAATAGGGAATGCTGTGGGAAATGTGGATAATGTGGATAAAAAAGTGGACTACTTTTTATTGGAAACCATAAATTGTCGAAAATACAAGGAAAATAGAGGATTTTTAAATGAAATGCTGTCGGTTTATGTCAACTTTCCGAAAGGAAAAAAATCCACATGCTCTGTGGGCAGAACATGTGGATGATTTAGTGGATAATGTGGATAACCTTACAGTCCTAACAGGTTTTCGCCGATTTTATACACATCTCCGGCCCCCATGGTTATCAACACGTCTCCGTGGATACAATTTTCTAATAAAAATGCTTCAATTTCGTCAAAGGTAGGGAAATAATAAGCATCCACACCTTTTTCCAGAAGTAAATCCCGCAAATTAGCAGAAGAGATTCCAAGCGTGTCGGTTTCTCTTGCCGCATAGATATCCGCCAGAATTACTTTATCTGCCAGGGATAAGGCCTGGGCAAATTCCTGCATTAAGGCTTTGGTACGTGTGTAGGTATGAGGCTGGAATACGCACCAGGTGGTTTTGTGTGGATAATTTTTTGCAGTTTTTAAGGTGGCCTGGATTTCAGTTGGGTGGTGGGCATAATCATCAATCACCGTAACTCCGGCTACCTTTCCTTTGTATTGGAATCTGCGGTCTGTTCCGGAAAAGTGCAGAAGTCCTTTCTGAATAGCAGGCAGGTCAATGCCGATTTTTACGCCCAGGGCAATGGCTGACAGCGCATTGGAAACATTGTGCATACCCGGCACAGATAAGGTAAAGCGGCCAAGGTTTTCCTCACCTTTTATACAGTCAAAGGAAGCATGGGCAAATTTGTCAAATTCAATATTTTCAGCATGGTAATCCGCCTTTTCCTTCAGAGAATAGGTCAGAATCTCACAATCAAGTCCCCGGGTGATTTCTTCTACATTTGGAATATCCTGATTAATAATGAGGGTTCCGTCTGCGGGCAGCAATGCGGCAAAACGGCGGAAAGAATTTCGGATATCCTCTAAATCTTTGAAAAAATCCAGATGGTCAGCATCAATATTGAGGATAATGCTGATTTTTGGGAAAAAGCTTAAAAAGCTGTTGGTGTATTCACAGGCTTCGGTAATAAAGGTCTCAGACTGTCCCACACGGATATTTCCGTGGATTGCAGGAAGGATACCTCCTACGGAGATGGTTGGGTCTGTGTCTGCTTCCAGAAGAATGTGAGAAATCATGGAAGTTGTTGTGGTTTTTCCGTGAGTACCGGATACAGCAATAGGAAGCTGATAATTCTTCATAATCTGTCCCAGAAGCTCTGCCCTGGTAAGCATGGGAAGATTGCGCTCTTTGGCACAGGCATATTCCGGGTTGTCTGGATGAATGGCAGCAGTGTACACTACCAGTTCTACATCGTTTGTAATGTTGGATGCTCTCTGACCAATATAGATTTTGGCTCCTTTTTCTTCTAATTGTCTGGTAAGGTCTGATTCTTTTGCATCAGAACCGGAAACCGGAAAATCTTCTCCCAGGAGGATTTCAGCAAGACCGCTCATGCTGATACCGCCGATTCCAATGAAGTGAATGTGTAATGGTTTATGAAAATCAATCTGATACATATGACAGAATCCTTTCTATATATTATTAGGAAATTACTCTCTTAAATTATAACCAACATTGCAGGAAATGGAAACCCTTTCTTGATAAAAATCCAATATAATGGTTAAAAACAGGTAAAATGTAACAAAAAGTTGTAAAATGTCGAAAAAAAATTGTTTAAAATGTTCACTTTTTCCAAAGATTATGGTATAATAAAAAAACCATAGATTATACAAGAGGTGATGGCATGATTAAGAAAGAAATGATTGCGATGTTATTAGCCGGTGGACAAGGCAGCAGATTAGGCGTACTTACTGCCAAGGTTGCAAAACCAGCGGTAACATTTGGCGGAAAATACAGGATTATTGATTTTCCCCTTAGTAACTGTATTAATTCAGGCGTAGATACAGTGGGTGTACTGACACAGTACCAGCCTTTGCGGCTGAATACCCATATTGGAATTGGTATTCCATGGGATTTGGATAGAAACGTAGGAGGAGTTTCTATTTTGCCTCCTTATGAGAAGAAAACAAATACAGAATGGTATACTGGTACAGCAAATGCCATTTATCAGAACCTGGCATATATGGAAAATTATAATCCGGATTATGTGTTAATTCTGGGAGGCGACCATATTTACAAGATGGACTATGAGGTTATGCTGGATTTCCACAAAGCGAATAAAGCAGATATTACCGTGGCATGTATGCCGGTCCCATGGGAAGAAGCCTCCAGATTTGGTCTTGCCATTACAGATGAGACCGGAAGAATCACAGAATTTGAGGAAAAACCGGAGAATCCTAAGAGCAATCTGGCTTCTATGGGTATTTATATTTTTAGCTGGCCTGTATTAAAGGAAGCATTGATTGCATTAAAAGACCAGTCCGGTTGTGATTTTGGTAAGCATATTCTTCCTTATTGTAAAGAAAAAGGACAGAGACTCTTTGCTTATGAGTATAATGGCTACTGGAAGGATGTAGGAACTCTGGGGTCTTATTGGGAAGCCAATATGGAGCTGATTGATATTATTCCGGAATTTAATTTATATGAAGAGTTCTGGAAGATTTATACCAAAGGTGATATTATTCCGCCTCAGTATATTGCAGCAGACGCTGTGGTAGAGAAGAGTATTGTGGGAGAGGGAACAGAGATTTACGGAGAGGTACATAATTCTGTAATTGGAGCAGGCGTTACTATTAAGAAAGGCGCTGTTGTCCGGGATTCCATTGTCATGAAACAGGCTGTCATCGGAGAAAATGATGTCATTGACAAAGCCATTATTGCTGAAAACGTTGTGGTAGGAGATAACGTTGTTATGGGTGTGGGAGAAGAGGTTCCAAACAAACTGAAACCAAATGTATATTCCTTCGGACTTGTAACTGTAGGCGAAAATACCGTCATCCCGTCCAATGTAACCATTGGAAAGAACACAGCCATTGTAGGGCAGACCAGCATAGAAGACTATCCGGGAGGGGTTCTGGAAAGCGGTGAAACATTGAATAAGGAAGGTGAGACAGAATGAGAGCAATAGGTATTATTCTTGCCGGCGGCAATAACCATAAAATGAGAGAATTATCACAGAAAAGAGCTATCGCGGCTATGCCCATAGCGGGAAGCTACCGGAGCATTGATTTTGCACTCAGCAACATGTCAAACTCCCATATTCAGAAAGTAGCTGTATTTACACAATATAATGCACGTTCTTTAAATGAGCATTTAAGTTCTTCTAAATGGTGGGATTTCGGAAGAAAGCAGGGAGGACTCTATACCTTTACACCTACCATTACACCGGATAACAGTTTCTGGTATCAGGGAACTGCGGACGCTATGTATCAGAACCTGAATTTCCTGAAATCCAGTCATGAACCGTATGTGGTAATTGCTTCCGGTGATTGTGTGTACAAGCTGGATTACAATAAGGTGCTGGAGTACCACATTGCAAAACGTGCAGATATTACCGTGGTATGTACGGATGTTCATGGGGAAGATGTTACCCGGTTTGGATGTCTGAAGATGAATGAAGACTGCAGGATTGAGGAATTTGATGAGAAACCTATGGTGGCTCAGTCCAATACCATTTCTACCGGTATTTACGTTATCAGAAGACGCCAGTTAATTGAATTAATTGAAAAGTGTGGTCAGGAAGGCCGCCATGATTTTGTAAAGGATATCTTAATTCGTTATAAAAATCTGAAACGAATCTACGGATATAAGATTAATACATATTGGAGCAATATTTCTACAGTGGAATCTTATTATAAGACGAACATGGATTTCCTGAAGCCGGAAATCCGGGATTATTTCTTCCGCCAGTATCCGGGAGTGCAGTCTAAGATTGATGATCTGCCTCCGGCTAAGTATAATCCAGGCGCTGTTGTAAAAAACAGTTTGATTTCCAGCGGATGTATTATTAACGGACAGGTAGAAAATTCTGTACTCTTTAAGAAGGTTTTCGTTGGAAATAATTGTGTTATCAAGAATTCCATTATTTTAAATGATGTCTATCTGGGAGATAATACACATATTGAAAACTGTATCGTAGAAAGCAGAGATACCATCCGGGCAAATTCTTATTTTTGCGGCGAGGAAGGCATTAAAATTGTAATTGAGAAAAATGAACGTTACGTTCTGTAAAAAAGGCTTAAAATACCACTGCATAAGGCGGCAGTAAAGGCAACAAAGGCATGAAAGGGGAAGGTTGTATGAATATCACAGATGTAAGAGTAAGATGCGTAGCAAAAGAGGGAAAAATGAAGGCAGTAGTCTCTATTACTATTGATGAGGAATTTGTGGTTCATGATATCAAGGTCATAGAGGGAGAAAAAGGTTTATTTATTGCTATGCCAAGCCGCAAAGCAACGGACGGGGAATATAGAGATATTGCCCACCCTATTAATTCTGCAACCCGTGAAAGAATACAAAACATTATCCTGGAGAAATATGAACAGGTGTTAGCAGAGGAACCGCTGGAGGAAACGGAATCCTAAGCTGAAAAGAGAAAAGAGACTGTTGCTTTATAGGACAGTCTCTTTTTTGTCGGATAAAATTGCTCTTCTGTATTTAGTAGCTTTGACGCCAGCCGGAGGGGTATTTGTTTTTTACAGTGTTTCCTACTACTTTTCCCCAACCAAGAGGGAAACCTTTGGCGCAGATGAGTTTCCAGCCCTTTTGAGAAGTGCATTCGCCTTCTTCCAGGGAGAAAGTTTCGCCCCTTAAATAGGCAGCCAGCCGGGAGTCCTGAGGGTTTAAACTGATTTTTGAAGCCTGTGGGACATCCTTTAGAGCCATGGCAAGTGACTGGCTTGGTTCAAAACGGTTTTTCTTTAACTCTCCAAGAAAGAGACCATGGCGGAGGAATTTTAAGCCTTTTAAGGAACCTGTGGAGGCAGAGGGAAGGCGGTAAACAAAGCCATTACGTGCTTCAATGCCATTCCAGTCAACAGGTATATAGAGAGAGGAAAAAAATTCTTCCACAAGTTTCCTTTCTTCTTTTTTTAAGGTACAGGGCATTGGGGCAAAAGGTGCAGATTCCAGTGTCCCTTTTTTTCTGAGGAGCGCCAGAAAATGCCCTTCTCCATCCATATGATGGGGGAAAATGCGGCGGGTTTTCAAAAGGCGCGTATCCCCATTTCCCCACTGGGGATTTCCAGGGGTGAAGCCAGGGTAATCCTCCATGTCCAGTAACTCCATCTCAGGAAACTGTTCCAGTACATAAGAAATCAGGCCTTCATTTTCAACAGGAGAGAAGGTGCAGGTGGAATACATAAGCAGTCCTCCCGGTTTTAGCATGGAGATAGCGTGCTGAATGATTTCCTGTTGCAACTTTCCAAAGTAGTCTGGGCGTTCCTCATTCCAGGTTTTGGCTACCTCAGGGTCTTTGCGAAACATTCCTTCACCAGAGCAGGGGGCATCTACCAGAACCTTGTGGAAAAATTCAGGAAAATACCCAGCCAGACGTTTTGGGGTTTCATTAGTTACCAGAGAGTTTGTTACTCCTGAAAGCTCCAGATTTCGAAGCAGGGCTTTTGCCCGGGAAGCACTGATTTCATTGGCTACAAGAAGTCCTTTTCCCTGAAGTCTGGCAGCCAGCTCAGTGGCTTTTCCTCCCGGGGCAGCACATAAATCCAGAACATATTCGCCAGGAGTGATGTCAAGCCGGCTGGCAGGCGCCATGGCGCTGGGCTCCTGGAGATAATACAGCCCGGCAGGATAAAAAGGATGTCTGGAGGGACGGTCTTCTTTCCCATAAAAGAATCCATTGGGAACCCAGGGAATGGGAGCAAGCTGAAATGGGGCAGTCTCAGCAAATTCCTGAGCTGAAAGCTTCAGAGTATTGACTCTGAGACCGAATTTGCGTGGGGAATCATAGCTGTCTAAAAAGGCAGAATACTCTTCTCCCAG
>OKUA01001816.1_pt1 | contig 10292 bp, 7 predicted proteins | sample 1606501 | NCBI WGS metagenome assembly OKUA01 (sample SAMEA3879608, study PRJEB24766) | human gut metagenome | biome: human-associated habitat; feature: feces | place: USA | collected 1985/1987
TGGAGAACAAAGTATTCTGAAAAATTGTAGCTATGAATTTTATGCTGGTAAAATTTATGGTATTTGTGGACAGAATGGGGGAGGAAAAACAACTTTATTAAATGCAATCATGGGGCTGTTCTCAGGGGAATATTCAGGTGAGATTTTTTATGGTGATGTGAAGCTTTCAAAACTGAATATGTATCAAATGCGCAGAACCAAGCTTTCATATCTTGAGCAAGATCCTGTATTGTTTAATATGTCTGTGAGGGATTACCTACAGTTTGGAATAGAAATGAATGAAAAGATACTTCATAACCAAGAGAAGTTGATTAAAATATTTGACATTGAATATATGCTTAATAAATATATGAATGAAAATGGTGCTAATTTTTCAGGTGGGGAAAAGCAGAAATTATCAATTATCAGAGCTTTGAGCAAAGAGAGTAGCGTAGTTTTACTTGATGAACCAACTTCGGCACTAGATAAAGAAAGTATCAATCAGTTGATAGGATTTCTGCATGAGAAGAAAGAGAAAGCGGTTGTTCTGCTGATATCCCATGATCCGTATGTTTTAAAAAAGTGTGATATGATTATAGATATTCAACAGTTTAAGAAAGAAAATGAAACGATTATTTAAGAGCATGGTATTTTACATTTGCTAAAATTGCGTGAAATATCATGTTCTTTTTTACTGTGTTGTGATAAACTAAAAAGAAATAATGTATCTGCAAATAGTACAATTAAGGAAGTGAAGAGTGATGTTGAAGAAAAGTTTATGTTTGTTTTTAAGCCTTTCCATTTTGTGTCTCACAGGATGTTCTTCTGTAGAAAATATTACTTTTGAAGAACTGATGGAAGAGGTGAATGCCAAACATCAGGAAGTAGAGGCAGTGGATGCCGATATTTCAGACTACATAGGGGATTTGGTAGATGATGAACAGAGAAATCAATACTATTTGAATAGCACCCAGGAAAAATATGACCCGGAAGAGGTGCTGACACAACAACAGGCAATGGAGGATGTGACCTATTTATTTGATGCGTTTCATGATTGCTATGGACCTTATGAATATTTTGGAGGTGCCAAGGTTTTTGATGAAGCGGAGGAGAAAATAAGGGGAGAATTACAGAAGCAGGAATCCATAAAATCAGAGGATTTTGAGGAGATTTTGCTACAGCAGTTAAGATTTGTGAAAGATGCACATTTTAAAATTAACATGAAATTTCCTAATCCCACCAAGGTTCCTTTCTTTTTCAGAGAAACAGCTTTTCAAAAAACGGAAGGAGGATATCAAACTATAGATGGGGAGCAGGTGAAGTCCATAGAAGGGTACGAAAATCTGGATGAAATCATGAAACGTTCTCTTTCTAGAGAGGGGGAACTGGTATATTATCCTGTTTTATTGAAAGACTGTGACCTCTGGGATGCGCTTGAAACACCTCAAACTTGTGATGAGACCTTGACCATACACTATATAAATGGAGAGTCCGAAGAATTAGCGGCAGAACCGTATCAGATGTATACAGAAATGGACATGGAGAATTATGAAAAAAATAAGATAGTTCGTGTCTGGGAAGATGGAGAAATTCCAGTGTTTCAATTTAATGCTTTTGATGAAAAGTATAAAAATTCGATTCTTACAGGGGCAAGGACATTGAGAGAGGCACCAGTGTCCATTTTAGATTTACGTTCTAATAGTGGTGGGGATAGCAGTATAGGGAGTGAATGGATAAACCGATATACAAATAGCCAGGTTCTAGGACATAGAACTAGCATTAACACAAAAAATCAAATGATAGATTCCGATTCCGAAGAAGATTGGATTGAAAATGACAAATTGTTGATTATTCTTGTGGGAAAATATTCAGCATCCGCTTCTGAGTGGCTATTAGACTATGCTTATAATGTGGAGAATATTTTGATTGTAGGGGAAAATACGTCAGGATGTGTAATAGGAGGCACTTCAAATATGTTCTTGCCGAATAGTGCCTGCCAGATAGATATAGGAGGGGGACTTCTTAATTTATTTCCAGAGGAAGAAGGGTATATGGAGGAACTGCGAGGGATTTATCCAGACATCTGGGTGCCAGCCGGGGAAGCAGAGGAACTTATTGTGAAGTATTTAGAGCAAAATGTAGACTAGAGGAAAACGGATATGAAGAAAAAATTATGTATTATGTTAAGTCTTTCTATGTTGTGTCTCACAGGGTGTTCTTCAGCAGAAAATCTGACCTTTGAGGAACTGATGGAAGAGGTGAATGCCAAACATCAGGCTGTGGAACAGGTGACTTTGGATGATATTTCAAAATATGAAAAGGACGTGAAAACGTTAAAGGAAAGTTTTAAGAACTATGGGAAGAAGACAGAGGAGTATAACCCGGAGAAAATACTGACCAGGGAAGACGCAGTAGAAGACGTGGATTTCCTTTTTGATATGCTTTATGATTGTTATGGACCATATGAAAGTATGGGTGGTGCAAAGGTATTTGATGCCAGAGAACAGGAAGTAAAAAATGAATTGCAGACTTATGAAAATTTAACAGTAGCAGAGTTGGAAGAAATCCTTTTGGAAGAGTTAAATTTTATTCAGGATGGTCATTTCAACATTAATAAAAGTATGTTATGTAAAATAAAAATGCCTTTTTTCTTCCGGGAAGTTGCTTTTCAGAAAACCGGAAAAGGATATGAGACAACAGAGGGAGAAGTTGTGGAATCTATAGAAGGATATGAAGATATGGATGCATTGATGAAACGTTCGATTTCTCCAGAAGGTGACTTGGTATATTATCCTGTTCTATTAAAAGACGGTGATTTTTGGGAAGTTCTCAAAGAGCCACAGACTTGTGATGAAACTTTGACCATTCATTATACTAATGGGAAAACCCAGGAATTAAAAGCAGAATCTTATGAAATGTATGTAGACCCATCTCTAAGAGAGCCGGGAGGTCAGATGATTGCTTCCCGCAAATATGGAGAAATTCCGGTTTTTCAGTTTAATACGTTTGACAATGCCTATCTAAAAGAAACATTAGAAGGAGCAGAGACATTAAAAAAAGCGCCTATATCTATTTTGGATTTACGTTCTAACATGGGAGGGAATGGTATCATAGCGTCACAATGGATTAATAGATATACAGCAGATAAGGTTCCAAGAAATACATGTTGGATTGATACATGGAAAGGGCAAAGAATGTCCTTTGCGGAAGATGAGTGGATTGAACATGATAACCGTTTGATAATCCTTACAGGGAAATTTACCATGTCTGCTGCAGAATGGCTTTTGGATTATGCCTATAATGTGGAGAATGTTTTAATAGTGGGAGAGAATACATATGGAGCTTGTATAGGCAATGGAGGAGGAACTGTTTCTTTACCGAATAGTTTGTGTCAGATTTTCATGGGAAGCGGAGGGTTCATGGCATTTCCCCAAGATGAGGAGTATTTCCAGGAACTACGTGGTTTCTGTCCAGACATATGGGTGCCGGCAGAGGAAGCGGAGGAACTCATTGTGAAGTATTTAGAGAAAAATGTAGACTAGGGGAAAACGGATATGAAGAAAAAATTATGTGCTATTTTAAGCCTTTCCATTCTGTGCCTTTCAGGGTGCTCTTCTGTAGAAAATCTTACTTTTGAAGAATTAATGGAAGAAGTGAATGCCAAACATCAGGCAGTAGAGTCAGTGGATGTCAATATTTCAGACTACATAGGGGATTTGGTGGATTATAATCAGAGGAATCAATATTATTTGAATCATACTCAGGAAAAATATGACCCAGAAAAGATGTTGACGCAGCAACAGGCAATAGAGGATGTGACCTATTTATTCGATGCGTTCCATGATTGTTATGGACCTTATGAATATTTTGGCGGCGCCAAGGTATTTGACGTAGCAGAGGAGAAAATAAAGGAAGAATTACAGAAGCAGGAGTCCGTAAAATCAGAGGATTTTGAACAGCTTTTGCTCCAGGAATTAAAGTTTGTTAAAGATGCACATTTTGGCATTAATATGCAGCGCACCAATCCTGTGAAAATTCCATTTTTTTTCAGAGAAACCGCTTTTCAAAAAACAAGAAACGGATATCAGAATACAGATGGGAAACAGGTGAAGTCTGTAGAGGGATACGAAAATCTGGATGAAATCATGAAGCGCTCTCTTTCCAAAGAGGGAGAACTGGTATATTATCCTGTTTTATTAAAGGACTGTGACTTCTGGGATGCGCTTGAGACACCTCAGACTTGTGATGAGACATTAATCGTACATTATACCAATGGAGATGAAGAATTAGAGGCAGAGCCATATCAGATGTATACGGAGATGGATATAGAGCATCCAGAGAAAAATAAGGTGGCTCGTGTTTGGGAAGACGGAGAAATTCCGGTGTTCCAATTTAATATGTTTGATGAAAAGTATAAAAATTCAATTCTTACAGGGGCAAAGAAATTAAGGGAGGCGCCGGTATCTATTTTAGACTTGCGTTCTAATACTGGCGGAGATGGAGATATTCCGGGAGAATGGATGGAGCGGTATACGGGAGAGGTTGTTTCAGGACACAAAACCGTAATAGATACAAAAGAGGGGAGAAAGACGAAGCATGCAGATACAGAAGAAACCTGGGTTGAAAATGATACACTGCTGATAATTCTTGTGGGAAAATATTCTGCATCTTCCTCTGAGTGGTTACTGGATTTAGCCTATAATGTGGAAAATGTCTTGATTGTAGGAGAAAACACATTGGGAGGAATCATAGGGATGACCTCAAAAATTTCTTTACCGAACAGTGCATGTCAGGTAGATATCGGTTCAGGAAAGGTAAGCTTATTTCCAGAGGACGAAGGTTATATGGAAGAATTCCGTGGATTCTATCCCGACATCTGGGTGCCAGCCGGAGAAGCGGAGGAACGGATTGTAAAGTATGTGGAGAAGAATTGTAAATAACATACAGGATAAAAATCCCATATTGTGGAGACTTTTTACCCTGACAGGGGGCATGGAATGACACTGAAAGGCAGCCATGCCCCCTTAAAAGGAACTTTGCAGAAAAAATTTAATGGGGGTATTTTACTGCATCATTCCAGCAAGCACCTGATTTACCAGTTTACCATCGGCAATGCCTTTCACCTTTGGCATGAGGTTTTTCATAATTTTTCCCTTATCTTTTCCGGTTGGGGCATCGATTCCAAGTTCTGCCAAGACGCCTTGGATGACTTCTTTGATTTCTTCTTCTCCCAGCATTTTAGGTGCAAATTCTTCATATACAGAAATGCGATTTTTGCATTCATTTACCAGATCTTCTCTGTCAGCAGGTGTCATTTCTAAGGTTTCTTTTGTCTGTTTGATTTCCTTTAAAACAACTTCATTCTCTTCTGCTTCTGTAAGGTCTTCCCGTTTGTCAATTGCCTTGTTTTTCAGGGCAGACAAAAGCATGGAAAGAGATTCTTTTCGTTCTTTATTTCCGGCTTTCATGGCCTCTACCATAGCTTTTCTCACTTCATCAATTTTGCTCATTTTGAAACATCTCCTTTTCATAAAATAAATGTTGCCTGCATGCAATTACATGTTTCAGTATAGCATGATTTTGTGTGTAGTCAATGAATACGTAGTAGATTCCAATTATAATGAGCTGCCATGGAACGGATGATTACAGTGACTGCCATTCCAAGCAGCATGGCGGTCATATTTGTCATGCTGGTTCTCTGACAGAGAACAAAGACAATTCCACCTACAATGGAGGCGCAGGCATAAATCTGCTTTACCAGAATATAAGGGGTTTCTCTTGCCATAATGTCTCGAAGAACACCGCCTCCCACACCGGTCAGAACACCGATAAAGACAAAGAAAAACATATTTTCCCGGACAAACTTGGATGCTGTCTGGACACCAAGTACAGTGAAAATACCAAGACCGACAGTGTCACACCAGAGCATGATTCGGTCATAGTATTTACATTTGATTTTGGAGTGAATGATATCAGGATTGATATATACAATAAAAAACAGCAGCGTAGAAGTCGCAACTGCAAACAGGATATAAACAGGCTTGGCAAAGGCAGTAGGAGGAGTTAAGCCCAGGATGACATCACGCATAATTCCTCCGCCTACCGCAGTAGTAGCGCCCAGAATATTGACTCCGAAAATATCCATTTTTTTCTCAATAGCGACCATGGCGCCTGAGGAGGCAAAGGCAATGGTACCAATGATTTCAAGGACAAAGATAAATGATTCCATGTTGTAAAATATTCCCCATTTCTTTCAAAATTCATACATGCAGATAAAATTTGCACTGCACATTTCTATTATAAAATACAGAAGTAGAAATTGTAAAGAAACCCCGGGCAAATTGTTGACTTTTCTTTGTTTCTTTGATACATTAAAGGGACGTAGTTCAAAGGTTTAAATCAAAAAAGGGAGGATGATTATGAGCAAGCATAAAAACGGGAGTTTTACCAGCTCCTTTGGCTTTGTACTGGCCTGTGTAGGTTCAGCCGTAGGTCTTGGAAATATCTGGATGTTTCCTTACCGTTTAGGTGAGTACGGAGGCGCTGCGTTTTTAATTCCGTATATTTTCTTTATTGCATTATTTGGATTTGTAGGATTATCAGCAGAATTTGCCATTGGGCGCAGAGTTGGAACAGGAACCCTTGGTTCCTATGTACATTGCTGGGAATCCAGAAAAATGGGAACCGCGGGAAAGATTTTAGGATGGATTCCGCTTCTGGGTTCTTTGGGAATTGCCATTGGCTATTCTGTTATTATTGGCTGGGTGGTCCGCTTTTTAATAGGTTCTGTAACTAATACGGTGTTGGAACAGGATTCTGCACAGTATTTTGGAGAAGTGACAAAATGGATGGGAAATGTGCCATTCCATGTGATTGTAATTGCCATTACCGTATTGGTGCTTTTGCTTGGAGCTGCTACGCAGATTGAAAAAGCAAATAAAATCTTAATGCCGTTGTTTTTCCTGCTTTTTGCAGTTCTGGCAGTGCGTGTTGCATTTTTACCAGGGGCTTCTGAAGGATATAAATTTTTGTTTGTACCCAAATGGGAGGCTCTGGCAAATGTAGATACCTGGGTTATGGCTATGGGACAGGCATTTTTCTCTATGTCCATCACAGGTTCTGGTATGATTGTGTATGGTTCTTATCTGAGCAAGAAAGAAGATATTCCAAAAGCATCCATGCAGACTGCTATTTTTGATACCATTGCGGCAATGCTTTCTGCTCTGGCAATTATGCCCGCAGTGTTTGCCTTTGGAATTGAGCCAACAGCAGGTCCGTCTCTGATGTTTATTACGATTCCGAATATTTTCAAACAAATGCCATTCGGAAGAGTTTTTGCGGTGATTTTCTTCTTATCTGTATGTTTTGCGGGAATTACTTCTTTGATTAATATGTTTGAAGCTGTAATTGAAAGCTGGCAGCATAAATTCAGACTGAAACGAAATCATGCAGTGCTGCTTTGCGGAGGTATTACACTTCTGGTAGGATTATTCCTGGAGGAAGAAGCAAGAGTGGGTACCTGGATGGATTTCATTACCATTATTGTAGTTCCGTTTGGAGCGGTTCTTGGAGCAATTTCTATTTACTATATTCTGGGATTTGATAAGATTAAAGAAGAACTGGAAACAGGAAGAGAAAAGCCTTTGCCAAAGCTCTTTAAACCAGCGGCAAAATACATTTATGTACCGCTTTCTATTATTGTATTTATTCTGGGATTGATTTATAAAGGAATCGGATGATAAAAAAAGAGAAGCAATTTGCACCATGTATGTCAGAAATACTGTATGGATGTAAATGCTTCTTCTTTTTTACCAGGTTTTTCTTTTGCCAAAGGTAAAAACCGGCGGAATCCCCAGATTCTTTGGGGATTTTGGCAAAGTTACAGGAGCTGATGAAATCCATGCCACAAAGCGGTTTGGAAGTTCTGAGGCAAGGATAAAGGAAAGCAGTGCGCAAAATAAAAGGAGCGCAGCAGTTTCCAGAGGCGTATTAATCTGTTTCAGAATCGGTGTTGCTTTTAACACACTATAGATTAAACCGTGAAACAGATAAATTGGCATGGTGCGAAGGCCAAGGACAGAGAAAAAATGTTTTTTCTTTGGAATGACAGCGCACAATGCAAAAACAAGGAGAAAAGAAATTCCGTAGCAGCCCAGGCGCACAAGCATGCCGGTGCCTGGAGTCATACCCATGTCTTCATAGGAGTAACGTCCGTAGAAAATCCAGGGAGTAAGGCTAATATTGGCTGCAAAAATACCGCCCAAAAACAGCAGGAGAATGCAGACAAGAGAGCCGGCGAAAAATTTCCATTTTTTTCTTACAATTTCAAACCAGGATTCCTGGAAATAATAACCTGCCAGGAAAAACGGGTAGAAAAATAAGGTTCTTGGAATACTGAAAAAATTTCCAAGCTGTGAAAATCCAATGAGCAGACCGGCTGTTATGGCAATAAAGATACTGCCAGGGATTTTCTTAATGTATGGTGTGGCAAGCCTCCAGAAAAACAGCGCCATGAGATACCACAGGGAAAACTTGGGCCGGTTCAGATACAGTCCGGTATCCTTGTGAATCACAAACACATACAGAAGATAATAAAGCATTTCATATACCAGATAGGGAATAACCAGCTTCTGAATTAGTTTTTCAAAAGATATGGTTTTCTTAGAAAAATATCCTGAAATAAAAATAAAAGCAGGCATATGAAAAGAAAAAATCACCCATTTCAGTGTCATGAGAAATAGATTGTTACTGTAACAGGGCTCAATAAAATGTCCTGTGACTACAAGAATAATAAGCAGGGCCTTGTAATTATCTAAAAAATAATTTCTTGATTTCGTTGACATAATCTTCACTTTCATATTATTATGATAGTTAATAAATGAGAAATAAATTGTTCACATTTTGTCCGGGAATTATAATACAACGGATGCCCGGGAATTGCAAATAGAAAAAATAAGAGTTCACACCTACATTTTCGTAGATATATACAAGAAAGGATTTGGATTATGAGTGATCACCGCAGAAGCCGGCAGAGGCAAAGAGAAGAGGAAGAAGCAAGAATGCGGGAAATAGAGAGGCGCAGAAGGATTGCAAGACAGCGCAAACGCCGCAGACAGATTATGAGGAGAAGAATGATACTGGCCGGTATAGGACTTTTGCTTCTTTTAATTGGAATTATAGCGGGAATAGTGGTAATCAGAGGAAAACTGGAGGAAAAGAAAGCCCAGGAAGCCAGGGAGAAAAAGCAGCAGGAGGAAGAGGCTGCCAGACTGGAGGAAGAAAATAATACCCTTCACATGGTTGCAGTTGGGGATAATATGATTCATGATGCCATTATTAAGGCTGGAAAATCCCGGGATTGGAATTTTGACTTCCTGTATGAAAATATAAAAGAAGATATTGAAGGGGCAGATTTAGCTTCTGTAAATCAGGAGACGCCTTTTGTAAAAAGCCATAGTGAGGCTGCTGGTTATCCGGACTTTGCCACACCAACAGAAGTGGGAGATGCCCTGGCAGGCGCAGGCTTTGATATTGTGACCCATGCCACAGAGCATACCTTCGATCAGGAGGCAGATGGAGTGATTAATTCCGTATCATTCTGGAAGAAAAATTATCCGGAGGTTGTCCGTCTCGGAATCCACAGTGATGAGGATGAGAAGAACTATGAACTTCTGGAAGTGAAAAATTTCAAAATTGCGCTGCTGAATTATAGTACCATGTTAAGTGAAAACCATAAAATTGAGAAAGACGAAGCCTACATGATTGACCTTTATTCAGAAAAAACCGTTAAGGAAGATTTAAAGGCGGCAAAAGAAGACGCGGATTTGACCATTGTTTATCTTCACGGAGGAAAGGCAGATTCCATAGAACCGGATGAGAAGTTAAAGGAGAAGGTGGATTATCTGGCAGAACAGGGGGCAGATGTGATTCTTTGTTCCCACCCTCATGTTTTAAAAGGCTATGAACTTATCAAACGGGAGGATAGAGGAGAGACACTGGTATACTATTCTCTTGGAAATTTTGTCAGCGGACAGACAGAGCTGGAAAATCTGCTGGGAGGCATGGCTGATTTTACAATCAAGAAAGATGCAGACAGTGGAAAAATCAGCATTGAAGAATATTCTCTGGAACCTTTGGTTATGCATTATAATTCTGACTTTTCGGAAGCCGGAATTTATAAGTTATCTGATTATACAGAGGAGCTGGCAAAAGAACATGGGTGCAGCCAGCAGGATTCCTCGGATTCAGAAGGAGAGGAAAATGGTCAGGATAGCCTGAATAATCCAGAGGATGAAACAGGAGAGGAAGAAGAT
>OKUA01001818.1_pt1 | contig 10273 bp, 10 predicted proteins | sample 1606501 | NCBI WGS metagenome assembly OKUA01 (sample SAMEA3879608, study PRJEB24766) | human gut metagenome | biome: human-associated habitat; feature: feces | place: USA | collected 1985/1987
GGATCCACATCCTGCAAGCATCGTAACTGCCATTACCATAGCAAGCATGATTCCTAAAAACTTTTTCATTTTTTTCTTGACTTTAGTATGGTAAATTGGTAACATGGTAGCATGTTTTAAGAAAGATTTATCAGAGGAGAGAGAAAAAAAGATGAAAAAGAAATTATTAGCAGCCGCTTCCGCGTTTCTTATGCTATTTACCGGAAGCTTTTCCGTATACGCTCTGCGTCCGGACTCTGAACGAGTACACGACGGCATTGATATAAGCGAATATCAGGGCAACGTTAATTTTGACGAGCTTAAGAACTGCGACATTAAAACCGTTTATATAAGAGCGGCTGCCGGAGATTATACTGATTCAGAATTTGAAAATAACAGTCGAAAGGCAAAAGAAGCGGGAATAAAATTCGGTTATTATTTTTACGTTACAGCACGAAACGCCGAAGAAGCCCGCCGACAGGCCGAACGCTTTGCGGATCTGATCAGGAATAAGGACTATAGCTGCCGCCCTGCAATGGACTTTGAAGAATTTTCAGGTCTTTCGCGAAGAGAGATAAATGAAATCGGAACTGCCTTTATGGAAAGACTTCACGAACTTATTTATACAAAACCGATGATATATACGGACGCCTTTGCTGCCGACAGCATCTGGGACGAAAATTTTGCCGAATATCCTTTATGGGCGGCGGATTACGGCGCATACGAGCCTGATATAACTCGAGTTTTCACCAACGGCTGGAGCGGTTTCCAGTTTACTGACGACGGAAGAGTATGCGGAGTAGACGATGCGGTGGACAGGGATAGATTTACTGATACCGTTTATATAACTGACGATGAAAATGAAAACCGTCCTGACGAGAACTTTATCTATTACAGGGTAAAGGCAGGCGATACCCTCTATGATATTGCAAGAAGATTCGATACAACAGTTGAAGAAATAGCAAGGGAAAACAGAATAACTAATGTCAATCTTATTTTTGTCGGCGAAGTTTTAAGAATCAAAAGATAACTATAATGAAAAGCTGTAAAATTTAAAATAAAAATAAATGCGCAGAACGGTCAGATAACTGATCCTGCGCATTTTTTCAGCCTTAAATCGAAATTATAAGAACGTAAAGCTTTCTGTGTGAAAGCGGTAATTATACAAGCGTTTATTATAATGCCGTACCCTTCTTAGGTATAAACAAACCCGTCATATCCGCACCCTCTAATGCAAGTAGCTTTTGTTTTATTTCCACGCCGCCGGCATAGCCGGTCAGGCTGCCGTTTGAACCGACTACACGATGACATGGTATTATAATAGAAACAGGATTGCGCCCTACCGCTCCTCCAACAGCTTGTGCGGACATTTTTGAAAATCCGTTATTTTGAACGAGCTTTTTAGCTATTTCGCCATAAGTAATAGTCCTGCCATAGGGAATCTCGCAAAGAATCTGCCAGACCGCTTTACGGAACGGACTGCCATCCGGCGCGATATTCAATTCCATTACCGACGGTCTTTCGCCAGCAAAATACCTGTCAAGCCATCGCCTTGCCTGAGCTAAAACGGCTGAATCGCCGACTTCCTTTATTTCCTCACGAACGGTTCCGAGATAATATTTCTGCCCTTCTATCCAAAGACCAACCAAAGCATCGTCCTTTTCAGCAAGTAAAAGCTTTCCGATCGGCGAAGAATAATGTGTTGTGTAAATCATACCTTATTCCTTAGACCTCAATTTTAACTTATGAAAAAGCGCTTAGTAACGCTGTTTCAGTTATATGCATTTACGGCTTTTCCTTAAATTCTTCCAATATTCTTTTAGCGTTTTAACAATCGTTCTTCATTGGTATGCCCTCGCTTCGAAGCAGATCCCCCTGCTCGCTCCATCCGGGAACAAGTCTTCCTGCATGATTAACCACGCGATGGCATGGATACCTACCGTAATAATCAGCCATACTCAACGCTCTTCCCACAAGCCGCGAGTATTTTTCCCTGCCGATAAGTCTTGCGATCTGACCATATGTAGCTACTTTTCCTAAGGGAATTTCCGCAACTACTGACAGAATTTCATATATAAGGTCCTCTTTTAATATGTTTTTCATACCGTCTGCCTTACCTTTCTTCAATAACAAATTATAGTATCGTATAAGAAGCAAAACAGCCTTAACGCAGCAATTTATCAAAAACCGACGGAGATACATTCTAACAGTATCTCCGCCGCAATTTAAAGCCGTTTAAACGGCTTATAGGTTATACCCAATAATTTCTGCTATTGAAAAGACGATATTATAAAAATAACAGTCTACTCAATAACTGTAATAGTTTCTGCGGTAAATCCCTCTTCTGAAATTATATTCTTTATTTCGACGTCCGAAGCGCTGATCTCAGCTTCCGCATAGCCGTCAGCCAGATTCACTGAAATATTTTTCGCACCGATTTCTTCCAACGCGGACTTTACCGCATTTGCACAATGCTCGCAGCTCATACCGTCAATTTTAATATGCTTCTTCAATTATTTTCAACTCCTTTCGCCGCCGAAAATTCGCTAAGTTTCCGGCGCATATCATTTTGCTGAATTAGATATATTAAAGACCGTCAGGATTATTAAGGGTAAAATTCCAGCTATCCCTGCACATATCGTCAACGGTCATTTTAGCCTCCCAGTTAAAAAGCTTTTTAGCAAGCGATGTATCTGCATATGAAACTGCAATATCACCTGAACGCCTCTGCGTTATCTCAACGGGAATACTTTTACCGCACGCTCTTTCATAAGCGGCTACTACATCGAGTACACTAGAGCCTTTTCCGGTACCGAGATTAACGGGGATAAAGCCGCTGTTCTCTTCAGCGTATTTCAAAGCTGAAATATGACCCTTAGCAAGATCCACTACATGAATGTAATCCCTGACGCCGGTACCGTCCGGAGTGTTATAATCATTGCCGAATACCTTAAGCTTTTCCAACTTTCCCAAAGCTACCTGCGCTATATACGGAACAAGATTATTTGGTATACCGTTCGGGTTTTCTCCGATAAGACCGCTCTTATGCGCGCCGATAGGATTAAAGTACCTTAGGGAAACGACATTCCACGATTTGTCCGATAATGTAATGTCTTTTAAAATCTGTTCTATCATAACCTTGGTATAACCGTAAGGGTTGGTAGCGGAGGTAGGCATATCCTCTGTATACGGCGCTTTATTATTTACTCCGTATACGGTTGCCGACGATGAAAAGACCATTGTTTTGCAGTTATATCTTTTCATAACTCTAAGCAGGTTTATAGTGCCGGAAATATTATTATGATAATACTCCAGCGGTTTTTCAACCGATTCCCCGACAGCCTTCAGACCTGCAAAATGAATCACTGCGGCAATCTCATTCTTTTCAAAGATTTCAGCAGTTTTATCAAGATCAAGCATATCGGTTTTATAAAATTTTACCGTCTTTCCGGAAACCTTTTCTATGCGCTCCACGCTTTCTCTTTTGGAATTACTGAGATTATCCATTATTATTATGTCATATCCGTTTTCAAGCAGCTCAACACAGGTATGACTTCCTATAAAGCCTGTACCTCCGGTAACCAAAACTTTACTCATAGCTTCCTCCTATTTCAGCACAGCCGTGCCGTCTTATTTTTAATATATGACATCTGCCGTCTCCCAGCAGCTTTTCACTTTCCCGTTTAAAATATCCTACCATATCATCAGGTACATAGGCCTGAACCGTACCTCCGAATCCTCCGCCGTGCACTCTGAACGCACCCTCTCCGTCAAGTATTCTCCCGCAATGAGCGAGTACGACTGACAACGGCTGATATTTGACGTCAGACGGATCAAAAACATTCTGAAGATACATAAAAGACGATTTTCCAGAATTATCTACCTCTCTTAAAAATTTCTGAAAATCATTTTTATTCAGAAGCTCGGCACACCTTATTACTCTTTTGTCTTCATTGAAAAAGTGCCATGCTCTTAAAACCGCCCTGTCCCCGCATTTTTTTCTGGCATCTCCTATATAAGCTAAAAATTCGTCCTCATCAAGCCTTGATAACGCAGTTTTGCCGAAAAAATTCGCCACTGACTTCATTTCACGGGTAATCGTTTCATATTCTCTGACATTATCATTATCAGTTCCGCCGCTGTCCAGCATACATATAGTATATCCGGATTTTGAAAAGTCATAATTCACTTTTTTCACAAAAGGAGTATCGCTATCGTAAAAATCTATCCAGATTATCCCGCCGACAGCCGAAGTGAGCTGATCCATAAGTCCGCAGGGCTTTTTATAATAATAATTTTCAGCAAATTGTCCTATTTGAGCTATTTCCTCCGGAGATACCGAATTATCCATAAATAGATAATTCATTATACAGCCTATTAAAACCTCAAACGCCGCAGAAGAGGAAAGTCCGGCGCCGTGTATAATGTTTGACGTGGTATAGCAATCAAAACCGCCGAGCTCTTTTCCCATCAGATAAAACTTAGCGGCGATCCCTCTGATTAGCGCTATAGATTTATGTATTTCATTAGGATACGGATCTAAATCAGCTATTACAAAGTCTCCAAGCGGCGAGTATTCCCGCGGATCCCCCTTTATTTTAAGTGAAACAGCTATTTCGTCTATAGGAAAGCCGTTTGATTTAACTCTTATAACCCCGTCATTATTGGGAGATACAATACCAATAGTGTCCAAATCAACACTTGCTGAAAGAACGTTGCCCCATTGATGATCCGTATGATTTCCTGAAATTTCCATTCTTCCTGGCGCCGAAAATAAACTGATTTTTCTTTCAGTTCCAAAATAACGCTCAAATAAATTTAACGCACTGACTATACGCTGCCTTTGATAACTTAACTTTTCACATCCATAAAGATCTGACAATATATTATCATAGCCGCCGGAATCAATTTTTTTCAGCGCTTCATCAACACTTTCCATTTAATCCCCCTTTTTAGTAAATCTTAAGTATAGTATATAATAAAGCGACATTTTTTTCAAGTATAATTGAAAAATACTGCAAAATATTGTATAATATATACTAACTGATAAGGAGGAATTTATGCAAAAAATTTTAGGATATATGAGAAAAGCCATTCAAGAATTTGATCTTATTTCAGACGGCGATTCCATAGCGGTAGGTATATCTGGCGGAAAAGACAGTCTTGTTTTATTAAACGGTCTTGCGTTACTCAGGAGATTTATAGGTATTGATTATAGGCTTGTAGGAATTACGCTTGATCCACAATTTAAAGGTACCCCTGGAGATTTCAGTTCAGTTGCAGGACTTTGCTCCGGCCTTGACATAAAATACCATATTATTCAAACTCATATCGGCGAAATAGTTTTCGATATACGCAAGGAGGAAAATCCATGCAGTCTGTGCGCAAGAATGAGAAGAGGCGCGCTGCATGACGCAGCTAAACAATATGGCTGCAATAAAATTGCCCTTGGACATCACTATAATGACGCAATAGAAACCTTTATAATGAATTTATTTAACGAAGGCAGAATCGGTTGCTTTTCTCCGAAAAGCTACCTTTCACGTAAAGACATAACATTAATCCGTCCGCTTGTTTTTGCTCCGGAAAAAGAAATATGCAAGGCAGCCTTAAAGAATGAATTAAATGTTGTAAAATCAAAATGCCCTGCCGACGGACATACAAACCGTGAGAAAACAAAGAATTTTATCCGGCAAATGGATAAGGAGAACAGCGGCTTTTCAGACAGAATATTCGGTGCTATGCGAAGAAGCAATATTGACGGCTGGGGAGGAGTCGGCTTTTCAGAATCCGGTAATGACTGATCAAATACTTTAAACCATCGTTTAGTTACGATGGTTTTTTTGTTGGGAAATAAAAAAAGTCCCCTTGAAACAAGGGGACAATTTTATGAAAAATTAACGACTAACTTAAATTAGTGTTTTTTCTTAAGAACAACTGCTGTTGCACCAGCTGTTACAAGACCAGCTACTGCTACTGCTACGCCAGCTGAACCTGTCTTAGGTGAACCTGTCTTCTTAGGAGCTACTGTTGTAGCAGGTGCTGCTGTTGTTACTGCAGGAGCCTCTGTAGGTTCTTCTGTTGGCTCTTCTGTCGGCTCTTCTGTAGGTTCTTCTGTCGGCTCTGCTTCAATTGTGATAGAACCAGCCTCAGCTACTGGAGATTCAACATATGCACCGCCGTTATCAAGGCTTGTGATAGTGATACCGATGTCATATACTGTACCAGCTTCTGCATCTGCAGGAATACCAAATGTAATTGATGAGAAATCTGTCTTAAGACCGTTTGGAGCTACATATGTAGCTGAAACTGAACCAGCAACAGATTCATCTGTAACCAGTGCGCCTGTAAGAGTTTCAACAAGTGTAAGTTCCTCAGGATATGTTACTGTAAGAACAGCGCCCTGAGAGTCAATATCGCCGATAAGTGAAAGACCTACTGTAGCTTCTGTTGTACCGTAAGGAACTGTTACATCAGCAACCTTAACGCCTTCACCTGCCGCACTTGCAGACATCATTGATGCTGCGCCAAGTACTGTCATAGAAGCCAATACTGCAATTGCTCTTGAAAATACATTCTTCTTCATTTTTAATATTTTCCTTTCTTTTCTATATTTGTTAAGCATAAGCCGGAATTCCGGCTTATGCGAAAACAAAACTTAATTAATGATTACTGATTATCAGGTTTTAATCCAGTTCTGATAATCGTTACTAACCTTAGTCCAATCTCCGTTTACCGTAGGAAGAATAAGCTTAGCAACATTGATTGCATCATACAGATCTACAACGCCGTCCTCATTGTTATCGCCGAGGAATTCCTGGAATGAACCCTTAGGAATATCAATAGGCTTTGTTGGGAGAATAAACGTAGCAACTGTGATTGCATCGTAAAGGTCAGCCAATTCGCCGCCGCTCATATTAGCGTCGCCACGAGGTCCGATCTTAACAGGGATTGATGCAGTCTTGGTTGTACCGTTATATTCAACAGTAAATTCAACTGTATAATCAAAGTTCTCACCGTCGTAAACATCGGCAGGCGTATCAGCAAATTTAATTACTGCGTCTTCAGTTACGTCTTCATCACCAAGCATAACAACGATACCATTCTTAAAGAATTCGACGTTATCATTATGATACCACTGATCGCTGTCTTTGTCAACATCGTAATTTGTGACAATTTCTATGTCATTTTCTCCCGTACCCGTTGTTACAGTTGTAGAAGTATCTGGAGCTTCAGTTATAATAACTGTTTCGGTTACTATTACCGTTTCGGTTACTATTACCGTTTCTGTTACAATTACCGTTTCAACTACCGGAACTGTTACCGTCACTGGCACCGTTACAATAACTGTCTGAGACGGAACTACTACCGTTTCTGTCACAACTACAGTTTCAACTACTGGAACAGTCACCGTTACCGGAACTGTCACAATAACTGTCTCGGACGGAACTATTACTGTTTCAGTCACAACTACAGTTTCAACTACTGGAACAGTTACCGTTACTGGCACTGTCACAGGAACTGTTACTGGTACTGTTACAGGAACCGTCACAGGTACTGTTACAATAATCGTCTTTACAGTATCATCGCCTGTTTCAGGAGCCTTTGTTGATGTTGTAGTTACAGTTGTTTCAGGAGCCTTTGTTGATGTTGTAGTTACAGTTGTTTCAGGAGCTTCTGTTGTTGTAACAGGCTCTGTTGTTTCAGGCTCTGTTTCGCCCTTGATTGTGATAGAACCTTTTTCTACTATAGGTGTGAGATATGTGTAGCCTTCGCCGCCGCCTGTAACAAGTACTACCGGCTTCGGAGCGCCGTTTGAACCGTGAATGTCTATCTCATAAACTTCGCCCGGCTTTGCGTCTTCCGATACCTTAAAGGTCATCTTTGCAATCGGGAGAGTCGGATCGTTCGGGATTTTCTCTTCTGCTGAAGATACTACGTACAACGCTTCTTCCAGAGTAATTGTCGCGCTCTTATCAAGACCCCAGTCCTGAACCATCTTTGTTACTTCAAGCATTGTTCTGTCAAACATTGCTCTTGCTTCAAGTCCTCTGATTTCTTTTCCCTGCGTATCTATATACATATTAACTACTACTTCTTCACCCGGAGCAGCTTCTACCTTATCTGCCCAGAGATTAGCGTCGCCAACATATACACGATTATCTTCACTTTCCGTCGTTGCTTCAGAAGGCTCTGTCGTTCCCTCGGTTGAAGGAGAGGAGCTTCCGAGTGTAATTGTAGCCGGAATCTTAGTTACAGAAGCTGAATAATCAACGTTTACAAGTCCGTAATTAGGATCATCCTTATCTAAGCCGGCTGCCGTAGAGTTACCCGACAATAACTCAAACTGATTGTCAAAATCAATCGTATATTCGCCTTCAGCCATTGAGCTGTCAAAAGTAACGTCGAATGTAACAACCGACGCGTCGTTGTCATTCTTTACAAACCATTTATCAGGACCGTTCTGAATAAAGAAATTTGTTCCCGATATACCGGAAGCGTCAAAGTCTCTGTTGAACTTTCCTCCAGTACCATTTACGTTTGTAAGACCGTTCACTTCTGTAAACTTTAAATTAGATAAAGTAATTCCGCTGTCGCTTGCAGCAAATCCTGATTTAAGATATGTAACTAACTCATCGTCACCAAAATTATCTACTAACATAGCAACAGTCGTTTTAGCGTTTCCGGCCTTAACCTCATCCATAGTGAAAGATGATTTTTCAGGCACTAAGCTGAACTGGCTTACTGACTCTTTGACTACTAACCTATCAAAGGCTGACGCTGTAAACGGCAACGCGCTTGCAATCATGGTACCAACCATAGCCACAGATGTCAGAGCCGAAAGAATTCTACTCTTCTTCATCACTATTTTTCCTTTCTGTCTGCTTTCTCCCGCAGACCGCTGTTTTTTTATTTACGGATCCCCCGTTATTTTAAACCGTTAGGCTTAAAAACTTATTTATATTTGCAAATTACTGAGCTGCTCCGAGATTATCCTCTGTAACAACCATTGCCACAAAATTCATAAGCACCAGACTGTCCTGAGCGTCAATCTTCATATCTCTCAGACAATCGGCGTTAGCCTTGCCTTCGGCAGTAAGCGCATTGCTTTCATTATCCAATATGTACATATTAAGCGCTACTACGTCGGCGATATTTATATAGCCGTCCACATTAACATCGCCGTATTTGGTTCCTACCGGAATATCCTCCGTAGAGCCCTCCTCTGTTGAAGACTGAACATCTCCTGTAACTTCCACATAGCCGTCGGTAAATACCGGATCATATACTGTTATCGCTTCATCCGACGACATATAACCGAATATAATGCTTGCATTAGTTGCAGAATCTCCCGGCTTTACAGCTCTGTCAATAGGAACTATCTTGAAGTCCGCCTTGTCGCCGGCGGCCGCGGTTTCCTTAACAGTACCTGTAATACTTAGAAATGTACCGGAGCCCGTAAGATAATAATCAGGATTTACTGTACCCAATGCATACATTATGCTGATAATATCAGTGTCGATATTGCATTCAAAAGGCGACGGCAGATCTGTTTCCACACCCGACACGTCTTTTGCCAATGCGCCAAGCTCTACACTTTCAACAGTAACCAATGATGAATCATATGAAATTCCAAAATCACATCCGTTGAGTCCGGTATCGGGGATATTGGACATATCTAACGTTAATGTAAAGCTTCCGCCTGCTTCAGCGGTTGTATTGCTGATACCGACGCCGAAGCCGTCTTCAGCCGATACAATTGCAGAAACCGAAACAGACGCCAACGTTGCGGCTGCCAAAAGTCCCGCAATTACTTTTTTGGTCCTCATTTGCGTTTTCCTCCTTTTCTGATTAAGCATAATATTTTATCTATAACAAGGGAATTCTTTCGCTGTACATTCCCTTCATTATATTCGACCATGTGAGCAATTAAACGTTTATAATCTATTCACATTACAATTATAAGTTAAATGCACATTAAAGTCAATAGGTATTCAAGCTTTTTGTATGGTTTTATAAAATAAATCACCTGGAATTGTTGAATATAATGAATAAATCTTCATTTTATCGCGCTTTAAACATTATATACAATAATTCTTCACAATCCGCCCCGAAAATACCATAATTATTCCAAGCTGATACCAACTCTATTATAGACGATACTTAATCAAAAGTCAAGAGAAAACTTAAACAAATACAAATTAACTTTTGTCTAATTATACACTAAAAGACTTTTTGTGTAAAGCTTTTTATTATACATTAAATAACTTTTGTTTAGTTTTTATAAATGAGG
>OKUA01001822.1_pt1 | contig 10260 bp, 10 predicted proteins | sample 1606501 | NCBI WGS metagenome assembly OKUA01 (sample SAMEA3879608, study PRJEB24766) | human gut metagenome | biome: human-associated habitat; feature: feces | place: USA | collected 1985/1987
CCAGCCAGGACAGTTTGCCTGTGAAGAAAAAGTAGAAGTAGTTGGACCAAAAAGCAGCCTGAAAATGTCTGTTTTAGGACCAGTGAGAAAAGATACACAGGTTGAAATCTCTCTTACAGATGCAAGAAGCATCGGTGTAACTGCTCCTATTCGTGAGTCTGGAGATATCGCAGGTTCAGGCGCTTGTAAATTAGTAGGTCCTGCTGGTGAAGTAGAACTGACAGAAGGTGTAATCGCTGCAAAACGTCACGTACATATGACTCCGGAAGACGCTGAAAAAGCAGGCGTTGCTGACAAACAGATTGTAGAACTGGCTATTGAATCTCCAAACGGAAGAAGCCTTACTTTTGGTGATGTAGTAGTTCGTGTAAGCGCTTCTTATGCAACAGCAGCACACATTGATACAGACGAAGCAAATGCTCTGGCTCCTGCAAGAGAATGCTACGGAGAAATGATTGTAAAATAAGAAATCAGAAAATTATGGAAGGGCTGTCGCACTGCGATGGCTCTTTTGTTTTGAGTATCAAAAAATCTCATTGTCTTTCCAGTGAAAATCAGCTATAATAAAGGAATCAGAGTGGAAAAGGGGTGATGAAATGGAGCATTTTGAAGTCTTTCATGATGTTTTGGTAAAGTTGTTTCAGGAGATTATGGATATAGAAGAAAAAGCGTTGATTACTTCAGAGTTTCAGGATATTTCGGTGAATGATATGCATATTATGGAAGCCATTGGGGAGGAAGGCTCCAAAAATATGTCATCTGTAGCCAAACTGTTATCTGTGACAGTTGGAACTCTGACTATAGCCATGAATAACCTGGTGAAAAAAGGTTATGTACACAGGATCAGAAGCGAAGAAGATCGAAGGGTAGTTCTTATTTCTCTTACGGAGAAAGGAAAAGCAGCAAACAGGCATCACAGGAAATTCCACGAAGGCATGATTCAGGCGCTGGTGAAGGATTTAAATGAGCAGGAGCAGGAAATTCTTGTGAAATCCCTGCTGAATCTGAGAACATTTTTTGACTCCTATCAGAAGAAATAAGAGCTGGAACTGTATAAATATTTTTGATTATTATTTTGTATCCCAGCTCTTAGTTGATTGATATCATGGAGTTTCATATTGGAAAAGAAGATATTTTTTTACCACCGGGAAGGGTGCGGGACCGATTTCCAGGATTTTCTGATGAAAATCTTTTAGCTGGAAGTCGGTTCCTTTTTTGTTTTCCACTGTGGTGCGAAGGTCTGTGAAGTTTAAGAAACCAAGGTAATACTTTAAGTAATTAGTAGGATTTTCCACAATGTACTGAAAAATTTCCTGGCATATTTCCTGGGAAGCAATACCAAAGGAGGAGAGGGTGTTGGTAACCTCCTGGAGGGTCCAGCCCTGATAATGAATTCCAATATCCAGAATGGAGTACAGGCACAGACTTATAGAACGGTTTCGGTTTAAAAGTTCCATCACCTGGGGAGAAATGTTCAAAAATTCTGCTCCGTAGCCATAAGCCATGGATTCCACATAGGTAGCCCAACCTTCCACATAGCCGCTGCATCCCAGAAATTCCCGGATAAGGGAGGGCTGTTGTCTGCCAAAATATAAGGTCTGATACAAATGTCCGGGAAATCCTTCATGAGCCAGAGTGGTGAAGAGTTCTGCTTCAGAGACCTGACTGGCGCCATTGATGTAAATAGCATTTGGTGACAAAGTATCTAAGGGTGGAGTGAGATAAAAAGCAGGGCTTGAAAAGTCCTCCATTGCTTTTGGAACTGCTTTTACCTCATAATCAGGGGCTTTCAGAGAAGGAAAATCCCGGGTCATGGTTTGGTTCAAATAAGCAAGCATTTCCTGAGGAGAATAGGTTGTGCTTTGGGTCAGCTTTGCAGCCTTGGAGAACAGAGACGGGTCTTGCTGAAGGAGATTTTGGATTGCCATGGTATCCGCTTTTAGCTGTTCCATAAGCCGTTGCTGAATCTCTGGAATCGGACGGAAATCTCCCACATTATTTTTCAGGAGATACTCATAATACTGGGCGCCATCGGGAAGATGGCAGAGACCTCCCCAATTTTTTCCTGTACCGCAAAGCTTCTCCAAACCTTCTGCCAGATTCTCATAGGCAGGAAATACACATTTTTTTAAAAGCTTTTTATGCATAGACTTATAAGAGTCAGCCTGTTTTTGGGTGATGACTTTCTGCTGTTTCAGGTCTGCAAGCTGTTCTTCAAACATGACATCCAGGAAATTTTCTTCTTTTTGAGAAGAAAAGGCAGTACACTGCTGAATAATGCCTTTGGCACAAGTGTCATTCATAAAAAGTCCCTGAGCAGATTTTTCTTTTTCAAATTCCAGGATGCTGTTGAAATATTCAGGAATACAGGTCAGAAGAGAAAAATAGTCTTGTATATCCTGGGGAACACGGAAAGTATATTCAGCCAAAAGAGCAGGGAGCTGAGCCTGAATCCCAAGATTGGGTCCAAGGGGTTCCTGGAGAAGATAGAAATCAGCAGCAGAAAGCTGCAGGGAAAAATCCAGCCGGAGCATATCGTAAATCATGCGGTTTTCGGAAGATAAATTTTCATAAGAGAAATCTTCCAGCTTTTTTTGCAGAGCGGCTAGTTGTTTACCGCTTTGTTTCAGTACATCAGGCTCCATGGTTCCAAGACTGATGGTGTAATCTTTTATACCGTAATCTTGTGGATACGCCAGAGTATAATGCAGATTCAGGGTATTGGAAGAGAACTCTTCCAGGGCAATCCGGTCTGTAAAACGCTGGAATCTGGCATCTTGAGAAAAAGGATATCGCAGACAAAAAACAGAAATCCCAAAACACAGAAGCAAAATCAGACCCAGGATGACAAGGTGACGTTTTTTTGATAAAAAGGCTTTCAAGAGAAACTCCTTGGACATTTGAAATCTTTTTACAGTTTATGAAAAAAATGAAGGGGTATGCGTATTTTTCTTGGAAAACTACGGTTCTTTGTGTTAAGATTTCTCTATGTAGGGAAAACTTAGAAACAGGATGTGCAAAAATCCAGGAAGGGGATGTTTATTTGAAGAAGAAGTGGATGCTATTGCTTCTTGCTGCAGCTCTTTTGGGCTGTGGAGGATGCCGGGGACAGGAAGAAGAGCCTGTACCGTTTCCAAAAGAGGAAGAGACTGATGCCAAAGAAGAGGAAATCCAGGAATATCCGGTGGAAATTTCCGGAAATTTATATGATTTTCAATTTGCTATAGACGGAGAAGTAAAAAGCCTTCCATCCAGAATTCAGGAATGGATTAGACAGGGATGGGAATATCCAGAAGAGAAACAAAAAGCTATGTTGGAGACAGATTCTTATATTGAAGGAGAAGTTTTAAAACAGGGAGAAAAGCAGCTTACAGTGGATTTGGTGAATCTGGAGGGAAAGGAAACCCAGGTGATGGACTGCTATGTAGGGGGAATCACGCTGACTTATGAAAAAGACGGAAGCGTCTGTCAGCTTCCAGGAGGCATTACTCTTGGTAACAGAGGCCTATGGAACGCCAACAGATGAATACAGTGAAAAGGAAGAGCTTTATGTGACCTATGAATTTGGAACGTATAAGAAGGCAGAACTGGTTTTTGACACAGAGGAGGAAATTTTGCAAAAAGCAGTGCTGAAAAATTACAGGGAGCCGGTTTCAGAAGAAGAGGAAATCAGCAGGGAAACCCCGGAAGAAGTGACCGCCTATGAAACGCCTCAGAAACTTACGGAAAATCCGGCGGATTATATTGTCTCTTATGGAAGAGAAATGTATGAGATTCCGGCGCCTGTATCAGAATTTGTGAAGAATGGGTGGAAAATCCAGGAAGAAGGCTCAGATTCTTATGTAAAAGCAGGACGGCATGGGTATGTTACTCTGGAACAGGAAGGTACGGTTTTGTATGCAGTGGTGAAAAATTACAGCAATCAGACAGTTTCCGCAAAGCATGCCTTTGTAACTAAAATTTCCGGTGATTTTGATGTGGTAAAGGTTCCCATTACTATAGGAAAAGGAATTACACTGGGAATGACAGAAGAAAACATGAAGCTATTGCTGGATGGGATTCCCCTGGAAACCCAGAAAGAAGAACAGGGAACTTCCTATTATATATACACAGACAATACGAAGAAAAATTTTATCCGTATTTTCACAGACAAAGACCTGGGGCTCATCCGGGAAATTGAACTGTCCAACAGTCCGGAGCAGCTCACCGCCTACACACAACAAGCCTCTGAATCCATACCAGAATCACTTCCGCTGGGAGAAGGAAGGTAAAACAAAAAGCACAATGTAATTTTAAAAAATTAAGAAAGAACTATAGTATTGAAAGCATATGGAGAACAGTATTCATGTTCTTCATATGTTTTGGTACTGTAGTTCTTTTTTTGATTTTAGGTTACATAAAAAGGAGATAAAATGTAACCCGCAAAATTACGCAAATTATTGACAGGAAAACGAAGGATTCGGGGCGGAAGTTGTCAGAATATTCACGATTGTAAATTATATACAAAAAAAGTCGAAGTATGTAGAATTACCCACAATTTGTCCTCAAAATTATCCACATGGAAAAACCCTTGAAACAGTGGAAAAGTAAAGTTATACACTAAGTTATCCACATTATCCACAAAAATGTGTGTGGAAGAATGTGATTTACATAATTTGATAAAGAACAAAGGTTTTGTTCATATGTTATAAAAAGGCTTTTTATGGGGAAAAAAGGCGGATTCCCATTGACATTTTAAAAGTCAATTTTTTAACAAGCCCATGCAAAATTCACCGAATTACAGATAAAATTCGTAAAATAATCAGAAAATTAAGGTTTACAATAATATGGTGTAAATTGTAAACGAAAGAACATGTAAAATCTCCATGTTAAATAAGAGATTTTGGGATTTTACATATATTTAACGGTTTTATGGTTGGTGATTTTACAAAACATCTTTATAGTGATGGATGTCAACAAGGAAAACAAAAAATTTAAGGATAAAAAGGAGACTTCTATCATGAAGAAGAAAGTATTAGCAGCAATTTTAATGGGAACTATGGTATTTAGTATGGCAGCATGTGGTGGAAATGATACAAAAAAAGAAGATAGCAATAAAGAAAACTATGGAACAGAGGAAGAAGCCAATGCAGGGGAAAGTTTAGAAGGTGAAATTTCCGTAATTTCCCGTGAAGAGGGTTCCGGAACCAGAGGTGCTTTTGTAGAACTTTTTGGTATTCAGGAAGAGATTGACGGAGAAAAAGTAGATATGACTACAGAGGATGCATCTGTAACAAATAGTACCTCTGTTATGATGACAAATGTGGCACAGGATCCATTGGCTATCGGTTATATTTCCCTTGGTTCTTTAGATGACACTGTAAAAGCAGTCAGCATTGACGGAGCAGAAGCAACAGTAGAGAACATCAAAAATGGTACATACACGATTGCAAGACCATTTAACATTGCAACAAAAGGTGAAGTAAGCGACATCGCACAGGATTTCATCAACTACATTATGAGTGCAGAAGGTCAGGCAGTCATCACAGAGAACGGATATATCGGTTCTGATGATGCGGCAGCATTCGAATCCAACGGAGCAACTGGTAAAGTGACAGTCAGCGGTTCTTCTTCTGTAACACCGGTTATGGAAAAATTAAAAGAAGCTTATTGTGCAATAAATCCAGATGTACAGATTGAACTTCAGGAAAGTGATTCCACAACAGGAATGGAATCTGCATTAAATGGAACATATGATATTGGTATGGCATCCAGAGAATTAAAAGATTCTGAAACAGAAGGCGGACTTACCGGAACTCAGATTGCTTTGGATGGAATTGCGGTTATTGTGAATAAAGAAAATTCACTGTCAGATATTACTGCTGACCAGGTGAAAGACATCTATACCGGAGAAATTACAGACTGGTCTGAACTTCAGTAGTTTAAGAAAGGATAGGAGCAAAGCGCCATGAAAAATGTCAGGGAAAACTTGATGAAATACCTGTTTCTGTTGTGTGCCTGTGTCTCCATTCTGGCAGTTGTCTTAATTTGTGTATTCCTTTTTGCCAATGGTATTCCTGCCATTGGCGAAATTGGTGTCTTTAAGTTTTTGCTGGGTGAGAGATGGAAGCCAGGAAACAATATTTATGGAATCCTTCCTTTTATATTAGGAAGCATTTATGTTACAGCAGGAGCCATTGTGATTGGTGTACCTGTAGGAATTTTTACTGCAGTTTTTATGGCAAGGTTTTGTCCTTCCAAACTGTATCGTTTTATGAAGCCAGCCATTGATTTGCTAGCAGGTATCCCTTCTGTTGTTTATGGATTTTTCGGTATGGTGGTATTAGTGCCCTTTGTACGGGAATTTTTTGGAAGAACCCTGGGATTTGGCGGAAATGGCTCTAGTATGTTTACGGCTTCCGTTATGCTCGGAATTATGATTTTACCAACCATTATAAGTGTGGGAGAATCAGCTATTCGGGCAGTGCCAAATAGCTATTATGAAGGCTCCTTAGCTCTTGGGGCAACTCATGAACGAAGTGTGTTTTTTACGGTGCTTCCGGCAGCGAAATCCGGTATTCTGGCTGGTGTGATTCTGGGAATTGGACGTGCTATTGGCGAGACCATGGCAGTGATTATGATTGCGGGAAATCAGCCTCGTATGCCGAAAGGTCTGTTTAAAGGTGTTCGTACCCTGACTTCCAATATTGTTATGGAAATGGGATATGCCACAGATCTTCACAGAGAAGCTCTTATTGCAACAGCAGTTGTATTGTTTGTATTTATTTTGCTTATTAATCTGTCATTTTCGATTTTAAAAAGGAGGGGCGCAAATGGATGAGGCATTACAGCCCATTAACGTGCAGACAGGAAAACAGCGTTTGAAATCTTATTCTAATAATCCATTTTCTTTGATTCTTGCGGTTTTGGTGGGAGTAAGTGCTCTTCTTACAGTACTTACCTTAGTATTTATTATTGGATATATCCTTATGAAAGGGATTCCAAATCTCAATTTAGATTTATTTCAGTTGGAATATAACTCAGAAAATGTCTCTATGTTTCCTTCTATTATCAACACAGTATGCATGACAGCATTATCTCTTTTGATTGCAGGTCCATTAGGAGTTTTTGCAGCTGTTTATCTGGTAGAATATGCAAAAAAAGGCAATAAATTAGTATCCATTGTTCGTGTTACTGCAGAAACCCTTACAGGCATTCCTTCCATCGTATATGGGTTGTTTGGAATGTTATTTTTTGTAAATGCATTGCATTGGGGATTTTCCATGCTGGCAGGAGCTTTTACCCTTGCTATTATGGTACTTCCAGTCATTATGAGAACTACAGAGGAAGCATTAATGTCTGTGCCAGATATGTACAGGGAAGCTAGTTTTGGATTGGGTGCTGGTAAACTAAGAACAATTTTTGTAGTTATTTTACCATCTGCAGTGCCGGGGATTCTTTCAGGAATTATATTGTCTGTGGGACGTATTGTAGGAGAAACAGCAGCACTGATGTATACAGCCGGTACTGTAGCAGAATTGCCAGCTAGCGTTATGTCTTCCACCAGAACCTTATCGGTTCACATGTATACATTATCCAGAGAAGGACTTTATATTGACCAGGCCTATGCAACTGCTGTGGTGCTGCTTTTGATTGTACTTCTGATTAACTGGATATCAGGAAGAATTGCACGTAAGATTAAGAAAGGATAATGTAAATTAATGAGTAAATTTTCCATTTCAAATTTGGATTTATATTATGATAATGGTGCGTTTAAGGCACTGAAAAATATTAATTTGGAAATTCCGGCAAATGAAATTACTGCGTTTATCGGACCTTCCGGATGTGGAAAATCCACATTGCTAAAATCACTGAATCGTATGAATGACCTGGTAGAAGGATGTAAAATTACAGGAAAGGTACTTTTGGACGGAGAGGATATCTACGGAGATATGAACATTAACCTTCTTCGTAAGAGAGTTGGAATGGTATTTCAGAAACCAAATCCATTTCCAATGAGTATTTATGATAACATTGCTTATGGTCCGAGAACCCACGGAATCCGTTCTAAGGTAAAATTAGATGATATTGTAGAACGTTCTCTTAGAAATGCAGCTATTTGGGATGAAGTAAAGGATCGTCTGAAGTTAAGCGCTCTTGGTATGTCCGGTGGACAGCAGCAGCGTCTTTGTATTGCAAGAGCATTGGCAGTAGAGCCGGAGGTACTTCTTATGGACGAGCCTACTTCTGCCTTGGATCCTATTTCTACTTCTAAGATTGAAGATTTGGCAGAAGAACTTAAGAAGGATTATACTATCGTCATGGTAACTCATAATATGCAGCAGGCGGCCAGAATATCAGATAAAACAGCCTTTTTCCTTTTAGGAGAGGTTATTGAGTATGGAGAGACAGAGCAGATTTTCTCTATGCCGAAAAATAAGAAAACAGAGGATTACATTACAGGGAGGTTTGGCTGATGAGAATGCATTTCGACCAGCAGCTTGAGGAGTTGAATCTGGAGTTGATTAAAATGGGAGCCTTATGTGAGCGTGCTATCCGAAGAGCTGCAGACCAGCTACTAAATGAAAAGGAAAATGAACCACAAGCAGTAGAACGCATAGAGGATGAAATTAATCATAAAGAGCGAGATATTGAAAATCTTTGTATGAAACTGCTTTTGCAGCAGCAGCCAGTGGCAAAAGATTTGAGAATGATTTCTTCAGCCTTGAAGATGATTTCTGATATGGAGCGTATTGGAGATCAGGCTCAGGATATTGCAGATATGTCCAGGTTTGTAAAGGTTCAGGAAATTGCTCATAAGATGAATATCGGGAAGATGGCAGAAGCTACGATTAAAATGGTAACAGAAAGTATCGATTCTTTTGTAAAAAAAGATTTAGATTCTGCAGCAGCAGTGGTAAAATATGATAATGTAGTAGATGATTTATTCCTCAGAGTGAAAACAGAGCTGCCTAAATTATTGCAGCAGGACCCACAGAATGCGGAATATTATATTGACCTGATTATGGTTGCCAAGTATTTTGAGCGCATTGGAGACCATGCGGAGAATATTGCCCAGTGGGTGGAATATTCCATCACCGGCACCCATGATGAGTGAAGTTAGGGGTAAGCAGATGATTTATTTAGTAGAAGATGATGAGAGCATACGGGAACTGGTAGTGTACACCCTGAACAGTCAGGGCATGGAAGCAGAGGGATTTGAAGTGCCTTCAGCATTTTGGAAAGCAGTGGAGAAGCGGGTACCGGATTTAGTGCTTCTGGATATTATGCTTCCGGAAGAAGACGGGCTGGAGATTTTGAAAAAACTCAGGAAGCGAAATGATACCAGACAGCTTCCCATTGCCATGCTGACTGCAAAAGGCAGTGAATATGACACAGTAAAAGGTCTGGACAGCGGTGCAGATGATTATATTCCCAAGCCCTTCCGTATGATGGAGCTGGTATCCAGGGTAAAAGCACTGCTACGGCGTGCAGGACATATAGAAGAAGAGGAACAGGACTATACCCTTGGCTGTTTGGCTGTTTCCAGACAGCGGCATCAGGTAAAGGTGGACGGTGAAGAAATCGTCCTCACCTTAAAAGAATTTGAAATGCTGCTGCTTTTGATTTCCAATCCGGGGATTGTATTTACCAGAGCGCAGCTTTTGGATAAAATCTGGGGTTATCAGTTTGACGGGGAGAGCCGGACCGTGGATGTGCATATCAGAACACTGAGACAAAAACTTGGAAAAGCAGGGCAATACATTGAAACTGTTCGTGGCATGGGTTACAAGATTGGAGGGGCTTCATGACAAAAAGAATCTTAAAATCCATTCTCCTGGTCAGCGTGATTGTACTTACGGTAAGCTCTGCGCTGACCATGGGAATCCTGTATAATTACTTTGGAAAACAGTTGGTTAAGGAACTGAGAAAGGAAGCCGCTTATCTTGCAATTTCTGTGGAAAAAGAAGGCATGGAAGCTTTTGATTCCCTTCCCCATGAGGCAGAGCGTGTAACCTATATTGACCAGGATGGCAATGTTATCTTCGACAGCGTGGCAGACGAAAATGCTATGGAAAACCACAGCCAGAGGGAAGAAATCAAAGAAGCGGCAACTAAGGGTCATGGAACCGCAGTGAGAAAATCAGATACTCTTTCCAAAAAGACGCTATATTATGCTCTGCGTCTGGAAGATGGTAGTATTCTCAGAGTTTCCAGTGAGCAGTACAATGTTCCGGGAATCATAGGAGGGATGATTCAGCCGATTTTAATTATGCTGGT
>OKUA01001827.1_pt1 | contig 10237 bp, 6 predicted proteins | sample 1606501 | NCBI WGS metagenome assembly OKUA01 (sample SAMEA3879608, study PRJEB24766) | human gut metagenome | biome: human-associated habitat; feature: feces | place: USA | collected 1985/1987
ACGGTTCTTCTTCTATGGCTACCGTATGTGCCGGAACACTGGCATTGATGGATGCCGGTGTGAAGATCAAAAAACCGGTATCCGGTATTGCCATGGGATTGATCAAGAATGCCGGTGAAGACAAATACGCAGTACTTTCGGATATCTTAGGTGACGAGGACCACTTGGGAGATATGGACTTCAAAGTTACCGGAACCAAAGACGGTATCACTGCTACCCAAATGGATATCAAAGTAGACGGTTTGTCATTCGACATTCTCGAACGCGCATTGGAACAAGCAAAAGAAGGCCGTATGCACATCCTCGGCAAGATACATGAAACCATTGAAGAACCACGTACCGAACTGAAAGACCATGCTCCACGTATCGAGACCATGACTATTCCGAAAGAATTCATCGGAGCCATCATCGGCCCGGGCGGAAAGATTATTCAGGGAATGCAAGAGGATACCGGTGCTACTATCACCATCGAAGAGGTAGACGGTGTAGGCCGTATCGAGATTGCAGGCACTAACAAAAAATCTATTGACGACGCAATGCGTATGATCAAAGGTATTGTTGCCGTACCGGAGGTCGGAGAAGTATATAAAGGTAAAGTACGTTCGATCATGCCTTACGGTGCATTCGTTGAATTCCTGCCGGGCAAAGATGGTCTGTTGCATATCTCTGAAATCGACTGGAAACGTCTGGAAACAGTAGAAGAAGCCGGTATCAAAGAGGGAGACGAAATCGACGTAAAATTGATGGATATCGATCCTAAGACAGGAAAATTCAAACTATCAAGAAAAGTATTACTTCCGAAACCGGAAAAGAAATAAGCAGAATACAATTCTTATATTTATAGACAGATGGCTGAATCACAACAGATTCAGCCATTTTCTTTCCAATTAATTTGTTTTTCTCAAAAAGAATACGTTGCTTTGTTATAAGAAAAAGAAAAAAACCTTTAAAACCAGTTAATGTCTCAGAGCAACCATCTTCATACCATGGATACTTTCACCCGGTTCTTTCAAGAGAACCAGGCCAAGTTTCTATCATTCGCTTATTCCTATATCAGAAATAAGACAGAGGCCGAAGATATACTGATGGAATCAATGATTGCTCTTTGGGAGAACCGCGATAAATGGGAAAATGATTCCAATCTACAAGCGCTATTACTAACCATTATCAAAAACAGGGCCTTAAACTATCTCGCACACGAACAAGTACGTCTGCGTGCGGAAGACGACATCAACACCCACCGGCAAAGAGAACTGAACTTACGCATATCTACCCTTGAAGCCTGCGAACCGGATACGATCTTCAACACAGAGATCCAACATATAGTCCGCAAAGCACTCACCAAAATGCCGGAACAAAGCCGGGATATATTCATATTGAGCCGCTATCAAAGCACCCCTAACAAAATGATAGCTGAAAAACTCGGCATCTCCATCAAAAGTGTAGAGTTCCATATCACCAAAGCCCTAAAAATACTACGTACCGAACTAAAAGATTACCTGATCTCTATTCTTTTTTAAAAAAAGATTCTTTTTCCGTTAGGGTAACCTTAGGGTAACCTGTTATTATTATAGAAGGGGGAAGAAAGACCTCTCCCTATAATAACAGAAACAAAAAACCTTATGAACCAAGATCTATTATATAAGTATTTTAAAGGGAATGCCAATATCGAAGAAGAAAAGCAAATCCTTGATTGGGTAGACGCCTCCGATGAAAACAGAAAAGCGTTTCAAAAAGAACGTATGCTTTATGACATCGCCCTCTTCTCCGAAGAAAAACAATCCGAGCGTCTCAAAAGAAAAACCCGCATCCTGCCAATACTGCAATGGACAGCCCGTATTGCCGCAGTAATGATAATCTTATTCGGCAGCGGCCTTCTGTTCAAAGATTACCGGTATAATAAATCCGCCCAACTGCAAACAGTTGCAGTGCCCGCAGGGCAACGCGCACAAATCACACTGGCAGACGGAACCAAGGTATGGTTGAACTCTCAATCGACCCTGACTTATGCCAGTAACTTCGGACGCCAGGAAAGAAACGTCCTGCTGGACGGAGAAGCCTATTTTGAAGTTAGCAAGAACGAAAAGATTCCTTTTTTCGTCAATACCGAAACGAATAAAGTACGTGTGGTAGGCACCAGTTTTAATGTATGTGCCTACAACGGAAGCAACGAATTTGAAACGACCCTCGTAACGGGTATAGTCGACATCTATACCTTGAAAGGGGAAAAACCGATCACCCGCCTGGAAAAAGGAGAATTTTTCGGTTTATATAACGGAAAAGCACAAAAGAAAATCCTTCCTTCTTACGACTATCTGAGATGGAAAGAGGGCCTGTACTGTTTCGACGACTCCCCTCTGAGCTGCATGTTCTCTAAATTGGAAAAATACTATAATGTAAAGATTACCGTCAATAATCCGAAATTATTAGATTACCATTGTACCGGCAAATTTAAAGAGCAAGACGGCATCGAACATATCCTCCGAGTGATTCAAAAAGATCATAAATTCACTTATCACATCAACGAAGAAAGAGATAGCATAGCCATAGAATAGGAAAAAAAGAGCTCAATAAAACCTTTAATTTAGTACTAACCCTTTAAAAACCAGAATGCACATGAAGTTATAAAAAATCCATTTATCCTCTAAAAAAGAGAATCGGAAAGTACCCCCATACTTTCCGATTCGAAACAGTCAAAAATCGACCTTAATCAATTTATTAACTTAACACATTACAAAGATATGAGAAAAATTTCTTTGAAAGGGCATTTATGCCCAAAAAGTTTAGCATTCAAGCAAATATTACTTACTATGAAGATTACTATTTTCTTTCTTTTGTTCGTAACATTCCAAGTCTACAGCGAAAACGGGTACTCGCAAAGCGCCAAAATCAGTATCCCCCGCTCAAGCTTGACGGTAAGTGAGTTACTATCCAAAATAGAATCACAGACCGATTATCTGTTTGTTTACAATAAACAGAATGTGGATACCAAACGCACCGTAACTGTCGATGCAGAGAATAAAGCCGTATCAGAAATACTGGATGAAGCGTTCGAAGGCACAGGTATCCATTATGTCATGGAAGGACACAACATTGTTCTTACCAGAAATAACGAAGATACAGCATCCGTACAACAAAACAAGCTTGCTATCAAAGGAATAGTAACCGATACAAAAGGCGAACCGATAATCGGCGCCAACATTTTGGAGAAAGGCACCACCAACGGTACAATCACCGATATAGATGGCAATTTCAGCCTGAACGTTCCTGCCGACGCCATTCTGGTGGTCACCTATGTAGGCTATCAGCCACAAACAATCAGTGTAAACGGGTTGAGGAATTTCAACATAAAGCTGGAAGAAGAAGCGCTCACCCTCGAAACCGTAGTAGTTACGGCAATGGGTATCAAGAAAAAAGAAGCTTCTTTGACTTACTCTACCCAGCAGCTCGGCGGCGATGAACTTACACGGGCCAAAGATCCGAACATGATCAATGCCCTGGCAGGAAAAACAGCCGGTGTACAGATCACCAAAAGTGCCGCCGGTTTGGGTGGATCGGCTAAAGTGGCCATCCGTGGTGCCCGTTCGGCTTTCGCTACCGGCAACAACCAGCCGTTGTATGTCATTGACGGTGTCCCCATGCTGAACAACAGTACGGAATCGACTTCTACCGTAATGGGTGGCGAGAACGACGGTGTAAACCGGGATGCCGGTGACGGTATTTCCAATCTGAACCCGGACGACATCGAAAGCATGAATATACTAAAAGGAGCCTCCGCAGCCGCCCTATACGGCTCACAAGCTGCCAATGGTGTTATTCTGATAACGACCAAAAAAGGAAAAGCCGGTATGCAACGTATTACTTATTCTTCCAATCTGACCGTAGACCATGCCATCAGCCTGCCCGAACTTCAAAATTCTTACGGACGCCTGGAAAACGGGACAAGCAGTTGGGGCAACCAAGCGTCTCTCACCGATTATGATAATGCCGGAAATTTCTTTAACAACGGCATCACTGCTATGAATTCCGTATCCATCATGACGGGAAACGAAAAGATGCAGACCTATTTTTCTTATGCGAACACTACCGCCAAAGGTATCATCGATTCCAACAAATTGCAAAAGCACAATCTTACTTTGCGAGAAACGGCAAACTTCTTCAACGAACGTTTGAAACTGGATGGAAATGCCAATCTGATGACGCAAACCATCAAGAACAGCCCGTCATCCGGCGGTTATTACCTCAACCCATTGGTAAATGTATACGGTTTCCCCCGTGGTATGGATATGGCTCCCTACCGGGACAGCTTCGAAACATACGACACCGACCGTAACATGAATCTCCAAAACTGGTATGTCACCAATGAAGACGGTACTATCAGCGAATGGGATCAGAATCCTTACTGGATTAAAAACCGGGTTACAAACAACAATAAACGCTATCGTGCCATGGCTGCCCTGACCGCAAGTGTGGAAGCTACGGAATGGCTGACCATCCAAGCCCGTGGTAATGTAGACTACGTAAGCGATAAATTTGAAAACAAAATGTATGCATCCACCTCACCGAATATTGCAGGAACATACGAAGGTAAAATGAACGGACGCTATGTGTGGTCGGACAACCAACAGTTGCTGCTCTACGGAGATGTAATGGCCATGTTCAACAAGACATTCGACAAGTTCTCCATAAACGGTGCAATCGGTGCAAGTATCAACGTCAGCACAGTCAACTCATTGATGATAGACTCCAAGACGGCTTCTCTATACCGTCCGAACGTATTTACCGTAGCCAATGTCGTGACCTCTTCAAAGGCGGGCATAACGCAAGAGATCGATTCCAGAAGAACGACCCAATCGGTATTTGCAACCGCCCAGTTGGGTTGGGACGAAGCAATCTATATGGACATTACTGCCCGTAACGATTGGTCTTCCACTTTAGCACATACCAACAGCATGAACTCCGGATTCTTCTATCCGTCAGTAGGGCTTACCTGGATTTTATCCAAAAGTCTGAGAATGCCGGATTGGATCTCTTTCAGTAAAATCCGAGGTTCATGGGCACAGGTAGGTAACGACCTTCCGATCGGAATCACCAATCCGGCCGATATCATTCAGGCAGGAGGTACCATCCAAGTCAATGATACCGAGCAGCGTGGCGACTTAAAACCGGAAATAAGCAATTCCATCGAGTTCGGAACAGAATGGCGCTTCTTCAGCAGTCGCCTGGGTATCGATTTCACCTGGTATCAGACAGACACGAAGAACCAATTGTTGAGAATGCCCAACCCGGCCGGTTCGCTTTTTGCATACCGCTATGTCAATGCCGGAAAAATCCGGAACAAAGGGTTCGAACTGACAGTCGATGCCACACCTCTTATGAATGATAATTTCCGTTGGAAAACCGCTATCAATGTATCGGCCAATCGCAATGAAGTGATCTCCCTCCATCCCGATTATACCCAATTCAGCTATGGACAGGAAGGTTTCTCCATGGCTTACCAAATGCGCATCAAGGAAGGCGGCAAGCTGGGTGACATCTATGGAAACGCATTTGCCCGCAATGCAGACGGTACCATTCAAACCAATGCCGACGGCACTCCAATCGGGAAAACCGGTAACCAAGACCTTTTGGGTAACAGTAACCCGGACTGCATGCTGGGATGGAGCAATACCTTTACTTACAAAGGATTCAGCCTTTACTTCCTGATCGATGCCCGTATCGGAGGAGATGTTATGTCACTCACGCAGGCCGATCTCGATTCACGCGGGGTAACTAAGGAAACAGCAGAAGCCCGTGATCGCGGCTACGTAGAATATCAAGGCCAGAGATTCGAGAACGTCAAAGGATTCTACGGTACAACAGGTGGTCGTAACGGTATTTCCGAATACTATATGTATGATGCAACCAATATCCGTTTACGCGAATTATCGCTCGGCTATTCGTTTCCGCAGTCATTGTTGGCAAAGACAAAAGTATTTAAAGGCATCGACCTCTCATTGGTAGCCCGCAACTTGTTCTTCTTCTACAAAGATGCACCGTTCGACCCGGATGCCACCCTGTCGGTAGGAAACAACAATCAAGGCATCGATGTCTTTGGTATGCCCACCACCCGTAACATCGGTTTCAACGTAAAATTTACATTTTAACCCTTTATCCACAGATCATTATGAAAAGATATAAATATATTGCAGCATTACTCATAGGAAGTTTGATCGGTTTTTCCGGATGTACCGATAATTTCGAATCGGACAATGAAATAAAAGGCGCCTTCAATGACGAAGTAAAAGAGTACGATTATCAAAAATACACGATGCCTCTCGAAATCATTCAATCCGGTATTTACTTTCAGTATAACTGGGGCGACGGAATCAATTGGCCCTGGCAGATCACTCAGGCTCTTCAGCACGATATGTTCTCCGGTTATTTCCATGATCAGGTTTCGAAGTTCAATGACAAAAATTCTGTATATAAAATCAATACCGGATGGACGAATGCAGCCTGGAATTATACTTATAAATACATATTTCCCGTAGCCCACTCTTCCGAGCTGAACAGTGAAGGCGTAGAACAAGCCATTCACTATTATGGATTGACCCAAATTCTGAAAGTCGAGCTTATGCACCGCATCTCGGACACTTACGGCCCTGTAGTGTACAGCAAATTCGGAAACGGTGAAGTCAATTCCGTAGATACACAGCAAGAAGCGTATGCCGCTTTCTTCAGTGACCTTGACAAGGGAATCGATGCTATGGACAAATATCTGAAAAACGGAGGTGATGACCTTTCACTCAACGCCAACGACATGCTGAATGCCAAAAGCATAAAAGGCTGGATCAAGTTCGCTAATTCCCTGCGTCTCCGCCTGGCCATGCGTATATCCAACGTAGATAAAACAAATGCCGAAATCCAAGCTAAGAAAGCATTGGCAAATCCATACGGAGTACTTGAAGCCGCCAATGAAATCATCCAAGTTTCCGGACATGGCTATACCAATCCGCTCATCGCGATCGGCGGTTGGGGCGAAGCGTATATGGGTGCTACCATGGCCTCCGTGCTCAATGGTTACGAAGATCCCCGTCGGGAAAAATGGTATAACAAGGCAACTTTAAAAGGATATGAAAATGAATGGTTAGGAATACCGCAAGGTGTATTCATGCAAGAGGGCGATCCTAATTATTACGGTGGATATTCAGCTCTCAATACGGCCGGCGGCGAAACGACTCCGGCTATTCTGATGACAGCTGCTGAAGTCTGGTTTCTCCGTGCAGAAGCCGCTTTACGTGGGTTCAGCAACGAAACTCCCAAAACCTGTTATGAAACAGGTATAAAAACTTCATTTGCCCAATGGGGTGTGGGTGATGCAACCAACTATTTGGCAAGCGATAAAAAACCGTCGGACTATAAAGAAATGGTTCCTGCCAGTGGTGGAAAAGATATGAAAGCTCTTATCACCATCTCCCCTAAATGGAATGATACTGCCGGAAAAGAAGGACAATTAGAGCAAATCATTACTCAGAAATGGTTGGCTTGCTGGCCCGAAAGTTACGAAGCATGGAGCGAACAACGCCGTACCGGTTATCCTAAACTATTTAAGGTACAAACAAACAACAGTGGCGGTACCATCGATACGAATGATATGATACGCCGTCTGCCTTTCTCTACGGACGACGCAGATAAAGATCCCGTACAATACGATCTCCTAAAGAAAGCTCTCGGAGGTCCGGATCACGGCGGTACCCGTTTATGGTGGGATGCAGGCAAAAATAACTTCTAAAAAGCCCAAACATAAAGACTTTGATTAATGGTGTTTTCTCCGTATTAGTTTAGTGTTGTAAGGAGAAGATTGGAAGGAGTAAGATCGTGAGATTTTACTCCTTCGTATTTTAAGACTGCCGGTAACTTATTTTCATAAAAATCAGAATCCAAACGCTTGAAAGATTCGAAGCAAATCACTCTTATAACCGCAATGTTGCAGCAAGAGCAACTCGATTTTTAAAACCTTCCCGAACATCTCACAAATAAAAAAATCGATATCCTCATCATTGATTCAATGAATCTACAAGTTTCTCGTTGATAGCCTTCAACTTCTTCCCGTCCAACTTAATAACCTTCCTGTCATAAGTCATCAACCCGTTTACCTCTACTTCCACATCAGTAGTCTGTGTATAAACGGCTGCACTGAACCCGCGTGCAATCAAGTCATACAGTTGATTGGCATATTTAATGTATTCATTCGTCACGTCTTCCGATGAATTAAACTGAACATAGCCCCAGTTACGGTTCGGCTCCCAGATATGATCTTTCACAACCCATCCTATACCGCCATATTCACCCAATACATTGGCCCGTTGCCCGTCATAGAGATACATGTCAGGAGCCGGATAATTATGCAGATCGAGCATATCGCCACAAGTATAATGATTACCGCCACTCGCAGGATTCACCAGACGGGTAGGATCATACCGCTTCGTCCACTCGGCGATTTCCGGTGTTTTAAACTGTCCCCATGCTTCATTAAACGGCACCCATGTACCGATACAGGGATATGAATACAGACAATCCATGATCTCTTTCCATTCTTTGCGGTAACAAGCCTCCGACTCTGCCGAGCGCTTATTCTCCGTACCATCAAAATATCTGCGATTCTGCCATTCGGGACCACGATCACCACTCGGCATGTCCTGCCATACAATAATGCCCAAACGGTCACAATGGGTGTACCAGCGTGCCGGCTCCACCTTGATGTGTTTACGGATCATATTATAACCGAAATCCTTGGTTTTCTGAATGTCATACAGTAAAGCCTCATCGGCAGGCGCCGTATACAGACCATCCGGCCACCAGCCCTGATCGAGGGGACCAAACTGGAATAAAGGTGTATTGTTCAATTCCAAACGAACAATCCCGTTGGCATCACGTCCGGTAGAGAATTTACGCATGGCAGCATAACTATCCACCTCGTCCACAGTCTTCCCTCCATTCTTCAATGCCACTTTCAGCGTGTAGAGGAAAGGAGAAGAAGGGCTCCACAATTTCATGTCGGCAGGCATGGCAATATCCACCGTTTCCCCATTCGCACTTTTTCCGGTAGCCACCAGACGAGTTCCGTCGAATACATTCACTTCCAGCAAATCCGAAGCATCGATTTTATTCGTCAAGACTTTCACAGATAACTGATTCCTGTCAATATCGGGTGTAATACGCAAATTGGTGATATAATGACCGGCCACGGGTTCCAGCCACACTGTCTGCCATATTCCGGTGACCGGTGTATACCAAATACCTTCCGGGCGATTTACCTGTTTTCCACGAGGCTGATAGCCGTCATCCGTCGGATCCCATACCTTTACAACCAGCTTGTTATCACCCTTACGGTTCATCGCTGCCGTTATGTCGAAAGAAAACGGAGTAAAACCTCCGGTATGGCTACCAACCTTCACATCATTTACCCACACGTCAGTTCTCCAGTCTACAGCACCAAAATGCAACAGTAGTTTCTTTTCTTTCCATGCCTGCGGCACACTGAATGTACGCCGATACCAGAGCTCTCTCTTTGCGCCTACCGACTTTCCTACTCCCGAAAGAGAAGATTCTACCGCAAAAGGAACCAGAATCTGTCCGTCAAAGCTGGTAGGTATCCCCGGTTTACCGACTTCCGTAATTGCATAATCCCACAAACCGTTCAGATTTTTCCAGTCATCGCGAACCATTATCGGCCGGGGATATTCCGGTAACACTTCAGCTATATTTATCTCATCGGCCCACTTTGTTTTAATACGGTCTCCAGCCGGTTTCCACTGAGCAAAAGATACAGACACAAAAGAGATTAATAAAAAAGAGAAAAATAAAAGTTTCTTCATCGTGCTATGTTTTTAGTTTTAAATTTGCACAAAAATAGCCCGAAATTCTCTTTCTGAATACAAGATTTAAGCCATTTAATAGTTCTATTATGCCAAATGAGGGTTTATAAGGAGAAATTAGAATCAAAATACAAAATTAAGGAGAGCAGTCCCATATATTCCTCCCGACAAAGCACATACCTTCCTGCTGTTGATAAATATATATTTTCAGAAGCAGAACATCCCCATGTTCTCAAGTAAAACATCCCCATGTTTTGAAATAGAACATCCCCATGTTGTACACCACAACATCCGGATGTTTTCATGCATCATCTACTATCCTTGATGTGTACTGGATTTAGTTGACAACTTCGATTGTTATTACTGTATTCGTTCAC
>OKUA01001832.1_pt1 | contig 10217 bp, 6 predicted proteins | sample 1606501 | NCBI WGS metagenome assembly OKUA01 (sample SAMEA3879608, study PRJEB24766) | human gut metagenome | biome: human-associated habitat; feature: feces | place: USA | collected 1985/1987
AGAGGGTTCATAAAGCAAAAGAAAGGTATGCTGGTCTATCTGCCACCTTTTTGCTTCGGAAACTCATAGCGGAAGGCGATACCGTCATCGAAAGCCCTCAAGACCAGATTAATCTTGCGAAAAGGCTGAACGGTTTCCTCTAGCGGGATGATTACCTCTTTGGAAAGGCTATGTATATGTTTCGCCTTACCAACGATCAATTCGTAGGTCTCTTCCTTCGTACTGAACACGGGTTTGTTGATCTTTACATTTTCCCCGAACGCCCCATTATCGAAAGTCAACGTTAGCGGAGAGTCTTGGATCAGGGTTTGTTTATTAAACGCTACGCTGTATACCGGGCTATTCTTATCCAAAACCAAGGAGAACTTGATCTTTCCGTTTGGAGAAGACAATCGCACGCTTTTATTTGCGTATAAAGAGTGAGCGCAAAGTATAAAAAATGCCAGAATGAGGTAGATTGATTCTTTTTTCATGGATGATAATTTTATAGGCCAAAGATATACATATTTATTTTGTACGGTTTAACTGCTTCAACAATTCTTTAAGGCTGACGGTCTCATTCTTGACCAATGGTTTTGCCCAATAGGAAATACTCAAGATATAGCCCAGCGTGATAAATAGGAAAAACATGGAATAGCGCAACCCGATCAGATCTCCAAGTCCACCAATGATGAACGGAATCAATGCCCCACCGAAAATACCCGTACACAAGATACCGGAAAAAGCCCCATGATGCTTATCCACGGAGTTAAGGGCTAAGGCGAATATCACCGAAAACATGATCGAGATCGAGAAGCCGCAACAAGCGAAAGCGATAATCGCTACTTGCGTAGGACCGAAGAGCGCTATCGATAAATTAAGGATCGCTATCATCGAGAAAATACGTAACATCAGCTTTGAGTCGATTAACTTTACGATCACCAATCCCAACAAGCAGCCGATGGACATCAATCCCCAGAACCAAGCAACCGTAGTAGCCCCGGCTCCTTCCGGGCTGACCCCATGATACATATTCAGGAAAAGACTCATCCAATTCGCCAATCCTTGCTCGGTTCCCACATAAGCGATAATCCCCAAGAAATAGAATATAACTTGTTTTTGCTTGAGTAATTCTTTATAATTCTGTACCGTTCCCGCCTTCTCATCTTCCTTTAATTCTACTTTCGGGAATTTGACATAAGAGATAACCACTAACATGATGACAAAAACAATCGTAAAGATAAAATAGAGCGAGCTCCAAGGTAAGCTCTCCGGCGTTATCCCTTTGAGGAAACGGATGAAGAAGTCGTTCGCCGGATCCTCACCGGTTAATTTCCGCATAAGCCCGGCCAAGACGAACGGGCTCATGAAAGAAGCGGCCCCGAATACGATCTGGGCCAATACCTGATTAAAGGCATATTTTTTCTCTCCGCCCGCCTCACGCATCAAGGGCAATATAATCACCTGTAGCATCGCCATGCCCAGACCGATAGCGAAAAGGGAGGTCAATACGATAGGGTAGGTCGGGAACATGACGAAAAGCCCCGCACCCAAAAACGTCAGACTGAAAGCGACCAATAAGGAAATCTTTCCCCCGAAACGCTCGATGATCATTCCTGCCGGGATGGACATGATGCCATATGCCAAGAAAAACGAGAACGGCAAGAATGCGGCCAATGTCAGGCTCAGCCCAAAACTATCGATAATCATCGGTAGCATAGGGCCTAATATATTGGTAACAAAAGAAATGACAAACCAAATACACAAGATGAGGAGTACGATCCAATTATTCTTATTCATGATAGATAGATTCAATGATTAAACACCAATGCCGCCGCCCCGAGGCATCCGGCCTTATTTCCTAATCGGGCAAGTTCGATAGTCGTGAAGTACGAGGTTTCCTTCATCACGAATTTCCAGACCTGTTCCCGTATATTATTAATGTAGAAATCTCCGGATTCCGAAATGCCTCCGCCGATAATCACCTTTTGCGGAGCGAAAATGTTGATAAGGCTCGCTACGCCTAGGGACAGATTCCGGAAATGATCCTCCATAGCGAGTACGGCCTCTTTCTCTTGAGCTTTATAGCGCTCTACTATATATTTTCCATCGATACGGGAAGGTATCTCCCGTCCGTTCTTCTCCAATAATTGCCGATATAAGGCGATCAACGCACTTACGGAAGCGTGTGCCTCTAGGCAACCGGACGCTCCGCAAGTACATTGATTCCCATTCAGACCATGAATAATTAAGTGCCCAAGTTCGGTGCCCCGGTTCCGGTAGCCGCCATAAAGCCGGCCGTTCAAGAACAAGGCGCCCCCTATGCCGGTACCCACCGTCAAGAAAACGATATCGGAGAGGCCCTTAGCCGCCCCATATATCACCTCGCCCAACCCCATAAGGTTTGCGTCGTTGTCGATGAATACCGGTAGATTAAATTCCGCTAACGCAAGATCCAATTGTTGGTTGTCCAGTTCAGGAAGATTATTGGCAAAGAGAACCACCCCCTTATCTACTACGGAAGGTACACCTATGCCAATTCCGTAAATCCCCCAGTCCCGGGAACGGGCGTAGTCTGTCATTTTCCGTACGATACTTTTTATGATATCGGATAATGGGCGTGGATTCTCTTTTGATTGTGTGGTTTCCGACGATTCGTAAAGAATGTCGCCATTCTGGTTCACAAGAGTATATTTTATGCTTGTTCCTCCAATGTCTAATGCGATAGCGTATTTCATGATAATTGTAAAAGCTTAATTAGAACTATGCGCCGCTTCCCTGTCGATCAGGCAAATCACGTTCGGGTGCAGCCACAATAAGGAGGCCGGCAACTCCTTCGAGATCTTCTGTTCAAGGAAAGCTTGAGTAATCTCCCTTTTCTTTATCCCGTTGATAAGAAGGATAATCAGGCGTGACTGAAAGATATTCGCCATGCCCAATGTCAGTCCGTATCCCGGTTTTTCCGTATCCCCGGCGATCATGGGATGTTGCAATGATTTCTGGGACAGATGAGCCACATGGCAATTCGTATGTAAGGAAGGAGCCGGCTCGTTCAAGGCGATATGGCCGTTCATCCCTATTCCTAATATACAAATGTCGATAGGGCCTTTTTGATCCAGTATCTGTTGGATCCGCTCACATTCCGCCTCAGGGTTCTCCGGATCGCTTTGGAACGCTATATACCGGTCTTCCGGGATTTGAAGCGGACCTACGAAATAGTTCCGTAGATACGACTCGCACGTACCCGGGTGGTCCATCGGGATTCCTCCCCATTCATCAAGCTTTAGTACCGTGAATTGGGAGAATAATTCCGGTTGGCGACCGGCTTCCTCTACCAGCAACTCATACATCCGGGTAGGAGAGCCCCCAGTGGCGGCACAAAGCGTAAGTGCCTTGTGCTGCCCTAACTCTGAGGTAACAATCTCTTTTGCCTTAAGGCTTAATGCCTCATAAGATTGACAAATCTCTATTCTCATACGATTTTAGAGCTCTTTGATTCGGATATTGCGGAAACAAACACCATAACCGTGGTCTTGCATACCGATGTAACCCGGTTGTTTTCCGCATTGTAGCATCAAGTCGTAAGCTTCCGGGCATTTCTCCGGACTCGTGCTGAACTTGCTGAACTTACTATGATCCACTAACGCGCGCCATACCGGTGTACCGAACTGGAATTCCAGCACTTTCACGTCGTTCATGTAATGGATCACGCGTTGGTTATAGACAACGATTCTCGTCTTGTTCCAGTTTCCGTACGGTTTTACGGGTTGTGGATCCGGCATAATCATGTCATATACGGCACCGGCCTGACGGTTACCATCGCAACCTTCCCATGCGTCCGGCATATTCTCGTTGTCGAGTAACTGATATTCTGGGCTGGAGTAATAAATAGGTGTACCCTCAATTTCTTGCGCAGTATAGAAGATACCGCTATTACCGGCCTTGTCGATCTTCCATTCGATCTCGAAAACGAAATTTTTGAACTTCTTGTCGTAGATCAAGTCGCCGAAGCCCGTGTCTGCCTTATTGTCGCTACCTTTATAGGTGATCGATCCGTCTTCAACCACCCAACCTTGGGGTACATCCTGACGGCAATAGCCGCGCCATCCGTTCAAGGTTTTCCCGTCGAACATGGTGATCCACTCGCCTCCCGTAGGGATACCATCGCTATCGAGGGCTTGGGTTTGGGCGGTTTGCGTTCCGGCATTGTTCGTATTGTTATTGTTGCCAGAGGTACATGATAGAGCCGATGCGAATAAGGCTACGGCCATAATACTGCTATAAATCTTTTTCATCTTTGTATAGTTATTTAAGTAAATTATCTAGTTGTAGAGACGGGGTGTGCCCCGTCTCATCCCATTGTTGTTCGCTTTTATAACTTGAGATCTTCCCATCCATCGCGGTATTTCCGCTTGATGAATTGGTTCGCTTGCTCGAAGTTGGTGATACGCATGTTCGCTCCGTCCCACTGGAAAGTTTTGTTTCTTCCCGGATAGATAAAGCCCTCGCGTTCTCCGTAGATCGAGTCGTTATGTTTCACTTGTTCCCGGATATTATAGCTGCGTAAGATCAGGTTACCCATCAATACGGTCTCCGTCAACGGACCGGCGTAACCTTCGAATGGTGATTCTACGTCCGCCTTGTCGTATCCTGCGATACAAGAGTCGATCCACGCCCAGTAATGACCGTTCGTGCCGCCTTCGATACGTTTGTATTTATGAGGAATGTTCACGTCCTTGTCGAACAGCGGTTTCTTGTTCGCCTTCTGTCCCTTTGGCCAGAATCTCGGGTCGGAACCGCCCCAGCCGCAAGAAGCCATACCTTTCGTACCTACGAATACGGTTGCGCCTTCTACGTCCATCATATCCAAGTCTCCCATCGTGCAGGTCATGTCTGCATCCGGATCGATCTCCTCGAAACGCTCCGGCATGATACCACCGTCCATCCAATAGAGATTCAGGTCGCTTCCGTCTTTCTTCTTGAATTTATAACGGATCGAGCTGGCTACCGGGCAACTCTCAGGATAATAAGCCTCCTCGAAGATACCGGAGTAGACATTGGTCGTGCTGCAAGAAACCTCAGTCGGATAACCTAATTGAAGCAATTTGAATGGAGGGCCGATGATGTGGCAACCCATATCTCCAAGAGCGCCTGTACCGAAACGCCACCAACCACGCCAGTTGAACGGAACAAGATTATCGATATAATCCACATACTCGGCGGTACCTACCCATAAGTCCCAATTTAATTCCTTGGGAACCTCAGGCTTCTGGCTCGGCCAAGGAATACCTTGCGGCCATACAGGACGGTTGGTCCAGCAATATACCTTCTGGATGTCACCTAACAGATCTGCCTCGAACCATTCACGAAGGGTACGCATACCGTCGCAAGAGTTACCTTGGTCGCCCATTTGGGTCACGACCTTGTATTTCTTGGCGGCCTCGGTAAGGATACGTGCCTCGTAAATATCGTGCGCGATCGGTTTTTGCAGATATACGTGCTTACCCATCCGCATAGCGCCGAAAGCTTGGATCGCATGGTTATGATCCGGGGTGGAGATACATACGGCATCGAAGTTCTTGCCTTCCTTGTCGTACATCTCACGGAAGTCGTTGAAATACTTCGCCTTCGGGTATTTCTTACGAGCGTCGGCAGACTGACGGTCGTCTACGTCGCACAGACAGGTGATCGCTGCGTTTTTGTGCGGCGTATTCATCAAGCTACCCAAATCGGCGGCTCCCATACCGCCACAGCCTATTTTCGCGATATAAAGCTTATCGCTGGGAGCTACGTGTCCTAATCCCGCTACGGTAAAACTGGGCAGGATCGTAAGGGCGGCAGCACCTGTGGCTGCCATCCCAAGGAATTCCCTTCTCGAGATTCCAGTCGGACAGGATTGTTTATTTACCTCTTTCATAAATTTGTTCATATTATGATTAATAATTGAATTGGGGTCTAAAGAATTGATATTAAAAACAGACTGATATGATTAGAATGCCGGATATCCCGGGTTCTGAACCAAATTATTATTCTTCTGCCAAGCCTTGAACGGGATCGGGAAGATCTTACGATATTCCGGAGTCTGTTTCGGCTTCATATATCTCGGTTTCAGATAAGTCCCGAAGCGGATCATATCTTGGCGGCGGACAAATTCGAATGCCAACTCATAACCACGCTCGTTATAGATATCGTCCAATGTCACGCTCGTGTAATTATGATCGGAATTGCCGTAAGCCCTTTCCCGGATAGCGTTTACCAGACGAGTAGCTTCACCGAGATCCCCGCCCATACGAACCAAGGCTTCCGCTTTCATCAGGTATACATCGGCCAGACGGAAGATAGCGATATCGTTCTCCATATTGGTATTTTGCATGCCTTTCTCATATACCCACTTATTGATACGTGCGCCGTCTTCTTGGTGAACCTCGCCCCACGGGGTTAAGTTACCATCCGCATCGGTTTTCTCAGTTCCCGGTACCACATTTAAGTCGATCGTATGGATCAAGTCATGTCCTAGGGTCGTTTTCAAAATCTCTCCCGTGCTAGGGTCGATCATCGGGCCAATCAAGAACGAACCTTCGTAACGAGGATCTTCCGTATCAAATGTGCGGACAAAATCCGGCTGGGCGTTGATACCATTCCACATACCGCCGGTGAAACCTAATACATCGGGATCCAGATAATGCAATGTCCAAAGATGAATGGAGTTACCCCAAGCATCAGATGCCTTGTAGCAGATCGGGAAAATAATCTCTCGTGATACCTCGTTATTGGTTTTCCAATTCGGCTCGATGATATATTCGAGTTTCATGATCTCGTCGCACTGCTCCACTACACCTTTCCAGTTCGGCTCGCCGATCCATTCCTCGGCGTTGAGGTACATCTTTGCCAATACCATACGGGCAGCCCCTTGCGTGAACTTACCGTAGCTGGCGTCTGATACATCGGAGCGCAGGTTCGGGATGATCTCGGTTAATTCCTTCACCACGTATTTATACAGATCCGCACGGCTCGTGATGGAGGGCAAGGAGGTATCCTCAAAATCTGTCACTAATGGAGCGTTACCGAAAATATCTACGATTACATAATACCAGAAAGCGCGTAATCCTCTTAGCTCAGACAAGTATTGAAGCTTAAGTTCATCGCTCATCGCCTCGCTTTTCTCTATAATATTATATACGGAATTAACTGTGGTTAAACCTTCCGTACAATATGTCCAGCAATTCTCTACGGAGTAAGAGTTCGGTTTCCAACTGTGCATACATTGTTCCATGTATTGTCCGCCGTCCCACCAGTCGCCACCTACACGTGTCGGTGCTATCAAGATATCGGCTGTCATATCGGCCGCTCCCCAAGGACCGTCATAAGCCAGCATGTTCTTTAGGGATTGGTATGCCGGAGCCATGATCGCATTAATCTGCTTTTCTGTTGTCCCGAATTCGTCGGTAGGAAGCTTGTCGTATACGTTCTCGTCCAAATCCATGCAAGAGACAAGTGCTACCGGAGCGAGTACGGCACATATTATATTTTTGAATAATCTTTTCATGATCGTTACTGTTTGTGTATTAGAAATTCAAGTTTAATCCAACAGAGAATGTGCGTGCCTTCGGATAAAATTCACGAGGTTCTACACCCGGGGTCAAACCGTCTCCTGAATCCATAGGAACTTCGGGATCAAGACCTTTATATTTCGTGATAACGAATAGGTTTTGCGCCGTGAAATAAACACGGATACCATTCAATGCTTTGATCTTATAACCTAAAGTCAAGTTGTCGAGACGCATAAAAGAACCTTTCTCTAAGTAATAGTTGGAGAATCTTGGAGTTTCGCTTAACGTATAGGTCAATGGATCATCCAATGCGTTTGTTCCCGGCAAGAATCCGGATTGAGCGTATGCCATGCGGGTCGCGTTCAATATATCATTACCGATCGTTCCACGCAAGAAGAATGACAAATCAAAATTCTTGTAGCGGAAAGTATTGGTGATACCATATGTCAGTTTCGGTTGAGCGGATCCGATGTAGTCATAATCCGCCGGATCGGAAATCTCGCCGTCACCGTCTTTATCTACCATGATATATCTGCCGTTCTCATCGATACCGTTGCAAACCAAGCCATAGAATTGTCCGATAGGGCGTCCCTCTTCCAATACGTGTGTACCGCTGGAGCTTCCACCCCGGATGAATACGTCACCTAATAAGATCTTATCCATTGTAAATACGTCGTTGGATAGACGAGTCACTTCATTCTCATTATGAGCCAAGTTTAAGGAGATGTTCCAATCGAAATCCTTCGTGTGGATAGCGTCTGCGTTCAAACTCAACTCGATACCCGTATTACGCATATCGCCCACGTTAGCCATGATCTCGCTATATAGGTAAGGAGGGGTTGGCACCGGATAGGTATAAAGCATGTCAGAGGTCTTTTTGTTATACCATTCGATACGACCACCTAGGCGGCTATCCAATACGGAGAAATCAAGTCCGATGTTCAACATCGCTGTCTGTTCCCATTTTAAGTCTGGGTTTGCGTTTTGGCTGATTTTATAAGAAGGTAGCCAAGAACCGGTATCATAATATACACCATCTGTGCCGTAAAGCTCGAGGGTTTTGTAGGGGTCCAATCCTGTTTGATTACCAGTGATACCATAACCGACACTTAACTTTAAGTCGTTAAGCCAGTTTACTTTTTCCATGAATGACTCTTGGGTGATATTCCAACCCACGGAAACGGAAGGGAAGGTACCCCATTTGTTATTCGTTCCAAATTTAGAAGAACCATCCCGGCGTACGGTAGCTGTCAACATATATTTCTCATTGAAGCTATAATTGGCTCTTGCGTATAAAGAGATCAGGCGACTTTGCCATTTTTGAGACTCTGCGTCTCCCGGATTCAGATTTTGTCCCGCGGCTAAATTGTTAGCACCTAATAAATCAGTGACGAAACCACGGGTCTGTACGTGAGTCTCCTCATAATTCTCTTCTTCCCAAGAGTAACCGATCAAGGCATTGATCTTATGCTTATTGAACTCAGCTGAATAATTGGCGGTCCATTCCATCAAGTCTTTATCACGTAGTCTGGACCAACGTTCGGCCTTACCGCCATCGTTGTAACCGGCTTGAGACTCGATACTGTTGTATTTGCTCTCATCTTCCGTATTCCGGCTTTTAGCTAAAAGAACTTTAGCCTCTAAGCCATCGATAATCGTATAACCGACATCAGCGGTTCCATAGAAATTATTGATGCGGTTCTTATGTGTATTCTCTTTCTGGTTACGTACCGGGTTTCCTTGGTCGTATTCACGTGTGTCGAACCAAGATCCATCCTCTAGCTTAACCGGGCGAACGGGAATCATATTGTAGGCAAGTAAGAAATTGGTCGCATTGGTCGGCGCGTTATCTGTAACGGTAGCCACGCCGGTGATGCTTACTTTCAAACGATCCTCCAGAGCACGTTGGGAGAATTGGAAACGGGCGTTGTAACGGTTCATGGAGTTATCGCGTGCGATACCTTCACGTTGCATATAAGAAAGGGAACCTCTATAGTTATGGTGTGAACCACCTCCTGATAAAGACACGGCATGATCCTGTTGGAAACCGATTCTCGTGATCTCGTCGAACCAATCCGTGTTCGCTCCCATGTCAAAATCCTTACCGTCCTTACCCGGGGTAGAGGAAGTATAGCTACGCCATTGGTCCGCTGTTAGCAGATTCGGCTTGTTAGCCAAGGTAGATACACCGAACGCTCCATTATAAGCGATGGTCGGTTTGCTGGCGTAACCTTTCTTAGTCGTGATAAGGATAACACCATCCGCTGAACGGGAACCGTAGATAGCGGCTGAAGAGGCATCTTTCAAGATAGAGATAGATTCGATGTCCTGCGGATTAACCGTAGACATGTCCATGCCCGGCACGTTATCGATAACGATTAACGGGCCTTGGTCGTTTTGCAAAGTGGATAGACCTCTTAATTGAATCGTCGAGTTGCCCGTTACGTCGCCGGAACCTGTATTGATCGTTAAACCGGCCACCTTACCTTGCAACAAATCCGCTGCGTTACGAGTCAGACCTTGGTTGAAATCCTCAGCGGTCACGTTGGTGATAGAACCGGTAATCTCACGTTTCGTCTGCGTACCGTAACCCACTACGACTACCTCATCCAGTTTTTGAGTGTCCTCTTTCAAGTTTACATTGATCTCGTTTTTGCCGCCTACCGGTTGCAACTGTGTCATGTAACC
>OKUA01001846.1_pt1 | contig 10154 bp, 10 predicted proteins | sample 1606501 | NCBI WGS metagenome assembly OKUA01 (sample SAMEA3879608, study PRJEB24766) | human gut metagenome | biome: human-associated habitat; feature: feces | place: USA | collected 1985/1987
ACTTTTACACTTATCCAAGATAGCGGGTATGGAATCTTGGATTACAATTAAGCAACTGTTTTATTTAACTTTGGTGTACACTCATTGATAATCTGATCAACAGCCTCATCCTTCTGTCCGGCTTTAATCTTATCCATGATTGAGTATCCGATATTCGCCCAGTCAGAAAGAGCCTTTGAATATTCATTATACTGATTCTCAGGAACGATACCTGATTTTTTTATTGTTTTTAACTGCACATCAACATCTTCAAGCTTTTCTTTTGCGCCCTGCTCATAGTCGTCATATGTTGATTTGTCAGGATTAAGTGCCATCTCTCTTACATTTCTAGCCGCTGCATTTACATTTATTCTACATGTCTTAACCGCCTGATCGGCAGCATTTACCTTGTTTACATAGTTTAACATATTGAAAAACAACACACCAATGACCGCAATCGAAAGCAGTCCCGAAATAAGCATCATGGTAATAACCATTCTATAGCCATAGTTGATCCTTTCACCCAAATGCATGTTTTCCAATTTCTTTTTCATCGCATCTTTTTTTGAAGACATAGTTTGTTATTTCCTCCTATCTTATGATACCTTTTGACCCTTTAATCATATTATTATTTATACTCAAGTCTGAATTCGTCAGATGAATTTAGTATAGTACTATTTTTCTAAGGGCACAATACTGTATTCTCAATAATCTTTATGTGAATCTTTCTATTAAATATGTGGTTTTGCACAAAATGGTATGATTTTTTCGCAATTCCCTCAAAATACGTATAATGATTTTTATCTTGTTTTATGTAATGATGCAAGTCCCGGTCGGGCAGTCGGGGCTTACAGTTATATATTCAAGAAAAATCAGCTCAGAAGTGAAAATGCAAATACCACGATGCCAAGTATTACAAGTACAATACCTGTGGCACGGTTTAAGGTTTTTGCGGATGCCTTGTTTGCAAAAACCGCTGCAATTCTCGCCCAAAGGAGTGTAAATGCAATACATAAAAGCAGCACAAACCAGTCCGGTTTTCCACCGATGGCAAAGTGCGAGGCAGCTCCTGTAAAGGCTGTAAATGCCATGATAAATACGCTCGTTCCGACTGCAGTCTTAAGCTCATAGCCAAGCACTGATGTGAGGATGAGGAGCATCATCATACCGCCTCCCGCACCTATGAAGCCACAGATAAATCCGATAAGCACACCGCAGATGATTGACTGGACAGCTCTCTTTTTTGCAGAAACTCCCTGCATGGCCTCCTTTGTTGTCATGACAGGACGGACTATAAACTTGATTCCGAGTAAAAATGTCATAAATACCGAAAAGTTGCCCATTGTTGCTGACGGCACGAGGCTTGATACATAGCTTCCGACAACCGTGAAGCATAAAACCGTGACCATCATTATGAGCCCGTTTTTTACATCAAGGTTCTTGTTCTTTCCATATGTATAGGCTGACACTGCGCTGGCAAGTACATCAGACGACAGGGCTATTCCCACTGCCATATAAGGATCCATTCCCAAAAATGTAATGAGCATAGGGCTTATTACTGCTGCTGCGCTTAGTCCCGCAAAGCCAGTTCCAAGGCCTGCGCCCATACCGGCAAAAAATGTTACTATTATAGTTATTAATGTGCTCATTTGTGTGATTTCCTCCTGATTATTTCATCCATATTATTCTCAAGCTGTTCCATAACAATCGTCAGCTGCTTTTTCTGCTCCTCATCTATCCCTGCAAACAGATTTGCTGTAAACTGCTGCTGTATACGCCTTCCTCTTTCAATGACAGTCCCGGCCTTTTTTGTACAGACAAGCTCCGTCTTCCTCCTATCATTTTCCACAGGTTTTCTCTCCAGATAGCCTTCATTCACAAGCTTATCAACATTTACAGACACAAGATTTGCCTTGATTTTTCTTATTTCAACTATATCCCTTGCCGTCTTATATTCCGGATTGTTCGCCAGAAACATGAGTATATCAAAGGCTGTCTGCGGAAGCTTTAGCTCATGGCACAGTGGTCTGCACTCATCGCTGTAGGTTCGCGAAATCTTCTCTGCAAACTCAAAGTTAAATTTCATATGTGATATTCCTTCTTTTCTTTTCCTATTTTGCTACTTCGTTATACATTTTTGAATTATTCATTTTTGAACTAATTATATATCTCTCTGTCATTTTGTCAAGCGGTTATCGTAATTTATACCCTGCAATACTATACTTTTAGAGGCATTTTTTCATTAACTATTATGATATGATTTAACAGTTATATAATACCTTGAAAGTATCCTGCAGTCATGGTATTATATGTAATTGGCGCTTTGTTGCACATTTTAAACACCGGCTAATCTACCGGTGATTTTAATTTTAATAACTAAAGCTTCGTACATATATAATGTAGGATTTTTAAATTAACAATCATTTACAATAGGAGGAATTATGAGTCAGGAAACAAATTCAGCCCCTGTAACAGAGAACAAGATGGGAACCATGCCTATCGGCAGACTTGTATTTAACATGTCTTTGCCTATGATGATTTCCATGCTCGTACAGGCTCTATACAACATCGTGGACAGTATTTTCGTTGCAAAGCTGTCCGAAAACGCACTCACAGCAGTTTCACTTGCCTTCCCTTTGCAGACACTCATCATCGCTGTCGCAACCGGTACAGGTGTAGGTGTAAACGCGCTGCTGTCAAAGTCCCTCGGCGCCCATAAATACGACGAGGCCAACAAAATCGGCATCAACGGTGCCGTACTATATGCATTCAGCTACATAATATTTCTGATTCTCGGACTTACAATCGTAAAGCCTTTTTACATGAGTCAGATTGGAAATGCTGATATCGAAATCATGGATATGGGTGTGAGCTACCTGAGTACTGTTATGATTTTTTCATTTGGTATTTTTGCGGAAATCTATTTTGAGAGGGTGCTTACCTCGACAGGAAGAACTATTTTCAGCATGACCTCACAGCTTTGCGGTGCCATCACAAATATCATTCTGGATCCTATCATGATCTTTGGACTGCTTGGCTTCCCTAAGCTCGGTGCTACCGGTGCAGCCGTGGCAACCGTTGTGGGACAGTGCGTAGCCGCCGTTGTTGCCTTTGTCTGCAACCACAAATTCAATCATGAAATCAGCCTGAGCTTCAAGGGCTACAGCCCGGATTTCAAAATCATGGGAACCATTTATGCTATCGGTATTCCGTCAATCATCATGCAGTCTATAGGCTCTATAATGACATATGCCATGAACAGAATACTTATCGGCTTTTCATCGACTGCCGCTGCTGTTTTCGGTGTTTATTTCAAGCTGCAGAGCTTCTTCTTTATGCCGGTATTCGGACTGAACAACGGAATCACACCAATCATCGCATTCAACTACGGTGCTCAGAACAGAAAGCGTATGGTTAAAACAATAAAGGTCAGCCTGATAACAGCATTCTGTCTGCTCTTCGTTGGCTTTGCCTGCTTTGAGTTCATACCACAGGTGCTTCTTGGAATGTTCAGCGCCTCTGACGATATGCTCCAAATCGGTGTTCCGGCGCTCAGAATAATCGGCGTGCATTTCCTCATCGCATGGTTTTGTATTATCGTCGGCACAGTATTCCAGGCTTTGGGAAAAGCAGTCTTTTCCATGATCGTATCAATCATGCGTCAGCTTGTGGTTTTAATTCCGGCAGCATACATCCTTTCAAAGCTCGGTGGACTTCACGCAGTATGGTGGGCTTTCCCGATAGCAGAGGTGATATCCTTTACTGTTTCGACATTATTCTTAATCAGGATCAACAGAACTATCATCTCAAAGATTCCTGATGGAAGCGATGTGCTGTAAAAAATTTTACTTGAGCTTTAAAATAATCAACAACAAAATCCGCTGCATTATATCATGTGCGTAATCATATGATATAGTGTAGCGGATTTATTATATTTATGTCATATTTTCACATATTTCTGATTTCTTTGCCAGCTTGGTGCAGCTTATGAACCGACTTTATCTTGCGTATTTTCTTACGTATTTTCTTCCTCTATTATACGTATTTTATGTTGCTGGTTACACTGTTCGGTGTGAACAGTAACGATTTTATATAAAAAGTGTAATCTGCAGATTCAAACCTCTTTTAAAAAATGCGATTTTGTGGTAAAATAGCAAAAAAGAAAATGCGATTTTGTGGTAAATCGTTGAAATAAAAAATGCGATTTTGTAGTAAAACATCAAAATAAAAAATGCGATTTTGTAATTTTATTAGGAGAATGTCATGTTTAAGCGAAAAATATATGATAAATTATTGCAATGGAAAAAGGATTCCGATGGTAAAACAGCACTCTTAATCGAAGGAGCCCGTCGTATAGGCAAGTCAACCATCGTAGAGTCATTTGGACGAAATGAATACAAAAGTTATATAATCATTGATTTCTCAATCGTCTCAAAAAATATACGTGAACTGTTTGAGGATATTTCAGATCTGAATTATCTGTTTTTGCAGTTGCAGCTCCAATACAAAGTCGATCTCTATGAGAGAGAGTCTTTGATTATTTTCGACGAAGTACAATTATGCCCCCGCGCAAGACAGGCTATCAAATCACTTGTAAAAGATCACCGATATGATTATATAGAAACCGGTTCTCTGATTTCTATCAAAAAAAACGTACAGGATATACTTATTCCAAGCGAAGAAAGAAAGCTAAACATGTATCCTATGGATTATGAAGAATTTTTATGGGCTTTGAATGATGAAACAACTATCCCCCTAATCCATAAGCTATTCGATTCTCAAAAACCCTTCGGAGAAGAGATTAATCGTAAATTGATGCGTGATTTCCGTCTTTATATACTTGTCGGGGGAATGCCGCAGGCAGTTGATGAATATATCAAAACCAATAACTTCCGTAAGGTTGATGACGTAAAGCGTGATATTCTGAATCTTTATGAAGATGATTTCAAAAAAATAGATGCCACTGGAAAAATATCTATGCTTTTTGATGCAATTCCTGCGCAGCTAAACAAAAATGCTTCGCGATATCAGGTATCAAGCGTACTGACAAACAATCGCGCCGATAATACACTGGAACTGATTGCAGAGTTAAAAGACTCAAAAACTGTTTTGGTATCATACCATGCAAATGACCCAAGTGCCGGTATGTCAACCAACAAAGACTTAACCCGGTTTAAACTATTTTTATGCGATACCGGGCTGTTTACTACATTGATGTTTAAAGACAAAGATTTCACAGAAAACATAATTTATGAAAAATTGTTAAATGACAAGCTAGGAACTAATCTAGGCTATCTTTACGAAAATGTAGTTGCACAGCTTTTAACGTGTAATGGCAACGAATTATTTTACTATACTTTTTTTAATGAAAGTTCGCGCCATAATTACGAAATAGATTTTCTTATTGCCAAAAAAAATAAGGTTTGCCCTATTGAAGTAAAATCCAGTGGCTATAAAACCCATAAGTCCCTGGATGAATTTTCAATAAAATTTTCAAACCGTATTCTTCAAAAATATCTCGTATATACAAAGGATTTCTCAAAAGACAAAGACATACTCTGTCTGCCTGCTTATATGATTTCGTTTTTGTAAGAAGAATAACTTTTTAAATATGATTTTAATACACACACTTATATGGAGGATTAAGACATGAAATTTATATCGTGGAATGTAAACGGACTGCGCGCATGCGTCCAGAAAGGTTTCCTTGATTTTTTTAACAGTATAGATGCGGATTTCTTTTGTATACAGGAGTCCAAGCTACAGGCGGGACAGATTGACCTTGACCTGCCGGGCTATCACCAGTACTGGAATTATGCCGAGAAAAAAGGCTATTCCGGCACAGCCATTTTCGCCAAAAATGAGCCATTATCTGTGTCTTACGGCATAGGCATTGAGGAGCATGATAAGGAAGGACGTGTCATCACACTCGAATATGACAATTTCTATCTCGTAACCTGCTATACTCCAAACTCACAGAATGAACTGAAAAGGCTGCCGTACCGTATGCAGTGGGAGGATGATTTCCGTGAATACCTTAAGACTCTCGATGCCAAAAAGCCTGTCGTACTGTGCGGTGATCTGAATGTCGCACACAATGAGATCGACCTGAAAAATCCAAAAACAAACCGCAAGAATGCAGGTTTTTCAGACGAGGAACGTGCTAAAATGACAGAGCTTTTAGGTTCCGGTTTTACCGATACCTTCAGATATTTTTATCCGGATGCCGAGGGTATATATTCCTGGTGGTCATACCGTTTTAAGGCTCGCGAGAAGAACGCAGGCTGGCGTATCGACTACTTTATCACATCAAAGCGCATCAATGATAAGCTGCAAAAGGCAGCAATCCATACCGATGTACTCGGTTCAGACCACTGCCCTGTAGAGGTTGATATTGAATTATAAATTTACTGTTATGTACTACTTTTCAATATAGTTAAACCTCTGTGTTTTAAATAATATTCTTGAAACAATAAAACTTATGATTGATATGCCAATATTTAACCATACTGATATTATGTAGAAACTATCCTCTACATAATGAAACTTATCATCAGTTTCTGTAAATACAATTGGAAGAATATTGGCATATTGATTCATTCCTCTTGCCCCATCCACAATACCTATTGTCTAGGTTATATCATGACTTGCACTAACAACATGAAATAAGCCATATGCCTGAGCACCTACTATTCCAACAAAAAGTGATGCCATTATTATTGCGCCAAATACAGAATTATTTATTTTCTTGATAACAAGCAAAAGCATGATCAGCAATGATAAAAATGAGAATATCGCAACCATTTTACTAAGTAAATATATCATTCCAACTTTTATTAAAGATTTCGCTGCATTATCCGGCAGAATAATCAAATAGCGTACCATACTAACAACGAAAAATAGTAACATATATGTTCCAAACACAATTGCTTTCATCCATAAAAGCCTATATTTACTAATCGGAAGTAAATGCAACATTCTATCTTTATTCAAATAAAAGAATGAAAACAAATCATAAATTGTCAGAAATACAATTCCAATCCACGACAACATCTGCCAGAATGAGTAAACTGTATCAATTCCCCCAGCAAGTGGCAATGCATTCAGCATATGAAGTATATCTAATAAAAATTCTATCCCAAAGATTGTTCCCCAGAAATATTTATATCTCAAATATTCATTTTTCCAAATGCTCATCTTAATTTCTCCTTAAAAATTGTCTCAAGATCTGCTTTGTTTTCTTTTTTAAGACTTTGTACATTATCATATAAAATAACTTTACCGTCTTTTACCATGATAACGCTGTCAAACAATGACTCTACATCACTAATTAAATGTGTGCTGATAAAAACAATACTTTCTTTTTTCCGCTCACTCTTGATCATTTCCATTATGTCATCCCTTGTCAAAGGATCAACAGCAGCTAATGGCTCATCAAAAATATAAACATCCGAATTTCTTGAAAGTGCAAGAACCATGTGTATCTGTTCAAGCATACCTTTGGAACACTGGGATATTTTCTGATTCAATTTTAATCCAAGTTTTCCTAACAATTTTGCAGCTTTATCTGAGTCAAAATCATTAAAAGCATCCTTATAATATTTTATCGCATCTTCTAATTTCATGTATCTATATATAAAAGGTTTATCCGGCAGATAAGAAATATCTTTAGCACAGATTCCTTTTACTGCGCCTGTATAGTTATTTATAGAACCAGTCAATACACTTATTAATGTTGTCTTACCGGCACCATTTGGTCCGAAAATTCCTATAATCGAATTTTCTTCCTTTATCGACAAATTTATATCTTTTAAAATATGTGTTCCACCTAACGAAACATTTAAATTTATTATTTCTATCATAGTTATTTTTCTTCCTCATCAATTACGTCCATACTGTAAAAAAAAGCAGATATAGCTTCAGCAATCTGAGATATCATGACATTTCTCCCTTTCACTTGCTGATACTATATCTACTCTCTTTTTTTATTTTTATCAATAATTTGTCCTATTATGTACATTTTTCGACTTAAACTGCATATTGTCCGGAATATCTAAAAGCATATCACAGCAAAATTTATTGTCGCTTTCATAAAATTCAATAGAACCATTATATTTTTGTACTACTTCTTTCATGGAAAGAATACCCAATCCATGTAACTCTTTTTCATTTTTTGTAGATATCAAATTCGGATTATATTCCAATACCGAATTAATTATCGTATTTTTTACCGATATCATAAAGAAGTTATCTACATTCCTAAGTTCTAAATATATTTCATTATTACCATCGCCTGAAACTCCTTCTATAGCATTGTCCAAAGCATTCCCCAATAGTACACACAGATCCAGATCTGAAAATTCAGGTATTTCATTTGCAATATAAATATATATTTTAATATGTCTATCGGAGCATATCTTACTTTTACTGTTTATAATATAATTTACTACATCATTATCGCAAAAGACTTTATTCGAAATTCCATCCAATACGGTATCGTTATATTTTTCCATATAATCTACAGCTTCATTAATTTTTCCCGAATGCAGCATTGTCAATGCCACCTGAAAATGCTGTTTAAGATCATGACGAATACTTCTGACCGACTGATACAGTATTTTGGTTTCCTCAACACTTTTCTCCTGGCTCTTAAAAGCCTGTTGCAAAATACTATATTCAAGCTGTTTTGCATGATCCTTCTGCATATTCACATATAGTACATATACTAAAGAATTTGTCATCAGTATTCCCAATATTGATAGAATTGAAAAAATATGTTGCATCGGTGACAATTGTTCTTCAATATTAATTATAATCAATGAAACAAAAGACATTGTAAATATTGATATAACAGGAATTATCAATAACACAAACCACTCATTCCATTTCAGGGAATATGTGCTGTCTTTTTTTGTTCTTTTTATCATAAACCGCGTCAAATAAAACAAAACTATCTGAATTACAACTACCCCTACAAAACGATATAAGTCCTTTTGAATCACAAGATCCAAATAACCCTTTCCTATAATACATCCCTCAATGCTAAGCACAACTGTCGTAATCCCCATGATAAGCAGCATAACAAAAATCGACCAGAACATTTTTTGCATAAATGTTCCTTTTAAATTTAATAAGGAATATATGTATATGATAAGTATTGATATGATAATTCCTATTCCTTCAAATGGCACCATAAAATTTACAAATGATAATTCCAAAAATAATACTGCTACAAATAATATATATGCTAGATTTGCTTTCTTTCCGGTTCTCTTGTCCTTTAAAATTGCTCTTATCGTCTGTAAAACAATTGCTGATTGAAATAAATTTACCACAAATTCAAATATCATCCAAAATAAATCCATCATCGTCTTATCCTCATGTATTCGTGGAATTTTTCTCTAACTTCATTTTTTCTTCCCCTGCTCAAAGAAAAATTCTGTCCATCTTTCAGTTCGACCTCCGTTTGATAAATATGTTTTATCCACGTCATATTTACTAAACATCCGCTATTAATTTTAACAAAACTATAATCTCTAAAATTTTCTTCTATTGTAGATAAATTTTCCCTGAAATCTATTTCTCTGCCATCTTTAAAATGAATGTGTACCCTATGTTTTAAGACATCAATATACAATATCTGTTCAATATCTACGCTATAAATCTTTCCATTAATATTTAGCTCATAATTTGCATTTCTTAATGCTATTTTTTTTCGCGCAGCTGTCAAAACTTCATCTAAATGTTTATCGTAATTTTCTTTGCATAAAAACCAGAAAGGCTGATATGAGAACGAATTATATACAAGTTCATTATGACTTGTACAAAATACTAAAAGACTATCTTTTTCAGGTATATCTCTTGCAACTGAAAATCCATCTTTTTCAGGCATGTCAATATCCAGAAAAATTATGTCAAACTTATTTTTTTCATTACTTCTTACTAATTTTCTGCCGTCTGTAAATTTTACTATTTTACCATTCCAATGATGTTTTTTAATCGTCTGCTCTATATTCTTTTCTATGTCATCAACAAATGTCGGATCATCATCGCATATTCCTATTTTTAACATTAAATCACCTATATTTCTATAAAAAATCCGCTACACTAAATATATAGTATAGCGGATTGATTTATAAAAGACAATTTTATTCTATTATCCTTATAGGACTCCT
>OKUA01001856.1_pt1 | contig 10099 bp, 7 predicted proteins | sample 1606501 | NCBI WGS metagenome assembly OKUA01 (sample SAMEA3879608, study PRJEB24766) | human gut metagenome | biome: human-associated habitat; feature: feces | place: USA | collected 1985/1987
AAATTCATAAGTAGCTATTTCCGGATCTCTAATGCATTCCAAGAATGTATTACAACGCCTAATACCTTGAAAATAATGAGACCAAGGATCTATATAACTAGCTGTTAATGGGTTATATTCTGCTGTCGTATAACCTTTATACCATTTTGATACAGGACCATCTTGATTATCACTTGCATCATGTGCTTCATCACAAAATGAAGCTAATGGAGTATTGGTACTTTCATACGTAAATCCAACTTGAGGAATAAATCCTAAACAATTTGTGTAATAGGCAGACGTACGCTCATATCGATTAAAAATCTCATTCAATGAAACACGTCCATCCGAAGGTATATCTAAATCAGCACAAGAGGAACAACAAAAACCAAAAACAGCAAATTTCAATATATTAATTAGATTCTTCATAATATCACAATTTAAAATGTTAAGCTTACCCCAATATTATAGACTCTATAGGGTTGGAAAGTACCCATATTACCAACTTCCGGATCAATGAATTTAGAACGCATATTATCAATTGTAAACAAATTTTGTCCACTCAAAGAAAAACGGATCCTCTCAGTAAATACCTTACGACAAATATTCACAGGCAATGTATAAGCAATCTCTGCATTTTTCAAACGCAAATACGAGGCATCCATAATAAAGAAACTATTCGGCTGATGATTAGTTGACTTCCTCAAAGATAATGCAGGATACTTAATCTCCTCACCATTATTCCAACGTTCAGGAGTCCAAGCCTGTAAATGTAAATCCGTAAATACACCTTGATATTCTGACTCATATGCACCTACACCTGAAATACATCTAGAGAATTTACCAGTTCCTTGGAATAGAAAATTCACTTCAAAGCCTTTATACTTGAAACCTCCCGAGAAATTATAAAAATGCTGAGGAATAGTGGTATTCAATATCGGAGCTTTATCTTTTTCATCTATAATTTTATCATTATTCAAATCCTTATAGATAAAATCACCCACTCGTGGTGTTCCAAAAGCGTAAGACAAACTACTTTGTTCTAGTTCTTCCTCGAAGTTAAACATACCATTTCCATTACTGTAATCAATCAAATACCCCCACTGTTGATTTACACTATATCCCTCAGTACGATACGGATAAGCATATTCATCAGAAAATGGTGATTCATTCACATTTAGTACTTTATTCTTATTATAACTAAATGAGCCTGCCAAATAAAATGACCAGTCTTTATTTAATTGCTTATTATACATAACTTGTACCTCAAAACCTTTATTTTCCATCTTTCCAGAATTAGTCTTTGGATAATTGGATAATGCAGTGCCTTGATATTCAGGAACCAGACCAGCACTACTTACTAGCATATTATCACACAAAGACTTGTACCAGTCAAAAGAAACTGTTAATTCATTGAAAAGGCCTAAATCAACACCATAATTCTGTTTCTTCATCTTTTCAGCGACTAAATCAGGATTTCCTTTTAACCCCTCATTACCATTAATATCTATATAGTCTAGATACAGGAATCGCTCTCCCCCTAATTGATCATTGGCTGTTAAACCGTAAGAAGCTCTTAACTTTAAATTACTCAACCAGGATAAATTACTCATAAAAGGTTCACTTGAAACAACCCATGCAGCAGAAATAGCAGGTGTAGCCACATAGCGATTATCTGGATGGAATTGTTCAGATCCTGAATATCCCAAATCAGCTTTTACAAAATAACGTTTTTTATAACCGTATGTAGCAGATAAACCCAAATTTTCGCGTTTATAAGGTAAGATTTGAGATCCTGATGCATTTTCTTTTTCCTGTTGTAAATAGAAAATATATCCCAATGCATCAATACTATGATCTCCAAACTGACGACTGTAGTTCACATTTGCAAACAGATTTAAGTTATAATAAAAACTGGAACTCTTTCCATATGCAAGTGGAGTATTACTATCTGATCCTAACAAAGAAAAATCCAACTTGGAGAAATCTTTTGAACGAACATAGCGCTCAAAATTTTGTGTTGTAGTCGTTTGATTCACTGAATTAGTTTGATAAGCCATCACTCCGCTCAGAGAAAGTCCTTTCGTCAAGAAACTTAAGTCTAAGACCAAACCTGCTTGTGCATTAATATTTGCAACTAAAGCTTGAATATAGCCCGAACGATTCAACATTCCATATACAGGTGTTTTTTCATTATCATGTGTAATCACCTGATTTCCATTAAGAATACCTTCTCCAAATGGAGTAACCGGTCCATACATCGTGGGTGGCAGATTAAAAATATGATTATAAATAGTTTCATTTCCATATCCTGTCGTTTTTTCTGTTTTAATATTACCTGATAAACGCATAAATCCACTTAAATAATCATTAATCTTCACATCAATATTTGAACGGAAATTAAACCAATTATTCTTAGGAGTTGGATCGTATTTTGCATTTGGCTCATTAGCCGTTTTAAACGGTAACTGCTGATGCATGTAATTGACATTAGAAAAATAACGAACTCGTTCATTACCACCCTTAACATTTACACCAACTCTAGACATAAATGTTAAAGGACGAATAAACATATCATACCAATTATTATTGGGATATAGAGCATCATTGCCAATTTGAAATTTATCCAAATCATCTGCAGAGAACTGAGAATTATACCCTAATCCATCATTAAAACCAGCTTGATTTCTCATTCGAGCATAATCATAGGAATTAATAAACGACGGGGTTTTCGTCATTTGTTGGAAAGATTGGTCAAAATTTACATCAACAGTAGTCTTTCCAATATGCCCCCGCTTCGTCTTAATAGAAATAACACCATTTGCACCCTGAATACCATATAAGGCCGTAGTTGCTGCCTCCTTAAGAACCGTAATTGATTCAATTTCTTTCGGAGTAATATAAGTATAATTGGTATTTGGACAAATGATTCCATCCACAATAATCAATGGTTCACGTCCATTAATAGTAGATAATCCCCGTATCAACATAGTTACTCCTGTAGAAGAAGAACTCAGCGCACCTCGTGACAATTCTGAATTGGTCTCGATAGTAGTCAAACCAGCAAACCGACCTGCAAATGTTTTGGTCAAATTAGCCTCTGGTGATTTATCCAAGTCTAATCCTGTCACTTGAGAAACTGCACCTGTTACAGATCTTTTGGGTAAAGATATATATCCCAAATCCACTAATTCATCTGCTTTAGAAGCATCAAAAGTTAACTGAATAGATTTTAATTCTGTTTTATTATCCACAGAAACTATTTTATCTGAATAACCAATATAAGAAACTGTAATATATTGACTACCGTCCTTTAAGTTAAATTCATAAGTTCCATCAACTTTTGTCAAATACTCACATTTTCCTTTTTCAGATTTCAAAAGAGCTCCTGATATGGGTTTTCCAAACTCATCTACAACCATACCTTTCAATTGTATAGAAGAATCTACATTTTGCGCTGAACTCAATAAACCTGGTGAGATCAAGCTAGCACAAACAGCTAACATGGATATTTTATATTTTATGTAGCTCATAATTGTATGCTTTATTAATTAGACTAAATATTACCATCCTGGATTCTGCCATGTTTCACCAGTTGTTGATTCCAAACGAGAAACTTCATCCAAAGGTAAAGGCAACAATAAATCTCTGTTCTGATATCCACCACGTGGATTTGATGAAATATTATAACGCTGATAATTGAAAGAACCATCATTCAGTTTCGTTATTCTCATTCCAGTAAACCACTGACACGTTTCGTTCAAATTACCATCAGGTTTTTGCCAACGACGCAAATCAAAATAACGAACTTCCTCCCAAGCTAGCTCTACACGACGTTCATTATGAACGCGCAAGATCATCTCTTCCTTAGAAAGCCCAATAGGAAGAGCCGGCATTTTCACACGAGCTCTGACTTCATCTACAGCAGCTTTGGCTTCTGCCAAATGTCCAGACTCTGCTGCAGCTTCTGCGTAATTCAAAAGAATTTCTCCAAATCGGAAAAACTTCCAATTTGAATTATTGATTGGATTAGTATTTGAGGCTTGAGGAGTAACCAACTTCCGGTGATAATACCCCGTACGGCTTGATGCTCGATTAGATGGATCAAGACTAATGCTATGACGTCCTCCTTCAAAAGTCTCGACTGTAAATACTTGACCATTATTCCATATCAGAGAATCACCATTGCAAAGAACGGTTGCCATTAAACGAGGATCCCGATTTTTATACGGATTACGGGGATCATACATTTTATTATTGAGATTATAATTCGGCTGTAAATGTTTTTCATCCAAATATGGTTTAGCCAAATCCAATATAGGTTGACCATCCACCGTTTCAAAAGCATCAACCAACTCTTGCGTCGGACATGTTCCACATTTGAATGTTCCGTCCATATTACTACCAATATAGCCAACATGCCACACAAAAACGCTTCCTGCACGATGCTGCCAAATTGTTTCTTTATCACGAGGTTCAGCTGAATAATCAGCATTCTGACAAGCTAACTGATGAAATGCAGCTGCGTCATACGTCCCAAAAGTAGACGGGTTTGTACATTTAGTAAAAAGTTCATACCCATTTTTCTTCAACTCATCAACAGCCTGTTTATTCACTTGATATGCTTCTTCCCAATGATCTTCCCCTTCATTAAATAAAGGACTGGCTGCAAACAACATCATTTTTGATTTAATAGCCCAAGCGAGAGCTTTTGTTGCACGCATAGCCTCATCATCAGTTGTAATTCGCCAAGGTAATTCATTACATGAAATAGCAGCCTCACAGTCTGATGCTATAAATTTTACCACATCATAAACCTTTTCACGACGCAATGTCGAAAAATCAGCATCAAATTCTATAGTTTTATCTACAATAGGCAGTTTTCCAAACCATTTGATTAATTCGGAATAAAAATAGGCACGCAAAACATGTGCTTCGGCTTTAAAACGTGCTCGTTCAGTTTCACTATGTACTGCTGCATTATCAATATTCTCCAAAAACTGATTACACAAACGTATTTGTTGCCAATACCTACTCCAATAAGCATTATTGGAAGAACCATGACCATCATGCATATCACGTATCGGATGACCAGAAGCTGAAGCATTTCCACTATATGCACCTTGAATAGCTGTTCCTTGTACTTCCTCTGAAGACCATCCATCATCACTACAAGCAGTAATTAAGGGATCAAAGAAATAGTAAACATATCCTTTCTGAGGTATACTGTTATAACAAGCATTCAATAATGCCCCCACTTTGTCTGGATCAGCATACACTTCCTCCATACTAAGTGTCCCGTCAGGAGCTACATCCAAAACATCCGAGCATGAGGTAAATGAGCCTAACGCTACAACTGAAGATATAAATAAATATGATAGTTTCATACAGTTATTCTTTTAATAATTAGAATGTAACATTAATTCCAAAGTTCACCATTTTAGTAATTGGATAGTTGAGATCAGAGCCCTGCTCTGGGTCAATCACATCTGTTTTCATAGCTTTCCATGTCAACAAGTTATTACCATTAACATAAATACGGGTACTATTAATACCTACCTTCTTCAAAAGACCTTTAGGCAATGTATACCCTAATTCTATGTTTTTTAAACGCAAAAAAGAACGATCCATAATAAAGAAGTCATTCGGTTTTTGACTAGTTCCTGGAGCTGACCCCAATGCAGGATACAGAATTTCTTCCCCGTTGGCAAAGCGTTCTGGTGTCCAAGCTTGCAAATGATAATCACTAAAAAAACCGACATTAGCAAATTCCGTTGCACCCCAACCTGCATACAAACGAGAAGCCTTTGCTATACCCGAGAATAAAAATGAAAAATCAAAATTTTTCCAATTCACGGAACCTGAAAATCCATATGTAATACGAGGAATATCACTATATTTAATAGGAGCTTGGTCTTTTTCATCAATTATTCCATCTTCATTCAAATCCACATACAAGAAATCCCCCATGCGAGGGGTTCCTCCTACCTGATAAGTTGCTAACGCTTTATCTAACTCCTCTTGAGTATTAATATATCCATTGCCATTACTATAGTCTATTCGATATCCAAAGTTCTGACCAATACTATATCCCGTACTTCTATAACGATAAACATAATCAGCTGGTTTCTGTGCCTCGTCCATGAAACGCTGTGTATTCTTATTATAAGCAAAATTACCCTTCACTGTAAAAGACCAATCCTTATCAATTCGCTTATTATAAGTTGCTTCAAATTCAAAGCCATGGTTATCAATACGTCCCATGTTTACTTTAGGCAAATTACCTAAAGCTACACCTTGAATTTCGGGAACTGTACCACGAGATATCAATACATCTTCTCTTTTTTCCCTAAAATAATCAACAGTTAACGATAATTCTCTGAATAACTGAACATCAATTCCGTAATTCTGTTTGTATGCTATTTCCCATCCCAAATTAGGATTACCCAACTTACCTTGATTGATTGCTTGTCCACGACCTAGTGAAGGAATAACCCCTCCTCCAGTTGATATATTACTTATCATTGTTGTCCCATTAAAATCTAAAAGAGTTCTTTGAAATATTTGAAATTTAGTTAGTTACAGCGATTTTCCGAGCGAACGGACTTGAATTTGTAGCTTTGCATCAGATTAATCCGATGGCATATGTTCCAAGACAAATACGTTTTCGCTCAATTGGCTTCATTTCTGAATCGAAGTAAGTTTAACCGCATAGTCACCAAGTATGATGGTGATAAATATGTGAAGCACTTCACCTGCTGGAATCAACTACTTGCTTTGATGTTTGGTCAACTTTCTAATCGTGAAAGTCTGCGAGATTTGATAGTTGCTCTTGAAGCTCATCATTCCAAATGTTATCATTTAGGAATGGGTAAAAATGTATCAAAGTCATCGCTGGCAAGAGCAAATCAAGATAGAGACTATCACATCTTTGAAGAATATGCTTACTACCTGGTTAGCGAAGCACGACAAAAGTGTGCTAATCATATTTTCAAACTTGGCGGTAACGTTTATGCTTTCGATTCGACTACTATTGACCTGTGCCTTTCAGTCTTTTGGTGGGCAAAATTCCGCAAAAAGAAAGGTGGTATCAAAGTGCATACATTATATGATGTGGAAACACAGATTCCTGCATTCTTTCATATCACGGAAGCATCCGTACACGATTCTAAAGTTATGATTGAAATTCCTTATGAACCAAGCTCTTATTACATCTTTGACCGCGGTTATAACAACTTCAAAATACTGTATAAAATTCATCAAATTGAAGCCTACTTTGTTGTCAGAGCAAAAAAGAATCTCGGGTACAAATCCATCCAATGGAAACGTAGGCTGCCTAAGAATGTGCTTTCAGACGCAAGTGTATTTCTGACAGGATTCTATCCTAAACAATATTATCCAGAGCCACTTAGATTGGTTAAATATTGGGATGAAGAACAAGAACGAGAATTTACATTCATAACCAATGCGATGCATATATCTGCGCTTCAAGTTGCTGAACTTTATAAAAATCGCTGGCAGGTAGAGCTGTTTTTCAAATGGCTCAAGCAGCACCTTAAAATCAAAAGATTTTGGGGAACTACAGAGAATGCTGTTCGAATACAGATATATGCTGCTATATGCGCTTACTGTTTGGTGGCAATCATTCAACACGATATGCAACTGAACAGAAGTACATATGAAGTGTTACAAATACTGAGCATCTCATTGACTGATAAGACTCATCTGAGAGACCTCTTTGATAAAACTAAATTTCAAAATGACAAAGAACGATTCGGACCAAATGGGCCAAGTTTATTTAATTTTTAATTCGTCCCAATTTTAATGGGACACTAATGTTAATGCATTAAATATCATATTGCCGACCTTTCGGCAATATGATGGATTGGACAAGCCAATCCGTTTATTGATAAAAGTATTAAGGGGAAATCTGTTTTTTTCGGAACAGATTGCTGTTCCCTTAAAGGATGAAATACAATTGGTAAAGGAATACTTACAACTGCGTTTGTTGGGTAATCCTGACCGGATCCGAATTATTTGGGAATTACCACCGGAGATACCTGATACTTGGAAGATTCCTTCAATGTCTGTCCAAATACCGGTAGAAAATGCTGTGAAATATGCTTTTGACCCGGAAAACGAAGAGGCTTGCATACATATTCGTATCATCGAAAAGCAAGGCAGCCTTTTTATCGCAATCGAAGATAATGGTGTCGGTCTTGCTGCAGACATGCAGAACCGCCAAGAGAAACAAGGTACAGGTTACGGACTGAAAATTCTACGCCAGACCATCGATATTCTGAATAGCCGGAATAAGAATAAAATGAACTTTATTATACAAGACCGTAGCCTGCTTGAACCGGGAGGGCACGGGACTTTAGTTTCTCTTGTTGTACCGTTAGATTATACATTTGATTTATGAGTGAAGAAATTACAGTCGTGATTGTAGATGACGAAGCGGCTTCTGTCCGCAATTTGAGTAATGATTTGTGTGTCTATTCGGATGTACGGATTTTGGAAACAACCACTTCGGTAGAAAAGGCAAGAAAGATCGTGATTCGCCAACAGCCGGATTTGCTCTTTTTAGATGTGGAGATGCCCAAGATGTCCGGTTTGGATCTATGGCAAAATATCCGTGCGGATGTCCATGCCGATATGCGTGTTGTTTTTTATACAGCATACGATAAATATGTATTGGAGGCTTTGCGGGCTTCTGCTTTCGACTATCTGCTGAAGCCTTACCTTCCGGAAGAATTCCTTGGTCAGCTTCCGCGTCCTGCCCAGTGCCGGACGGCCGCGTTTTTTCTTCATCTCATTCATATCCTTTGTCATATGTTTTTTCTTTTTCGTCCGTACTTCTTTCATTCCAAAATCTGCGACCGGCGGGAGTGGATTTACCCTCCCTGCAACCGCCGGGCGCTGGGGAGCAAGGGTTTTCGGGAATCCGGAAACATAACCTTGCTATTACTATTACAGAATCCACCCTTCAAAACAACAGGAAATATTAATATCAATGGTTTCAGATAACCGTTTCCATTCCTGGTTCGGAAGGTGGCAATGAAAGTATATCCGCCGGAGGTGTACATATATTTTCTACAGTCATCCGTTCCGGCTGATATACGACCGGCAGTCATTCACACGGTCTGACAGTCACCGGTACTCTAAAGTTTCCTCCAGCGTTCGATGTCTTGCCGGTAGGTTTCAAGATGCCGTCTTGCCAGATTCTCCAGCAGCCCGGATACGCTCATTCCCCGGCAGCCCAGTCTCAGGACGATCATGTCCAGGGCACTACGAGTTTCCTCACTGATGAACACGGCTTTAGGTCCCTTGATTTTAGGGGGAATGAGATAAGTTTCCCGATACTTTTCCAAAGCCGGGCGCTTCGGTGCCTTCTCCGGCTTTGCCGGCTGTGGGCAGGTTCCGTCAAGTATCTCCCTGAGGGTACTTCCCAACTTCTCACACAGGACGGCCATACGGTGCGTATGTCCTTCCGCCATCGTTTTTCCCACAAGGGGCATGTCTTCTTTTCCTTCTTTCATAGAAACTTGGATTTACGTTGATACGATGGTTTCCCATATACCGGGAAACCGATTGTCGCCGGCAAATAAAACGATAAAAAACAGACGGATCGACACTTAGGGTTCTGTTGGCGTATTCTTCTGTATCATTCTCTGCTTCAGGGTGTACGGACGGTGAGAACTTCATTATTATACGCATCGGAAGCAGGGCATGAACTTTACGGATGCAGTTGCAATCACTAAAGACCGATTGCAACCATTAATGATTATAACCGGTCATTAATGGTTGGTTATAATTATTAATGGCCGGTTACAAACACTGATGCCCGCATCAGTGTTTGTCCGGCAGGCATCTTTCAGTCCGGATATGGAAGAACATCCTGATAACCGGCCTCTTTACCGGGATGGGACAAAACTGATGGACATCCGTCATGTTCATAAGCGTCTCCACGATAACATTTGGCGCATCTTTCTATTGTATAAATCAATAAAAGTACATCTTATGAAAAAGAAAGATCGCTTCGATTCCAATTGAATATCTATTCCGGACATCTGATGACATATAATGACATCTGATGAAGGGCCGGAACCATATCCGGGAA
>OKUA01001858.1_pt1 | contig 10096 bp, 6 predicted proteins | sample 1606501 | NCBI WGS metagenome assembly OKUA01 (sample SAMEA3879608, study PRJEB24766) | human gut metagenome | biome: human-associated habitat; feature: feces | place: USA | collected 1985/1987
AGGATTGAAAAAAAGTCCAACGGACGGGTTTGTCGATATCCATCATCATTTGATTTACGGGCTGGATGACGGCGCGCAGACATGGGAACAGACGCAGCAGCGGCCAACTCCGTCGCAGCGGTTGTGCGTGATATCATTTGCTGTCTCAGTGCAGGTATATCAAGTGCAGCAGGCATTATGATAGGAAATGAGCTTGGTGCAGGGAATTTAAAGCGTGGAAAAGCATATGGCATCAGAATGGCAAAGCTGTCATTTTTGTGTGGAGCTGTTATGACAGTGCTTATGGCGGTTTCAGCACCGGTGATTTTACATTTTGTAAAGCTCACACCGCAGGCTGCAGAGTATCTGAAGCAGTTATTCGGTGTACTTGCCTTCTACATGATTGGACGATCGGTAAATGAAATCATCATAAACGGTGTCTTTGGTTCGGGAGGAGATACGATGTTTGATATGTACTCTCTTGCTGTTACGATGTGGGGCATAGCAATACCGCTTGCAGTTGCAGGCACATATTTTTTGAACTGGCCGGTGGTTGTGGTATATGCGTGCACCTGTGTGGATGAGGTTGGAAAGATACCGTGGACACTCATACATTTTAAAAAATACAAGTGGGTAAAGGATTTGACAAGATAATGGAAAATGTATGAAAACAAGCGTGTGCACAGGGAGTAGGTCGGTTATCGGCTTAATAAAGCGAGATGACGGATTGCCTGTCAACAATCTCAACATCCATAATCTCACCTAAATTACTGTCTGATTCATTGTCATGTATTTTCTTTAGGAGAAGCTCGGTTGCAAGCCGGGCTTTTTTTGGTACATTTTGTGATACCGATGTAAGCTTCGGCACGGTGTACTGGCATAGATTCAAATTATCATAGCCTATGACAGATAAATCAATCGGGACACGGTAACCGCCGAGACGTGCACCCTCCATGATGCCGATAGCACATATATCGGCAGTTGTTACCACTGCTGTGATTGGTGACTTGCTGCCTGCAATGGCACGGCCGGCTTCGATACCGCCCTCATATGAAGGTGGATAGCTGAAAATATATTCAGGACGGAAAGGAATATGACTGTCCTCCAAAGCTTTTTTGTATCCGTTAAAACGTTTGGTGAGGACGATATTTCCCTCATAATCAGCTACAAATGCAATCTCGGTGTGCCCGTGATTTATCATATATTTGGTCGACAAATATAAGCCCTTTTCATCATCAGATATTACATTTATGAGATTAGGGTGAGAGTAATTGCTGTCAAAGGTAGCAATAGGGCAGTTGGCTGCATCCATCAGCTTTTCAAGATTTTGGGCAGAGGTGGGGAAAACCAGAATCATCCCATCGACATTCCAGTTCTTAACCAAAGATAATATGTCTGAGCTTCTGGATACTGATTGAAGCATGGTGAAGTATCCGTTTTTGTGAAGCTCTGTTTCTATTGTACCAATCATTGTACTGACATATGGGTTCTCAAAATAATTGTATCCTGAAGCATATTCTTTCTCCTCTAAGAATGTAACAACTCCGATAATGTGTGAGGAATTGTTTGAAAGACTTCTTGCGTTCATATTCGGAACATAATTATATTCCTCTATAATTGAATTGATTTTATCCCTTGTTTTCTGTGAAACACGGCTTGTCTTTCCGTTGATTACGTTTGAGACGGTCATTGTGCTCACACCTGCCATTTCGGCAATATCCTTAAGCGTCATATTAAACTCCATTCTATTCAGTATTATAATTTTTTTACTATAAAGTTTATACATAAACCACAATAAGTTTGAACATAAACAATGATGAGTTTATACATAAACCGAATATGATTCAAAATATGGGTTTATAAATTATCTTAAGTATACATTTTTATTTTGCAAATAGCAATCGGTTTTTGCAAATATTTAGACAAAACCCTAATTTACATGTAAAAATGCACAAAAAACATATGAAAATAATATGAAAAGTGATAAAAAAACAAATAACTATTGACGAATGTATAAGGTGGTGGTAGATTATAGTCAGATTTAGCGCTAAACTAATTTGAACGAAAAAGAGGATATTGAATTAAGAAAGTGAGGATTTCTATGAAGAAGAAACTTATTGCAACAGTTATGGCAGCTACAATGGCAGTGACAGCGCTTACAGGCTGTGGCAGCTCATCGGCTTCATCAGCTAAAAAGGACATAAAGGTACCAACAAAGCCATTTGGCGATACGGTGAAGTATGACCCTTCGGTTGAGATTAATGATGGAAAGGATATCTCAATTGACCTGTGGGAGTGGGGAAGCGATGAATTATTTCAGAAGGTTATTGACAGATACACAGCTATTCATCCTAATGTAACTATAAACCTGGTGGATAATCCATGGGAAGATTACTGGACAAAGCTTCCTCTGGCACTCGATGGTGAGGACGGACCGGCACTCTTCGATGTACATAACAGCTATCATGAGAATCTTATCAACTATATGGCTCCGCTTGATATTCCTGTTGAGGATTTGGAGCAGGACTTCAATGGAGTGAGCGCTCATGTGATTGATGGTAAGGTTTATTACATTGATTACGGAATGATGACAGGCTCTGTTTATTACAACAAGGAGATGTGGAAGGAAGCCGGATTAACAGATGATGATATTCCAAAGACCTGGGATGAAATGATTGAGGTAGCAAAGAAGCTCACAATCAAGGACGGAGACAATATAGTCCAGGCCGGACTCAATTTCAATAATGATTTCCACCAGAATTATCTGCTTGGTCTTAATTATCAGCTTGGTGAGAACCTCTTTAAGGAGGATGGAAAGACACCTAATGTCAATTCGGATGCCATGAAGAAGGTAATGCAGATGCTTGTTGATATGTACGACAAGGATCAGATTGGTTCAAAGGATTTTGGCGATAAATGCGCAGACAGCTTTGGACAGGGACAGTCGGCAATGGTTATTCAGTGGGGACATTATTACAATACACTTAAGACCACATGGAGCGATATAGATTTTGGCGTATTTGAAATTCCTACATTTGACGGAAATCCATATGCATACAATAGATATAACGGTGAGTCAACATTCGGTGTAAACAAAAAAGCACCAAAGGATCAGCAGGCAGTTGCACAGGATTTTGTAAAGTTTTTCCTCTGCGATGATGAGTCTCAGGTAGATTTCAATCTTGCTATGAGTACCTTCCCTGCAAAGAAATCCCTTGCAGACAATGAGGAAATACTTAAAAACCCATCGCTTAAGGTACTTGCAGAGCACATTGACCACTACATCTGGCCGGGTCCGATGCCTTCATGTGTTGAGGAGGATATGAAAAAGGCCGGAGAGGACATATTCTACAATGGAGTGGATATTGATACAGCTTTAGACAAGGCACAGGCTGATATTATAAAGGATATGAAGAACAGTTCATTCCAATCAGTCGAGAATCTATATGAGTTTGCAAAATAACAGGTAAAGATTCACCACGGAGGATTATTAATGTTTAAAAAATCACATCCATTACAAAGTAAGAGTGAAATAATTTTAAGAAACATAGTTGTTGTAGCTATGGTAGTTTTCTTTATAGTGTTTTTGATAATACCAATTGGTATAGCATTTGCAGGAAGCTTTCATGAGTGGAATCCGTTAAGCGGAACATACAAGTTTTTGGGTCTGGAAAATTATAAGCAGGTGTTCACGAGCAAATTGTTCGGCAAATCAATGTTCAATACCGTAATTTTTTCGGTAGTTGTAATTGTTTTCAGAGTCGGTCTGGGACTGGGAATCGCGTATGCTATTTATTCAACGCTTATAAAGCATAAGAGCTTTTTCAGGGCAGTTTACTATATGCCTGTAGTAACGCCTATGGTTGCAGTGGCATTTGTATGGAAGTTCATGTACAATCCACAGATTGGAATCATCAACAAAATATTCGGGCTCGATATCAACTGGCTGATGAATCCCAAAACTGCTCTGATTGCAGTAATTATAATGACCATCTGGAAGGATTTTGGATATGCGGTTGTCATGTATATGGCAGGCCTGTACTCACTTCCGGCAGATGTCATGGAGGCAGCACAGGTTGACGGAGCGAGTGGCTGGCAGAAATTCAGATACATTACATTGCCGTTGCTTAAGCCTATGACACTTTTTGTAGTCATTACATCAATTATTTCGTATATCCAGGCATATGTTCAGATACTCATCATGACAGAGGGTGGACCGGGAACATCAACATATCTGGCTTCTTACATTATTTACGATGAGGCCTTTGTCAAATACAACTTTGGATATGCATCAGCACTTTCATTTGTGCTTTTTGTGATTACCGCAGTGCTTACCGTGCTTTCTTTCAAAGTATCGGGCAAGGAAGAGTAGGAGGAGAATATCATGAGAAAAAAAGTAAGCAGTATAGTTTTAAATGTATTCCTTCTATTATTGGGTATTGTTACAGTTTATCCGTTTATATGGATGCTATGCTCATCATTTAAGCAGAATAAGGAAATAATGGCGTTGCAGCAACATCTGCTTCCACAAGAGTTTACAATAGACAATTACATCAGCATGAATTCGCATTTCAATTTCATGAGGTTTTTTGGAAACAGTTTGTTTATCACGATTGTTGTAACCCTGCTTGTGGTATACACCAGTACAATCTGTGGTTTTGTATTAAGCAAATATAAGTTTAAGGGCAGAAATATCCTATTTGGCTTTGTATTGGCTACTATGATGATTCCATGGTGTGTAACAATTATTCCAAAATACACTATGATTCAGAAATTCGGATGGATGGACAGCTATAAGGCACTTATTATTCCGGCTATGTTCAGCGGATTTGGAATATTTATGATGAAGCAGCACATTGAGACCATCCCTGATGAGATTATTGAAGCTGCCAGAATGGATGGCGCTAATGAGTTTTATATCTTTCACAGGATTATATTTCCGATGGCAAAAAACGGAATTTCAAGTATAGCTATTTTTCAGTTCCTGTGGACATGGGAAGACTATCTGTGGCCTTATCTTGTAATTAATACCAAGGAAAAGCAGCTATTGGCAGTGGGTCTGAAGATGTTTAACGGACAGTATTCAACAGATTATGGCGCACTTTTTGCGGCAACGGCAATATCTATCATACCGGTTTTACTGATATATCTGTTCTTCCAGAAGCAGTTTATCGCAGGAATTGCGGCATCGGCTGTCAAGGGATAGCGTAATTTATATGAGAGGGAGTATTTCATGCAGGAAATATACAGAGTAAAGACAAGTCCGGTGGCATTATCGGACAATATGATAATAGGTGAAAAATACAGGATTACATTACTGACAGAGGCGCTTGTCCGTCTGGAATACAGTGAAGATGGCGTATTCGAGGATAGGGCAACACAGACAGTATTGTTCAGGGATTTTCCAAAGACCGGCTATCATGTGGTGCGTAACGCTGATGGAATTGAGGTTCATACATCAATGCTGCACCTGATATATAATGAGAAGGAGTTCTCATCACACGGACTGAGTATACAGATTAAGGGAAACCTGAGCGCATATCACAGCATCTGGCATTATGGCGAGAAGGTGCATGATTTGCAGGGTACAGCGCGTACACTTGATGACGTAAACGGAGAGGTTGAGCTTGGACACGGTGTTGTTTCACGCTTTGGATATTCAATTCTTGATGACAGTAAATCACAGATTTTACTTGACGATGGATGGATTGAGCCAAGAAAAAAAGGTGTGTCTGATTTGTATTTCTTTGGATATGGACATGATTATAAACAGGCGCTCAATGATTTTTACAGGCTTTGCGGCAAGACTCCGATGCTTCCGCGATATGCACTGGGAAACTGGTGGAGCAGATATTATAAATACTCAGAAGAAAGCTATATGGAGCTGATGGACAAATTCGATGAAAAGAATATCCCATTCACAGTAGCTGTAATAGATATGGACTGGCATCAGGTTGATGTGGACCCTAAATACGGAAGCGGCTGGACAGGATATACTTGGAACAAAAAGCTTTTCCCGGATCCGAAGCGCTTTCTTGGAAAGCTTCATGACAGAGGAATGCATACGACCCTGAACGTACACCCTGCGGATGGTGTGCAGGGCTGTGAAGAAATGTATGTTGATATGGCAAAGGAAATGGGCGTGGACTATGAAAATGAGGACCCGGTTGTATGTGATCCGGCAAGCCCAAAGTTTATGGATGCATATTTTAAGTATCTTCATCATCCGAGAGAGGCTGAAGGTGTGGATTTCTGGTGGATTGACTGGCAGCAGGGCAGCAACTGCAAGGTTGAAGGATTGGATCCGCTATGGATTTTTAATCATTTTCATTATCTCGATAATAAAAGAGACGGCAAGCGTCCAATGACATTTTCGCGCTATGCAGGTCCGGGAAGCCATAGATATCCGATTGGATTTTCGGGAGATACACATATTACATGGGAGTCGCTTGATTTTCAACCGTATTTTACAACGACAGCGACAAACATCGGATATGGATGGTGGAGCCATGATATCGGCGGACATATGCTTGGATATAAGGATGACGAGATGACCGCCCGCTGGACACAGTATGGTATATTCTCTCCGATAATGCGTCTGCACAGCTCATGCAGCGAATTTAACGGCAAGGAGCCGTGGCGATTTAAAAAAGAGACTGAGGAAGCGATGGAGGCAGCGCTCAGACAGAGGCATTGTATGATTCCGTATCTGTATACTATGAACTATCGCAGCTATGCCGAGAATATGCCGCTGATTGAGCCTATGTATTATGAGTATCCTGAAAATGCAGAGGCTTATGAGGTAAAGAATCAGTATTTCTTTGGCAGCCAGCTTATGGTAGCACCTGTTACAACTCCACGTATTAAGGGACTTAATGTGGCAAAAACCAAAGTATGGTTCCCGGAGGGCATCTGGTATGATATCTATACAGGCATGCGCTATGATGGTGGAAGAATGCTGGAGGTTTACAGGGATTTGAGCAGCATACCTGTGTTTGCAAAGGCTGGAGGCATACTTGTGTGTGCAGATGCTGATGAGCTTGATGCAAGATCTGTTATCAAAAATCCTGATGTATTATGTGTCAGGGTATTCCCGGAGGCTGCTGGTGAGTTTGAGCTATACGAGGATGACAATGAATCCTGCGGATATGTGGATGGCAGATGTGTGACCACAGCTATGAAATATTCTGCGGATAAAGATATGTTTGTCATTTCTCCGGCAGATGGAGATACATCATTAATACCTGACAACAGAACCTATAAGCTTGTCTTTGAAAGAAGAACCGAGGCAGCAGCCGGTAAGGTAAAGGTATCTGTGGACGGTAAAGAGGTCTGGGCAAAGAATGAATATGATAAAGAAAACAGAAAGCTCATCGTTACTGTAACTGCATCGACAGCAAGCAAAATAAGCGTTGCAATATCGAAAGACACAGTAGCGCTTGATAATCAAATCGAAAAAAGATGCTTTGATTTCCTGAATCAGGCAGAGATAGGCTTTGTGCTAAAGGATGAAATCTACGGTCTTATTACATCGGGAAAGAAAACAACAGTGATTTTATCAGAGCTCAAGGCAAAGGAGCTTGATACAGAGCTGTATGGTGTATTGACAGAGATACTTACAGCCTGAGGCAGTCACCGGTCATACTAGGTGTGGCCGGTGACTTTCTTTGTTGTAAAAATAAAAAATGGATGATACTATTATAGTAAACGGAAGTATTTTTATAAGAAACATCAGGAAAAACTATATAATTCAAGGGAGGATTATGCAATGGGAAATTCATATAAGAACTGTAAAATACAGGACAACACAGCAGAGCTGATCTACGAGAACGGCAGTCTGTTTGTTACCATATTTGAAAACAACATAGTACATGTTGCACAAAAACCCGGCATCGAAAGTGTTGCAATAGAAGAGGGCTTTATTCCGAAGGCTGCCACACCGGACATAACCTGCAAGGATACGTCTGATGCCAAGGGGACCGCAGCAGAAGCCGGTGTAAGCGATGCAGCAGTTAAAGCAGTCATCAGCGCAAGGGATATTACTGTATATGTGAAGGATAACGAGAAGCTTGATATTTATTACAAAGGGAAGCTTGTGCTTTCAGATTATGAAAAAGCACGCAAAAAGAGTGAGAAGAATCCGTACGAGGATCTTGCCATCGCAGAGCTTGAGGGACATACTGTCGGAAAAGATGAAGAAAAAACTGACGCTGTTACCATCATCAAAAAGCTTGGAAAGGATGATGCTATTTACGGTCTGGGAGATAAGCCGGGATGCCTCAACAAGCGTGGATATTCATATGTAAACTGGAACACAGATGATCCTGCGCCACATGTGGACAGCTTCAAATCGCTGTACAAATCCATACCGTTTTTTATCGTGTTGGGCGATGAATATTGTTATGGAATTTTTGCGGATAATACCTACAAGACAACCTTTGATTTCGGTTATGAAAACACAGATTACTATTTCGTCGAGCATGAGAAGGGCGAGCTGGACTACTATTTTATGCCGGGAAATGATATGGCAGAGGTGGTAGGACTTTATACATCACTGACAGGCACCACACCGCTTTATCAGAGATGGATATACGGCAGCCATCAGAGCCGCTGGGGCTATTACACGCAGGATGAGGTGCTTGATATAGCTGACAAATTCCGCGAGCTTGATATCCCATGCGATGTGATACATATGGATATCGATTACATGAATGGCTACAGGGTATTCACCTTTGATGACAAGAAATTCCCGGATGTAAAGGGTCTTTCAGAGAAGCTTGCTGACAGGGGTGTAAAGCTCATATCCATCATTGACCCGGGTGTGAAAAAGGATGAGGACTATTTCATGTACAAAGAGGGCATGGAGATGGATACAGATGGCAGTGTATATGAAAATGCTGTCTGGCCGGGAACATCGGTATTTCCGGACTTCACAAAGCAAAGCGTCAGAAGCTGGTGGGGAGACAAGACAAAGATACTTCTCGAGCACGGTATCAGTGGCATATGGAATGATATGAATGAGCCTGCAAGCTTCAACGGACCACTGCCGGATGATGTGCAGTTTGAGTATGGAGCACATGAAAAGGTTCACAATATTTACGGACATTTTATGGCAAAAGCCACATATGAGGGACTTGCGAAAAATGATGGTGGAAAACGTCCGTTTGTACTTACCAGGGCTGCGTATGCCGGAAGCCAGAAATACTGCGGTGGCTGGACCGGAGACAATCACAGCATCTGGGCGCATATAGCACTTTCACTCGAGCAGGTGTGCAATCTGTCAGTCAGCGGACTTGCCATGTGCGGCAGCGATATAGGCGGTTTCGGAAGTGATACTACACCGGAGCTTCTTGTCAGATTTTATGAGGCAGCAGTATTTGTGCCGTTTTTCAGAAATCATTCAGCGATGGGAACACGCAGACAGGAGCCTTGGCAGTTTGATGAGACTACGATAGATGCAGTCAGAAAGACAGTAAAGCTCAGATACAGATTTATCCCATATATATATGATCTGGCACATGAGTGTGAAAAGACAGGAGCACCTATCGTGCGCCCGCTCGTATACGAATATCCTGCAGATAAGCATGTGAGAAATATTTCCGATGAATATATGCTCGGAAGCTTTGTACTGGTTGCACCTGTGATCGCACCGGGCAAGGAGGCAAGAGAGGTTTATCTGCCTGACGGCGACTGGTATGATTACTACACAGGCGAAAAATACAGTGGCGGCAGATATATTTTAGCAGATGCACCACTTGATAAAGTACCTGTCTGGATGGATAAAAACGGCAGAACCATGTTAGTCACTTATATGGCAGTCCGCGATAAAAGCGGAAAATATCTTGGAACCATGGAACTGGTACAGGATATGGAATTTGCAAAAGAGTATTTTCAGAAATAATTAATAAGTGGAAATCTCCTTATGGGAGGCAGCACGGTACTCGCGTGGTCTGCTTCCCATAATTGTTTTAAATTGTTTTGAAAAATAAGCTTGGGTTGGAAAAACCAAAATGGGAATCATTGTTTTGATGCCTCCGGCTATGGTACAATATTGGAATCATAGATGGAGGCATTTTATATGAAAGTGGTAGTGGCAATTGATTCTTTTAAAGGGAGT
>OKUA01001872.1_pt1 | contig 9983 bp, 6 predicted proteins | sample 1606501 | NCBI WGS metagenome assembly OKUA01 (sample SAMEA3879608, study PRJEB24766) | human gut metagenome | biome: human-associated habitat; feature: feces | place: USA | collected 1985/1987
TTCAAGACATTATACAATGTGTTCAAGGAGTATAACGACAACTTGGAAACTCCAATGAAACAGATCCCCAATATCCAACTTAAATTGACCCCCGATTTATTTTTCCTAAAATACAAAAAAATATCACATAATCAGTTTATTAGTTTTCGATTTGTGCTGGGTTTATAATTTTTATTTACTGCCAATATAATCATTCATTTCTTCCCGCAAATTTTGCGTATGGACTCTCCGTGCAGCTCAATTCTTGCGGCTTGGTGAGTTATTCTGTCCATGACTATTGTCTTCTTGCCGATGACATCATACCTGTTTTTGACCGGCAATTGTGATGTAATCAGTGTTGATTTCTTACCATATCGGTCTTTGATGATGTCCATCAGATGCATTCTGCTTCCGTTGTCCAACGGCTGCAAGCCGAAATCATCCTGTATAAGCATATCCGTCCTTTCTATCTTTTTCAGCTCCTACAGGATGCTACCTTTTACCTTGGTGGCCTTCAACTGCCCTAAAAGTCTGGAAGTATTGGCATACAGCACTTTCAATCCTTTCTGGCAGACTCTGTATCCCAAGGCTGTGGTAATGTAGCTCTTTCCTGTACCGGAGCTTCCCATGACAAACAAGTCGCACGCCTCCTTGACAAATCTTGTTCATGCTGATTGATTTATTGGGAATACTATCTGTTTTGTCTATTTAATAGATTAATGTAGAATTATGAACTGATTCTGTAACTCTTTTAATGTTTTTTGGGGTGGGGCAATTTAAATTGGATTTTGGGGGACTCTTTAGATAGGATAATGGGGGGACAGTTTATACCAGATTTTCCACCTGTCAATACACAGAAGAATTTTCATTGTTTATTACCGAAAAATAGAAGCAGTCTCTACAAAAAAAGACTGCTTCTGCTTCATTTCTAAAACAAATCAAAAAACAAATATGCTCAACTATTAATCTTAATTTTCTTTTAAGAAACGGATGATAACACAGGTTTGTCTGATACGGAAAACAAGTGCTCACTAAGCGCCTTCAAAGCATGCACTTTATCTTCCGCTTTCATCACCAACGATACGTTACTACTACTACCACCGTATGAAATCATTCGTACGGGAATATCTTTCAACGCATTGATGATGCGTGCCTCAAAACCGACATTTTGCCATTCCAAGTCACCAACAACACAAACAATCACCATATTCTTTTCGACTGTAATCGTTGCGTATTCCCTTAATACACCCACAATCTCGTCTATGTGCTTGTCATTATCAATCGCTACGGAAACTCCGATATCAGAAGTAGTCACCATGTCCACCGGTGTATTGTAATTATAGAATGTATCAAACACGATGCTCAGAAAATGAGGTGTCGGTATCGTATGTAGCGACTTGATCTTGACATATGTGATATTGTCTTTGGCGGCAACAGCTTTGATCGCCTCTTTTTCAGCAGTGTTCGAGATCAATGTACCTGACGCACTTGGTTGCAACGCGTTCAAAAGGCGTACCGGAATGTTCTTTTCCTTGGCAGGTAGGATACAAGCCGGATGCAGTATCTTAGCACCGAAATGCGCCAACTTGGCTGCTTCGTCGAAGTTCAATTGTCTGACAGGAGCGGTATCATTGACAAACCGTGGGTCATTATTATGCATTCCGTCAATATCCGTCCATATCTGTATCTCTTCTGCTTGGATAGCCGCCCCAATTAGAGAGGCGGTGTAATCGCTTCCTCCTCTTTCCAAGTTGTCAATGCTGCCGTAAGCATTCCGGCAGATGAAACCTTGCGTAATATATATTTCTGCCTCTTTGTTTTGCTCCAAAAGTGTATTTAGGTGTTTAGCGATATATTCCATGTCCGGTTCATTGTCCATTGTAATCCGCATGAAGTTCAACGCAGGCAATAAAGCAACCTCCACCCCCTGTTCTTCCAGATAACAGGCCATCAGAAAAGTCGATATCAACTCACCCTGCACCAAGATTTCCTTTTCATCGAACATGCTGAAAGGCATATTAGAGAAAGACCAGACATGTTGAGACCGTTCGAGCATGTATTGCATGGCTTTTTCCTTGTAGACATCGCTCCGGTATAATTCTTCTATATGATTGACATAAGCCTGCTCCAAGGAAGAAAGGACCGCATTGGCTTTTTCCGGATCTTTCTTATGGAAGCACTCAGATATCTCCACTAAAGAGTTTGTTGTCCCTGCCATGGCAGAGAGTACTACTATTTTCTGTTCCTGATCGCAAATGATTGATGCGACATTCTTGATCCGCTGGGCAGAACCGACTGAAGTACCACCAAATTTTAATACTTTCATTAGACTATCTGATTTTTGATTTTACTTTTTATACATTAAATCTAACCACGAACGTACTACCTTTACCGACTTCGCTTTCGATACGGATCGTACCACCATGAGCTTCCACAAAGTCCTTGCTGATGGCAAGTCCTAAACCACTACCTTGTACTTTTGTTCCTGGGACACGGAAATAGTGATCAAAAATACTTTCGTGGTAACGCGAATCAATGCCCTTTCCGAAGTCCTTGACATAAATCTCGACGGCTTTGTCGATCTGTCGTGCACCGATGACGATCCTCCCGTTCTCCGATGAATAACGGATGGCGTTCGACAACAGATTGGTCACAACCCAAGCAATCTTCTCGCTGTCGACAAACAATTTGGCAATCTTTTCGGGATACTCCACTTCGATCTGACAGTTAAAACGCTCGGCCTGTACCCGGTTCGCCTTGATGGCATAGTCGATCAGTTCGATCGGTTTGGTAATCTTCGGATTCAAATAGAGCTTACCACTCTCTACCTGTGACATCTTCAACAATTCACTAGTGATCTCCAACAAACGATCGCTATTCTCCTTTATGTTCCTAGAAAGGCTCTCCTGTTCTGTATTCAGTTTTCCGATCCGATTGTCTTCCAGCAATCTCAGACTCATCATTATAGCTGATATCGGTGTCTTCAGTTCATGGGAGATCGTCGAAATAAAGGTTGTCTTTGCAATATCTTTTTCTTTAAATTCGGTCACGTTCTTCAACAGGATCACATCCCCGACATACTTACTCTCCAGTCCAGTCTGCCTGTTAACGTTGATCGGGATGTATTTTACTTGAAAATAGCTTTCCTTGTTGTCTGCGTAGATTTTCAACGGATCCTTATTGTCATCGGGATGTACCAACTGGCGGATCAAACGGCGCAGCAGATCATTTTTTAACGCCACTTCGGGAGCCGGTTTGTCGATAATGTTTTCCCGTGTCAAATTCAAAACAGTCAAAGCCTCGTCATTGACAAACAAAATCTTCCGTTCCTTACTCAAGCCTATGATAGGTTCTGCAATGCTGTTGATAATTGTTTCTATATATTTTTTCCCTTGCAGGATATCTTCCAGCGAACTGTTCCTGTATTCGGCCAAGCGCTCGGCCATCTCGTTGAACAACGTGGCTATTTCCTTAAACTCCGGTTCATTGCCCAAATTGAGCCGTTTGCTGTAATTGGCATTGGTGATTTCCTTGATGCCATCCGTCAATTTCTGGATCTGTACGCTGACCGAGCGTGGCAGGCGAGCCAGAAAGAGGAAGGCGATCACGATACAAGCAATTCCTACCGTCCAGATCCAAAAGAGAGACCTTTCCGCCGTATGGACAGCCACTTCATTCTTTTCATAAATGGCAGACATATTGACCGCCATAATGGTATAGATCGTCTGGCGTATTTGCCGAATCGATTCATCATCCATGTCATCCAATGCCTTTTCACAGTACGAACTAAACCGGTTGGTCAGTACGTCTTCATCCTTCTCTGTCAGATTGTTTCTCTGAGCCTCCAACCCGGCCTCAAAGTTTTTTCGGGCATTCGGATTTTCCCGAATGGCATCCAATGACTCAAGCATCTGACGGGAATAAAGGAGTGAATTATAATTATCCGCCAGAATATTCTGCGTGTCATCTGATACATTATGAATGTTTTTTATAGCCAATCCCCCTAATAAAGTGATCAAGACAAATAAAAGCCCTATTCCATAAGTCAACTTTGTTTTTATATTCATTTTTATATAAGGATTTTTTAAGCTAATATTATCAAATCAATACCTAATTGAGCTAATTCTTCTAACATGTTCCGATAATGAACCATAGCAAGGATAACGGAAGGGTATTTTAAAGTCGGTCGTCCAATACATAATGTGCTGATTTGTTTTTCTTTACAAGCCTGCACTATCGCATCCGTTATATGTGGGGATTGCACTTGAATAACTTCTCCTCCGAGTTCTGTTGCCAGCTTGAAATGGTTCAGTAAATGTCTTTGGCTTGCCAACGAAATCCGGTCCGAACTTTCCCTAGGGGTTTGTACATACAATACAAAGAACTTGGTGTTATATCGGGTAGCCAACCGCGCGACTTTCCGTATGATCTTACGAGGGGTTTTCTCATTACTGCTGATACAGGCCATAAACCTTTCATGTCGCACGCCAAGATTCTCAGGAATAGTACTTTCCACTTTTTTTTCTACCCGCAAAGCAACCTCTTTCAATGCCAATTCCCTAAGCTGAAGAATATGCTCAGCCTTAAAGAAATTATTCAATGCTGTTTGTATCTTATCAGGTTTGTATATTTTTCCGGCTTTTAACCGAGCCAGCAGTTCGTCAGCAGTAAGGTCTATGTTGACCACTTCATCAGCCTGCTCCAGTACGATATCAGGAATACGTTCCTTGACCTCAATGCCAACCACGTCCTGCACCATCTCGTTAAGTCCTTCTATATGCTGAATATTGACCGCCGTGATCACACTGATACCGGCATCCAGTATATCCATGACATCCTGCCAACGCTTTTCGTTCTTACTGCCTTCGACATTGGTATGAGCCAATTCGTCAACGATGACAACTTCAGGATGGATACTGAGAATCGACTGCAAGTCCATCTCTTCGATCTCTTTTCCTTTATAAAATATCTTGCGGCGGGGGATGATAGGCAATCCTTCCACCAATGCCTCCGTCTCGACTCGCCCATGTGTTTCTATATAACCGATCTTGACATCGATACCGCTTTCCAGTAATTGGTGGGCATCTGATAGCATCCGATACGATTTACCTACACCGGCAATCATGCCGATGTAGATTTTAAAATTGCCACGACGAGACTTTTTCAACAAATCCAAAAAATGTTGTACACTTTGTTCTCGGTCCATGCGTATACTATATCAAGGTCTTAAAGAAATTCCCAAGACAAGATGGGCATCCTCCATGCGAGGGTTCCAAATTGCCTGTGTAAAAATAGGTAATGAGAAAGAATCCGTGATTTTGATATCTTTCGTTGCTTTCAATGCAACATTCGTTACTGCAAATCCACTATTTACATCACCTCCATACGTAGTTACTCCCGCATCGTATGGAAGAACACCACAAGTTGCATTCAGATCGACGCCCTTCACTGTGAATGGAAAATTCAACTCCACATAAGAAGAATAGTTTTGGTTTCCATTTTCATCTTTATCTTGACCGGCAAACATGAAATTCCAGGCGATAGACAAAGGTAACTTCTCAATAGGCAAAGTGTAAGCCAAACCTGCTTCAAAATGGTGATCTGTTTCATGGCTTTTGAAGTTAAAATAACGGCAAGAGCCTTGCCCTGCCCACCATAAGCTAGCGACAGATAATGTAGGACCAGCTGATCCGAATGTATACGCTGCCGTTAAATCTATCTCTTTAGCCGCAGGCATAGATGTAGAGTTTGCTCCCTGAAAATCGGTAGATCCCCAGGCTGTCAAAGAGAAATTACCTACCCCCAGTGATAGTGTCGGCTGGAAGCTAGCACCAGTCTGGTAGAAACCACGCCAAATATAGGAACTTACCAAATCTCCCTGCACAGAAAAACTTACTTTACCATCCTCTTCCTGTGCATTAGCCAACGTAGAAGATGCCATTGAGAATGCAACCGCCAAAACAGTTACTTTTTTTACAAATGATTTCATAACCTTAAATCTAATTTATCTATTAAATAACTGTTATTTGTTTTCAGCAGCTTTATCAAGCGCAACGTTTAATTTCAACACGTTTACTTTTTCTGTACCGAACATGCCCAATAAAGGTTTCTCAACATGTGAGTTCACGATTGTCATCACCTTTTCTTCCGACCAACCACGAGCGTCCGCTACACGTTTAGCCTGTACATAAGCGGCTTTCGGTGAGATATGTGGATCCAAACCGGAGCTACTGGCCGTGATGATTTCAGCCGGAACTTTTTCACGGGTTAGGTAAGGATGATGAACCAAGAATGTATCAATACGTTCTTCCAACAAAGCTAAATGTTCTTCATTGGAAGGTCCCTTGTTACTACCTGCCGAACTGGATGCATCGTAACCATCACCAGCATGGGAAGGACGTCCCCAGAAATAAATATCTTGTGTAAAATTCTGACCAACATTGGCAGCCCCCACTACTTTTCCATTCAATGTAACCAGTTCAGCATTGCCCTTATTCGGTCCTGCCACTTGGGCAAACAACCACAAAACGAAGATGTAGAAAACACTGAAGAACAAACAAAACGCAATTGTCAGTCTTAATGATTTAAAAAGATTTGATATCATAATGAATTATTATTTTATTTTCTTAACCTTCCTCCTATCTTCATACAGAGGAAGGAAGGTTTTTAATATTGATTTTACTTTTACATGAATAAACTTACAATCATATCTATCAACTTAATACCAATGAACGGGACAATCACACCGCCCAAACCGTAAATCAGCAAGTTGCGACGAAGCAATGCAGAAGCACCAATCGGTTTATAAGCCACACCGCGTAACGCCAGTGGGATCAGAATCGGGATAATGATTGCATTGAAGATGATCGCACTCAGGATCGCTGATTCCGGGCTATGCAAGTGCATAATGTTCATTGGGGCCAATGCAGGGATTGTAACCATGAATAGAGCCGGAACAATCGCGAAATACTTAGCCACGTCGTTAGCTATACTGAAAGTAGTCAGCGTTCCGCGAGTCATCAGCAACTGTTTACCAATTTCGACAATCTCGATCAGTTTCGTTGGATCATTATCCAAATCAACCATATTACCAGCTTCCTTGGCAGCCTGTGTACCACTATTCATTGCCACACCAACATTTGCTTGAGCCAAAGCCGGAGCATCATTCGTTCCGTCACCCATCATAGCGACCAGCTTACCGTTTTCCTGCTCCTTACGGATATAGTTCATCTTGTCTTCCGGTTTGGCCTCAGCGATATAATCGTCTACACCTGCTTTTTCTGCGATATATTTTGCGGTCAATGGGTTATCACCAGTTACCATTACCGTCTTCACACCCATCTTACGCAAACGTTCAAAACGTTCTTGGATACCCGGTTTGATGATATCCTGTAACTCGATCACACCAATGATGAAATCATCCTGTGAAACAACCAGCGGAGTACCGCCGTTACTCGTGATCTTCTGAACCAAATCGGCCACCTCTTTCGGATATTTGTTGCCGGCAGCCTCACTCATCTTACGAATAGCATCAAAAGCTCCTTTACGGATGCGAGTACCATTTGCCAAATCTACACCTGAACATTTTGTCTCAGCCGTAAATTTGATCATTTTCGATCCGGATGTATTCAGATCATGTACACGTACACCTTTTTCACGTCCCAATTCCACGATTGACTTACCTTCGGGTGTATCGTCTGAAAGAGAGGACAGTAGACAAGCTTGTACAAAAGAGTGTTCGTCAATGCCGGATACCGGATAGAACTGGGTTGCTTTACGGTTACCGATCGTGATCGTACCGGTCTTGTCGAGCAGCAAAGTATCAATGTCACCGGCTGTTTCAACCGCCTTACCGGATTTGGTGATCACATTAGCAGACAACGCACGATCCATACCGGCAATACCTATGGCAGATAACAAACCACCGATCGTAGTCGGGATCAAACAAACGAACAAAGAGATAAAGGCCGCGATCGTAATCGTCGTGTTGGAATAATCAGCAAACGGTTTCAAGGTACCGCAAACAACAACGAATACCAATGTAAAACCTGCCAGCAAGATTGTCAAGGCGATTTCGTTCGGAGTTTTCTGGCGAGAAGCGCCTTCCACCAAGGCGATCATCTTATCCAAGAAACTTTCACCCGGTTCGGTCGTCACTTTCACCTTGATCTGGTCGGACAATACTTTCGTACCGCCTGTTACAGAACTCTTGTCTCCACCCGCTTCACGGATCACCGGAGCAGATTCACCTGTGATGGCGCTTTCATCGATAGAAGCCAGACCTTCGATAATTTCACCATCGGAAGGAATCGTATCGCCGGCTTCACAAATAAAGATGTCGCCTTTCTTCAACTGAGAAGAACTGACAGTCTCGATCTTATTACCGACACACAAACGAGCCGGAGTCTCTTCACGAGTCTTACGCAAACTGTCGGCCTGTGCCTTGCCTCGTGCCTCTGCAATCGCCTCTGCGAAGTTGGCGAAAAGCAACGTGGCGAACAATATAATAAACACTAAGATATTGTAACCGAAAGATCCTTGTGTCGTATCACCGGTGGTAGCCGCCCAAATCGTAACAAACAACATGACGAATGTCACCACCTCCACGATAAACATGATCGGGTTACGGAACATCACCCGCGGATTTAACTTAACGAATGATTGCTTCAAACTTTCTATAACGAGCTCCTTTGGAAATAAAGAAGCAGCTTTGTTATTTCTCATCTTCTTAATCTGTCAATTAGTAAATACTAAAATATTCGGCGATCGGGCCTAATGTTTGTGCCGGGAAGAATGACAAGGCAGCAACGATGACGATTACGAAGAATGTCATCACACCGAATGTAACCGTATCAGTCTTTAATGTACCCGCACTCTCCGGAGTGTACTTCTTGTTTGCCAAAAGACCTGCAATAGCTACCTGTCCGACAATTGGCAAATAACGTGAAATGATCAGTGCCAAACCGCAAGTGTAGTTCCAGAAATAGGTATTGTCGCCTAATCCTTCAAAACCGGAACCGTTGTTAGCAGAAGAAGAAGTATATTCATATAACATTTCACTGAAACCATGGAAACCAGGGTTGTTCAACCAGCCACCCTCGCTCTCTACGAATTCAGGGGCATATACCCATACGTAGGAAGAGATAGCCGTAAAGATCAAAATCACGAATGGGTGAGCCAACGAAACGATCGTTGCAATCTTCATTTCTCGGGCTTCTACCTTTTTACCTAAGAATTCCGGCGTACGTCCGACCATCAAACCGCTGATGAATACGGCTATAATCAAGAATGCATAGTAGTTCATGAAACCTACACCGACACCACCGAACCATGTATTGATCTGCATGTTCAACATCTCGACCATACCGGAAAGAGGCATTGTACTGTCGTGCATACCGTTAACGGAGCCATTAGAAGTGACAGTCGTAGTCACAGACCACAAAGCGGTTGCACCCGGACCCAGACGGGTTTCCTTACCTTCCATAGCACCGCAAGACTGGTCAATACCCATCTCGTCAATTTTCGGATTACCTGCCATCTCATAGTGAACGTTACAGAATACTCCTAAAAGATAAGCAAACAGCATCACGCCATAGATCACATAACCTAACTTTTTACGTTTCAAATAAAATCCCAAAGCAAATACCAATGCCATTGGAATGATTAGAATAGACCAGCATTCTATAATATTGGTCAGATAAGTCGGGTTTTCCAAAGGGTGAGAAGAGTTTACTCCGAAATAACCACCACCATTCGTACCTAACTGTTTAATCGGAACAATTGCAGCTGTAGGTCCTTGTGAAACAATTTGTTCAGATCCTTCCAATGTCGGGATTGTCATTTTAGACTCGAAGCCCATTGGTGTACCCTCCAGGATCAAAATAAAACCTACGATCAGAGACATCGGGAAAAGGATACGTGTACAGCTGATCACTAAATAGTGCCAGAAGTTACCGATTGTTTTAGTTGTTTTGGCTGCCATCGATTTCATAATACCAGCCATG
>OKUA01001881.1_pt1 | contig 9955 bp, 5 predicted proteins | sample 1606501 | NCBI WGS metagenome assembly OKUA01 (sample SAMEA3879608, study PRJEB24766) | human gut metagenome | biome: human-associated habitat; feature: feces | place: USA | collected 1985/1987
TGCATGTGTTAAGCACGCCGCCAGCGTTCATCCTGAGCCAGGATCAAACTCTCATGTTAAAAAGTTGATCTCAGTCAAGTTAAACTTGGCTAATTCGTTCATTCAGGTTGCAAATAAATTTGCTACTGTCCGTAGCTCCTCAAACAATTCTGCAAGCAGATTGTTTTCATCGCTTTCGCACAAATTCTGAATTTACTGTTTTAAAGGTCTTCAATTTTCATTGAAGCGTTCTGATTGATTCTCAAAATCTTTCAAGGTTTCTCACTGTTCAGTTATCAATGTTCTTTGTTTTGCTCTCTTGCGACAGCTTGATTATTTTATCAAATCGCTGTTCGTTTGTCAAGCACTTTTTTATTTTTTTGAACTCTGTTTTAAGTTCTCTGTCTTGCGACAGCTTGTTTATTCTATCAAAATGTTTTTCATTTGTCAAGAACTTTTTTCATAACTTTTTCAACTTATTTTCAAAGCAGTATCTATAAAGTCATGTCTGTAAATTGCAACTCACAAGCTCTACAACTCAATGTGTCCCGCGAGTCAGCTTTGATATAATATCATCCCGGCACACATATGTCAACGGATTTACTGCAATTAATTAAAGTAGTAAAACTATCTTAAAAAACACAAATTTTCTAAATTGTCTGTTTATTATATTCAATTCTCACAATTACTATCTGACAGCCTCTATCGCTTCCTTGATATTTGCCACACCGACAATCTCAATTCCACTAATATGCGACACTCCTGCAAGACACACTTTGGGAACAATACACTTTTTAAAGCCAAGCTTCTTTGCCTCAGCCACACGCTGCTCGGACATGGTAACTCCGCGTACCTCTCCGCTTAAGCCCACCTCTCCAAAGCATATGGTATCCTCACGCACTATAATATCCTTTTTGCTTGATGCGATTGCAAGCACTATTCCAAGGTCTATCGCCGGTTCGTTCATCCTTATACCGCCTGCTATATTCACATAAGCGTCACAGTCTGACAGTGACATGTTGGCTCTTTTTTCAAGGACCGCCATGAGTAGATTTACTTTATTATAATCTGTACCATTTGCTGTACGCCTTGGATTATTAAAAAAACTGTGACATACAAGAGCCTGTATCTCGAGAAGTATCGGGCGGCTTCCCTCTATGGAACATGTGACAATTGATCCTGATGCACCCTCGGGCTTACCGCTAAGCATATACTCCGACGGATTTTCCACCTCAACAAGTCCCTCCGCCTTCATTTCAAATACGCCTATCTCATTGGTCGAACCAAATCTGTTCTTAACGCCTCTAAGTATCCTGTACGACTCATATCTGTCACCCTCAAAATAAAGCACAGTATCAACCATATGCTCTAACGTCCTCGGTCCCGCAACCGCACCATCCTTTGTCACATGTCCTACTATAAAAACAGAAATACCCAGAGTCTTTGCAAGCTGCATAAGCACTCCGGTTGTCTCCCTGACCTGTGAGACACTGCCCGGTGCCGACGCTATCTCCTCATTGTACATAGTCTGGATGGAATCTATTACAACAACCTCCGGTTTTTTGCGTTGAATCACGTCTTTTGCTATATCAAGACTTGTCTCACATAAAAGCTCCAGTGAATCCGTAAAATCGCCAAGTCTGTCGGCACGCATCTTTATCTGATGCAGGGATTCCTCACCTGACACATAAAGTAATGGCACCTTTTTTTGTGAAAGTTCCCTGCATACCTGAAGTAGAAGCGTGGATTTTCCTATACCCGGATCTCCTCCCACAAGCACAAGTGAACCCCTCACAATTCCTCCACCAAGCACTCTGTCAAACTCGGCTATACCTGTCACTATACGCTCCTCTTTCTCGCTTTTTACTGCCGAAAGAGGCAGAACCTGTGCCGCCTTTGATTCTTTTTTTACTTTTCCCGACGAGCTTATCGACTTTTTATCTACGGTTTCCTCTACAAATGTATTCCATTCCTTACAGGCCGGGCACTGTCCCATCCATTTTGCCGATTCATAACCACATTCCTGGCAGAAAAATACAGAGGTCTTTCCTTTTGCCATATTGTTCTCCTTTATAAAATACAAAAAGCCCGGCTTTCACCGGGCTAAAAATATGCTCTATTTTCTTGATACTTTGATATCGACTGAATCAACGCCCTCAAGCTCTACGCTTAAGCTGAGCTTGCCGCCGAGATTTGTCTTCATAGTACCTGCAACAGCTCCAGCTATATCAATTTCGTACTCCGTCTCCTCTTCAAGGCCAAGAGTAATCTGAGCATCCTCAGGTCCCTCCACAGTAAATGTCACTGTATCAGCAGTCTCCTCGAAATCCATAACCGCTGTTCCCGGAACAGACTCGTATACAAAGAGTCCGTTTCTTTCGAGCTTTGTAATCTCCTTAAAGGTCTTTACCTTGTAGATATCTCCATCCTTCTCAAAATTATCAAGCTTTGCCTTTGCAGCCAATGTATAATCTCCGAAGCTGAGCTTTCCGTTTTCCTCAGTACGGATTAATTCACTTATTACAGCCATTTTTATCCTCCCGTAGCTATATTGATATATTAATTATAAATCCAATTCTACTCAACAGTCAATGAAATTTGTTTGTTTTTCGTAGAAATTATTACCTTATTGCCGCGCTTAATTTTGCCGGTAATAATATCCTCTGACATACGGTCTTCAATCTCCTCCTGAAGCTTTCGTTTAAGAGGTCTTGCGCCATATTTTCTGTCATAGGCTTTGTCCACGATAAAGGATTTTGCACTGTCGCGCACTGTGAGCTCTATATCAAGCTGTTCTTTACAGCGTTTCTTAAGCTCCTTTACAAGAAGTGTCACTATATGCTTCATGTCATCCTTGTTGAGAGCTCTAAATACAATAGTCTCGTCGATTCGGTTCAAAAACTCAGGTTTAAATATACGGCGGACCTCCTCCATGACACTGTTCTTCATACGCTCGTGATCCTGCTTTTCATCCTCACCAGCGCCAAAGCCAAGGCGCTTTGGTTCTATAATAGAAGAAGCTCCTGCATTTGATGTCATGATGATTATTGTATTCTTGAAATCAACCGTGCGCCCCTGCGAATCAGTGATTCTGCCATCATCAAGCACCTGTAAAAGTATATTGAACACATCAGGATGTGCTTTTTCTATCTCATCAAACAGTATAACAGAAAAAGGATTGCGTCTGACCTTCTCTGAGAGCTGTCCGCCCTCCTCATGGCCCACATATCCCGGTGGTGAACCAATCATCTTTGAAACACTATGCTTTTCCATGTACTCTGACATGTCAACACGTATCATGGCATCTTCTTTGCCAAAGACAGCCTCAGCAAGCGCCTTTGACACCTCCGTCTTACCTACTCCTGTCGGTCCCAAAAACAGGAATGAGCCAATCGGCTTCTTAGGATCCTTTAAACCAACACGGCCTCGTCTGACTGCCTTTGCGACAGCAGAAACAGCCTCCTCCTGTCCTATTACACGCTTGTGAAGTATCTGTTCAAGCTTTGCAAGTCGTCCTGCCTCTGACTCTGTAAGCTTATTTACAGGTATTTTGGTCCATCCCGATACTACATCCGCTATCTCATTTTCGCCGACTACAGGCTGATTTTTGGCTCCTGCGCGACGGTTCTTTCTGATAAGCTTCTGCTGTTTATTTTCAAGCACTTCCTTTTCTGACATAAGCGCGCCGGCAGCTGCGAGATCTCCTTTCGACAAAGCATTTTCCAACCGGTTCTGCTTATCTGTTATCTCTTTTTTCAGAGTAAGCAGCTCGTCAGATGATGTCAGATTCTTAAGCCTTATCCTGGCTGCCGCTTCATCCATCAGGTCTATCGCCTTATCAGGTAAAAATCTGTCATTTATATATCGTGCAGAAAGGTTTACTGCTGCTTTCACACCCTCATCTGTTATGATGACACCATGATGCTTCTCATAGAGTCCCTTTAATCCTGTGAGTATCTCTATTGTCTCATCCACACCAGGCTCCTCAACCATCACCGGCTGGAAACGGCGCTCAAGCGCAGCATCCTTTTCCACGTATTTGCGGTACTCTTCTATGGTAGTGGCGCCGATTACCTGTACCTCGCCTCTGGCAAGCGCAGGCTTTAATATGTTAGATGCATCTAACGAGCCTTCTGCTCCTCCTGCACCTATTATAGTGTGAAGCTCATCAATGAAAAGCAGTACATTTTTGGCATTTGAAACCTCGCTTATCACCTTCTTGATACGCTCCTCAAACTCACCACGATACTTTGATTTGGCTACAAGCCCGGACATATCAAGTGAAACCAGTCTCTTTCCCAAAAGAATATCTGGAACATTGCCACTGACTATATCCTGCGCAAGTCCTTCTACTATAGCGGTCTTGCCCACTCCCGGCTCTCCAATCAGACATGGATTGTTTTTGCCACGGCGGCAAAGTATCTGGATAACGCGCTCCATCTCCTTTTTTCTGCCTATAACAGGGTCAAGAAGCCCTGCCTCTGCCATATCTGTCAAATCTCTGGAATACTGATCTAATACAGGAGTCGCAGAATTGTATGATGTACTGTAGCTTTTCATCAGATCCCTGTATGCAGACGGATCCTCACCCATCGCACCAAGAATATCTATAAACATCTTCTGACTGTTAACACCCATGGTGTTTAAAAGTCTTGCAGCTGCACAGTCTCCCTGCAGTACTATAGCCATCAGCAAGTGTTCTGTACCTATCTCATTGCACTCAAATCTATCGGCTTCCTCCGATGCACGCTCCAATACTCTCTGTGTCCTTGGTGAATAGCCATCCCTGTCCATCACTTCGATGTTATCCCCCGGTGAAATCAGGTCTTCAATCATCGAAATAAGCTTATCATATTCCACATTGCAGGCTGTTAGAACCTCAGCTGCCACACCGGTGCCCTCTTTTATAAGGCCAGCCAGTATGTGCTCTGTTCCAACATAGCTGTAATTCATTTTCTTTGATATACGTGCAGCCAAATCTATTGCTTTTTTAGCCTTACTTGTATATGGTTTCAAGTCATATCCTCCAGTCATATTCACTAATTTAAGTCGATGAACTGCAAATCATCATCCTCGCTGTCATCTTCATTATCATCCTTTGCACTACTGTCTATAGTCTCAGACGGCTTATTTCCATCATTGACAAAGCCATCAAGTGCCATTTGAAGCTGATTCTTTAAAGCATCCTCATCAGCATCGTTTTCTGTGTCAGAAACGTTTTCCTGCCTTGAATCGTCTTTTAAATCAAACTCAGAGTTTTCATTCTCAACAGCTTTCTTAGAATCAGGTGTAATTTCTACGGTTCTTCCGACATAGGATGCATTTGATATATTTTCATCCGTAGCCATCTTTTGCTCATCTGCAGCACCTTCCGCTGTTTCTTCTGCGACTTCATCTGCCGGCTCTTCTACAGCTTCATCTGCTGTTTCTTCTGCAGCTTCTCCTGCCCCTTCATCCACCGACTCTTCTGCAGCTTCTTCTTCCACTTCATCTAACGGCTCTTCTGTAACCTCTTCTTCTGGCTCATCTGCTATCTCGTCCGCAGTTTCATCAGTTGTTTCTTCCAAAGCTTCATTTGATACATCTTCTGCTGCATCATCTACATCATCATCGTCATCATGATAGTTCATTGCCTTATATTTTCTGTTTTTCACAGCTGATACAATAAGCAACAGTAACAGAATAACGATAACAAGAACCAGTATTGCAGCTAAAACAAGATATTTATTGGCAATTCCCGGGACAAGCTCGCTCTTTGTTGTATCGTTTTCCTCCTGTGCCACTGTAGGTGTACTGAGCTCGGTTCTCATATATGTGCCATCTACGCTATCATATGTATACCAGCCACTCTCACCATTGTCATTTATGGCATATACGAGGTAAAAATCCTTTGTCTGATCATCGGTTTTTTCGGCTTTGGTCTGGTATGCTGTTGCCACACCCTTGCCCTCTATGGAGAGAGAGACCTCATTATATCCCTCAGGCACATCATCCACCTTAGGCAGTAAAACTACGATAAAATGCGACTCGGAATTGATACGGACATACTCATACGCTGCATTCTGGGCAGCATCATATACAAAAAGCCCATTGCCGCTTTCCGACTGTAAATACACAAGCGTGATATCACCAAAGGTGCCATGAAGGGTATTGTATTCAAGTCCGTCAATCACTGTCTTTGAGTGCTCAAAGCCTTCAGGAACAACATCCTCCGGAATGTCATTTACCATAGTCCACTCTGTGCCATTTATATCGAACTTCTTCCAGTTATCCTGCTTATCTGCATTCTCCGGATCATCCTCGGCTCTTCTGGTAACAACTATATTGTATGTGCTTGTGCTGCCATCCTCTGCTGTCACAACAACGCTGACCGTATTCTCTCCAACCTCAAGTGAATCATTGCCTGTGACGGATGTCACACTCGCCTTGGAATCAGCCGGATTTGCTGTAACCGCAAGGCTTGAACAGCTGTAATCTACTGTAGCTGTGTAATCCTTTGTCGCAGCAGAAAACTCAGGGGAAAGCGTACCTGCTGAGATAACAAGCGAACCAAGAGATGCGTTTGAGGATTTCTTTTCCTCTTTGTTTTCATTATCTTTATTCGCATTGTTGTCATTGCCGGTATTGCTGCCGGAATTGTCCTTGTTATCCTTGTTGCTGTTTGAATCATTGTTTGATGAAGCACTTGTTACCGTCACTGTTGCAGAACCAACTCCAATACTCGGGGTTCCACCATCCACATCTGTAGTATCATCCAATGGTTCTTGTATCGAAAAAGTACATGAACCTACAGATGTTGCCTTATACGAAAATCTCTGAACATCACCTACACCAGCTCCAATTGTAAAATACTCATCACTGCTTCCGCCAAGTACTCCTGAACTTTTTTTTAAAACTCCCTGAGCTCCATATCCGCTTGTAATCGACAACGTAACTGTTACAGTATCACCAACTTTAACATTCGACTTATTTACTGAAACACTAATATTAGCTGCCGCCAGTACCGGTACTCTACTAAATAATATCGTCGTTAAAATCAACATCATTGTTAAAATAATACTACGAATTCTTCTCATCTCTATTAATTACTCCTATTGTGTTAATTTTGATTTACCTAAAATCGAATTATTTATTAGCATAATATCCTTTATAGTTACTTTTCCATCTTTATTTACATCTGCTGCCTTCAAATATTCTCCATTCAATGATATTTTTTTAAGAATATTTCTATTTGTAAGCATTATATCTTTAATGGTCACTTTTCCGTCACCATTTACATCACCAAATATAACAATATCAACTGTTTTTACCAAGTTTCCATTTGGATCATATACAGCTACTTTATTTCCAGTACCAACAATTCCATTATTTTCTACACCTGAACTGCTTAAAATTTTAATCGAACCTGCAGAAACAGAAATATTCTTCTTAATTACATCTGAACTAACATTAGGTTCTACGCCCGTAACATATGTATCTATTTTATACTTAGACGATGAGATACTAACAGATGAATTAATTGTATTGTTATTATTGTTTGTATTATTTGCTGCTGATGCCTGTCTATTTATATTAATAGTATAAGTTCTTGTGTCACCACTTTGTGACTTACAATTAATCTTGATTGCATTATTCCCAACAGTAAGTGAATAACTTCCTGTGCCTGTTATTCCACTATTAGCTGATACAGGATTAGCGGAAACAACAACAGAACTAATTGAGTTAGAAACAACTGCTGAATAACTTGTTGTAGCTCCATTAAATGATGGAGTTAACGTAACTCCACTAATAGAAAGCGACTGTAAATAATTATTCGTATCGCCTGCTTTATTAAATCCAACTGCCGATGAAGGCATGTTATTGTATACTGGTATTCTAAATGTAAAAGCTTGATTTTTATCAGAGTATCCCTTAGCAACACTTTTTCCCTCCGTAAGCGCTGCCGTAACATTTGTCATATATTGATGTGAATAATATGGACAATTGTTTACAACATTAAATTTTTCAAAATATAACGTGTTTTGACCTTTATTTATATAATTTTTACCAAGCTTTTCAGCTCCTCCATGAATTGACTTTACTCTAGTATTCCATCCCTGTTGTTTAGCAAAATACAAACCATTTTTGTATATATCTTCCTTTGTTTTTCCATAAGCATTAAAATTGAAGAAATTATAATACCCTTTATATCCAGAATATGTTCCTGAAATAAGCGGACTAGTCCCATTTGTTCCTTGTTCTTGCTTAACTCGCGATGCTAAATGATATGCACTTACACCTGTATTTTTAGCTACATCTAAAAAAGTGTTCGCATAATTAATAGATTCAGTGGAATATTTTTTTGTTCCTTCCATAAATGTCCCTTTTAGAATCGCATTTACTCCTGATAAATTATCATTAGCTGAATATGCCAAGCTTTGGAATTGAAATATATTCGTTTCATCAAGAAAATTTCTCGGATCCATAATATATGCTATATATGCACTATTAGCTGATACCCAGCCTTTTTCATACTCCGTCCACGTGTTTGTAGCCCAATCATATGCTCCAACTGCAGTAGACTTTTTGGAATCATCTGCTGTCTTAGAAACGACATTTAATCCATTTCTACTTTCATTTTCAATCACCGTATCCCAATTCAAACCTGTATTTACAGCCTCAAATGTCCAGCTTGGATACTTATTGTGAAGAGCTGTAAGGTTTGGAATATAACTGTCAGGAAAGCCTGCATTCTTCATAGCCGTGACAAAATCAGTATTGTCTCCGCTATTATTGTATGTCACCTTTATGTATGTACTGATAGTCCAGCCCGTAAATGCCTTGCCGTTTAAAGTACCCTTGACATTATACCAGACCACACCGTTTACCTTAGTCTCTCCAATTATGTCAACCTGATGATTCCAGTTGAGTGAGACAACCTTGGTAGTGCCGGATGTGCCTGCTGCATTGCGGACATACACATTGCCACCTGTAATCGTACCTGTAGCATATGCTCCCGATGCTGTTGCAAGGGCAAGCTGCTCCTCATTATTCTGCTGTATGGCATCCGCATTGCCGGTGTCTGCCGAAGCATCCCCTGTCTGCGCATTGTCTGATGCAGCTGTGCCGGTACCTGCTGATACAAAATCAGACCTGATATAGCTTACACACTCCTCGTTATTTGCTGCCAGATTGTACTTTGCCTTGTACCACACCTTGCCGTCTGCACCTGTGGTCTGCTCAAGAATAATAATATCCTTACCGTTTGAAAGCTTGTGCTCCAGCTCATACTCTGTGCCCGGTCCGCTTCTCGCCGCTACCCAGTATCTCTCATCACACACAACCTTAGCCGCCTGATCCGCATAGACTGCTATGCTGCTGTATGGTGCCAGGTCACATGCGGCTAATGACAATGTAACGACAGAGGCTGCCAGAAATTTATTTATCTTTATCATCAAATCCCATCTTTCTTATGTGCATTGTTTACATTAATCCATTATCCATTTAATTATAATAGAATATGACCTTTGTATCAATGTATTCGGCAGAAATTTATTATTTTTTTATTAATGATATAAAAACTCCCTGAAACGTGCAGCTCATGCTTACGTTTCAGGGAGTTGCCTGATTCATATTCTGCTTATTCTTACTGTCTCCTGTAGCTTTTCTAGCTGAACAGGGATTTTATCTTATCCCATAAATCCATGAAAAAATTACCAATCTTTTCCCAAAATCCCGGGTCATTTATCTTGTCACCAAGCTTTGATGCCCAGTCCTGTGCCTGATTGATGACTGAATCCCAGTCGATATTGGCATCCTTAAGCTTCATTAAAAGAGATGTGAGCTTTGCGATATCATCGTCAGAAAGCTTCAGGTCATAATCCTTTGCAGCCTCCTTTATCGCATCCTTTATCTGGCTCTCATCCTTGAGCCTTCCATCAGCGAGCTGCTTCTTTAGGTCTGCAATCATTGCCTCGATATCCTGCGAATCGCCGTC
>OKUA01001886.1_pt1 | contig 9929 bp, 10 predicted proteins | sample 1606501 | NCBI WGS metagenome assembly OKUA01 (sample SAMEA3879608, study PRJEB24766) | human gut metagenome | biome: human-associated habitat; feature: feces | place: USA | collected 1985/1987
TGCTCGTTGGTTCTCTGCAATTCAAATATCTTCTGATTCGCTTTCTGCACCTTTAGTTCCTGCTCGTACTTTTCATCACGCATACGCCCCGCATAGTCTGATTCCTGCCCAATTCTCTCTTTCAAACTGTCGATATACGCCTGCTGTTTCCCGATTTCCTTAGAGAATTTCTCCACGTCTGGCAGCCATGCAGAGAGTAAATCTAACGCTTTATCCCTTTTCTTCCCTGCGTTAAAGGCGTTGATGTCGGATAGGGCAGACACGATTTCTTCATACTGTTTATCAAGCCTGCCGCCTAATTTATAGAGCCATGTGGGGACGTGTTTCCGCTTGGTTTCCATTGAGGACTGCCCCCGTTCAAGCTGATTCCACCGTGAGGACATCCGCTCATGGTAGGCGGTCTGCCACTCGGATAATGATTTCTGGTTGCCTAAGATAGCTTTCGCTGACAGCTTATTGTCTGGCGTAATCGGCACAAAGCAGAGGTGCATATGGGGCGTTCTCTCGTCCATATGGACGACAGCGGAGAGGATATTCTGCTTTCCAACACGCTCCGAAATGAAGTCAAGAGCCGTCTGGAAATACGCTTTTTGTTCTTCGGGCGGTAACTGGTTCATAAATTCTGGTGAAGCTGTGATGAGCGTTTCCACCATCATCACGCTGTCTTTCCTTGTCCTGCACCCCGCTTCGGCTACCATGCGGTTAATCTCTTTCTTGTAGGTGTACTTTGGTGGTGCTATGAGATGGTAATTGTTTTTAGAGCGTTCCATATCTATATCTGGGTTGCTTTTGTAGGCTTCTTTCTTCCGCTCGTTGTGGCGTTCACAAGCCGCAACGCCGCCCGCTTTTCGTTTCTGGAAACGCAGGATTGCATAAGGCATAGGCGGATTCCTCCTTTCTTTCGGCGGGTGACCGTCCTTTGGGGTGACAGCGGTGACGGTGGTGACAGCAGTTTTGGGATACCCCCTGCCGACTGCCGCAACTGTCACCCTCACCCCCTGCATGACGGTCATGTCGATGATGACGGTGTTTTTGGGATACCCCCCTCGCAAGAGCCGTCACCGTCATGCCGCCATTCTTTTATCCGAAGCCGTAAGGCGTAGGATAGCAGGGCACAGCCCTGCCTTAAGGGAGTCCAGAGGGAACGTCTGGCACACGACTTTGCAGGGCAAAGTGTAGTGTGTTACACCCTGTAAACGCAGTCGGAAAAATCGGAATGATTTTTCTGACCGCAGGGGTGGTTTTACACGACCGAAAAGGGCGAGTAAATCTCACGCCTGCATTTTGCGTTTACGGGGTGTTCTCCCGTAGGGATGACAGCGGCAGGGTATCCTAAAATCACTGTCACCACCGTCACTGCTGTCACCCGCAGGGCAGAGCCGCCAGCTTTACATGGCTTTAAGCGTCAATGACAGTAACAGGGGGGTATCCTAATATCGCTGTCACCACCATCACCGCTGTCACCCGCCCTCCTTGCAAGGGCAATCCGCCTGCCGTCTTTCCTGCGGCTGTACTGGTAGCAGATACGGTTCTCGCTTAAAAATGTGGTGCGGTATTCATTCAGCCATTTCGTAATCACCGTGGGTATGGTTTCCGTTTCCCCCATAGCGGCTAACAGTTCCGTTGCCGTGCCTATCCATTCTTCCTTATCCCTCATAAAATCCACCAACCGAAAAAGGACATCTGGTATCGTTTCTTTCGCAAGCTGCTCCTGCGTTTTCCGCTCCACAAGCTCCCAACGGCAATCACGGAAACGCAGCGTGTATTCCTGATAAGGCGTGTCCCTGCCCGTCACATACAGCTTGGCGGTGTCAGACGCACGTTTCTCCTTTTCCAGAACAAAGGTAGCGTCCGCACTCCCCGTTAATCCTGTCGTCCCAGACACCTTGTTGAACACGTCGCTGTCATTCTGCTTTCGGATGTGGTGTACGACAATGACCGCCAGAGAGTGCCTGTCGGCAAAGTCTTTGATGAGGGAGATGTCCCCATAGTCGCTTGCATAGGCATTGTCTTTTGAAGCTGTACGGACTTTCTGCAAGGTATCAATGACAATGAGCCTGCTGTCTGGGTAATCTTTCAGATAATCTTCAAGCTGCACGATAAGACCGTCTGACAGCTTGCAGCTTGCCACGGCAAAGTGGAGCCGCCCGCTTGCTTCGTCCGTCAAACGAAATAACCTGTCCTGTATGCGGCAGAACGTGTCCTCAAGGCAGAGGTAAAGCACATCGCCCTCCATTGTCGGCATATCCCATAAAGGGATTCCCTGCGACACGCATAAGCATAGCTTCAGCATGAGCCAGCTCTTGCCTATCTTCTGTGAGCCGCAGAACAGCGACAAGCCTGTGGGGATAAGGCTGTCCACCACAAAGGACGGCTTCTCAAGCGGCTCATAAAGGAGCGTTTCGGCGTTGACTGTCTGTAACTTCTGCATGGCTTTCCTCCTTTCGGGCGGTGTCTTTGTTTTCGTTGCACATAGGCGTTGACCTCCTTAAAAATAGATTTACTCCCACGGAAAAAAGTGAGAGTATGTAATGCCGCCAATCCCACACAAATAAAAAACAGATTTCTTTTTCGGGCGGTGTCGGTCACGGTTGGAGATATTTCTTCAATTTCCGCCTTTACTTTCTCCTTTGCAATCGCAACAGATTTCTGTATTGCCGAAGCGGTGCAATGCTCCATAGCGGCGATTTGGTAAAAATTGAACTCATACTCGTAGTAGAGCAGGAAACGCCGCCTTTGTATCTCTGGAAGGCTCCCAACCGCCTTATAGAGCGTTTCATTCCGTTCTTCCTCAACCATGCGTTCATCAAGGCTCTTAGGCACACGCAACGCCCGTCTGTAAAGGGTTTCGTCCCATACCTCGTTAAACTCCCTGTGCCGCTCGTCCCATTAGAAAAGATTCCTGTTCCTGCGCTCCATCTGCCGAAACTCCATAAAGAACTGTTCCGACACTTCCAACTCGTGGGATTTGCCCTGCCCGTCCTTAAAGCTGATAAAATACCTTGTGCCGCTTTCCGTGGATTCCTCCCGAAGCGTGTATGCCTTAACCCTGTATGCCATCCTGTTGTCCTCCTGCAAAAAATGAGTGAGGGGATTTCCATCCCTCACCCAGTAGCCCGCAGGATGGCAGGCTGTTTTAGAAGCTATAAAATTTTCCGCAGCTTCTTCCGCAGATGGTCTAACCTCGCATAGATGGCACCAGTCGTCAAATGCACAAGCGGGGCAATCTCCTTTGTGGAATACCCCTGCATTTTCAGCAGGACGATTTTCAAGGTACGCCCGTCCACCGTGACTAATACTTGATAGAGATTTTCGCTCTCAATCTCTTCCAGTAACTCCGCAACCGTACCCACTTCCGCCTGCCGCTCCCTGCCTGCCATGTCCTCAAGATATTCCGCAACGTCATTCGTCCATCGGTAAAACCGCCTGTTGGAATTGAAGTCTGCCCTGTCCGCCATGCGTATCTGCTCAATGGTCGCTTCATCAACGCCGCACTCACGCAGCAGCTTTTCCTCCGCTTCTTTCCAGATACGCCATTTCCTGTCCTCCCGTCCGTGGTTGTATGCCATTCTTACTTCCTCCAATCAGAATTGATTGAGAGGGCAGAGAAAAGCCCCCTCATCTTCCCAAAGGAAAAAACAAGGGGGCTGAACGCCTTAAATTTTAATTTTCTATTATCTTTCTTAGTTTTATTAGGATTCTGGCTTTGCGTTTGTTTACAACGCTCTGGGTTATGCCCAACCTCGCCCCGACTTCACGCTCGGAAAGTCCGTCAAAAAAGATTGCCTGTATCAGCTCCTGTTCACTATCCGACAGCAAAGGCAGGGCGGCTTTCAGCCTGTCCACCATGACCGCATTGACAACGGTTTCTGCAATGTCCACCGCTTCATCAGTGATAAAGTCCAGAGGATTCCCCTCGCTGTCCGTAAATCCGTCGAGAGATAGCAGTCTATTCTTTGTATCTAATTTTTGCAGATAACGCCACCGTTCCTTGTCACGGTAGAAGTCTGTGTATTGCTCCCTCACGACTTCAAGCAGACAGCCTTGAATGGGGATAAACAGCTTGTCCATATAGGTCTGGTCGGATTCCCTGCAACGGCAGAACTCCGTGTAGGATAATTCCACATAGCCGCCACTTTCTCTGATATATACCTTTCTTGGTGCATATTTCACCATAAATACCTCCCATCTGAATTTTTGAAATGTAAAAAATCCAGATGGAGAGGCGGAGAACGACACCGCATATCAGAAACAGCCCTACGGCACTTTCCAACAAAAATCGACAAAAGAAAAACCGCAAAGGCTCTGTGACCTTTACGGTTATAGGAAATAGTAATTCTATTGTATGGAGATTGTACTTCTACTTTCAAGGTGAGAAGTACCGCTGCACTGGCAGAAATTTTTTTAACTGGTTTCCTGCCGTTCTCTGATATGCTATGTATTGATAAATTTTGCTTCGTATGAGCAGATAGATAACTGCCCGAAAAAAGGACATAAAAAAATCCCTCCAAATTTAAAAACAAATTCAGAGGGTAATTTAGGGTATAACAAAATAACCCACCCGAATATCGTTTTTTTTATTTGGTGAGTTTGTTCTTTCAAATACGAAACAAAAAGAGCCGATGATTCGTGAATTGTTCCACAATTTCATCGGCTCTGCGTCTTAAGCGTCTGGCTCTTTGATGACAGTTATCTTCAAGTTGTCAACTTTAATCAATCTTTCTTGTCTGCATTTTGGACAATAAAGGGGATAATTCTCCAAAACAGTGTCCTTCCTAATTTTATTACGGGTTTTGCTCCCACAAACAGGACACAATATCCATTCGCATTTCATCATAATTAGTCTCTAATCCTTTCAAATCTCATTTTATATGACTTTTGCAAGCTGTTAAGCTAACTTGTGGAACATATGCCGAACCTTATCTATACGGCTATTCGGGCGGCGGGGTTGGCAAATAAATTTACCAATAGCTGGCTGGTATCCTTTTAACTCTGTCAAGCAGACTCCCTGCCCATTTGTGAAATAAGTTAAATCGTTCCTGTATTCTTGAATACATCTAGCAGGGATTTCTCCTTTCAGAATGACCTCGTCATTCTTTATCTGAGTACTTACAATATCTGCACAATACCTTGGAGCATCATGATACGCCCGTGAGAGATATTCCTGCGGTGCATAAATTTCAAAGTGGAGATATGGCTCTAATAGTTCTGTCCCTGCTTTTTTTAAAGCCTGCTCCAATACGATAGGGGAAAGCAGCCGAAAGTCTGCGGGGGTACTTACAGGACTATAATACAATCCATATTCAAAACAGATTTTACAGTCTGTCACTTTCCATCCATACAGCCCCTGCTCGCAGCCATAAAGAACCCCCTCCATAACCGCATTTTGGAACGATTGATTTAAATATCCAAGTGAAACTCTGCTTTCATACTGCACTCCGCTTCCAATAGGGAGCGGCTCTATGGACAACCCGACAGAAGCCCAGAAAGGATTTGGCGGGACTTCTATGTGGATGGTATATTCTGCTTTTCTAAGCGGTCTTTCCATATATATAACAGTAGGCTCTTTTATTTCTGCCTCCACATGATATTTTTCCTCAAGGATGGCACAAATGACTTCCATCTGCACATTCCCCAAAAAAGAAAGTATAATCTCATGCGTTGTAGTATCCACATAATATTTTAAAAGAGGGTCGCCATCTGAAATTTCTGTAAGTGCCCCAAGCAATATTTCCCGCTGTTCAGATTTCTTTACTGCAATCGTTGTTTGGAGCATAGGGAGAGGATTTTCAATAAATTTTCTCTGCGGCAACAGTATTTCGTTCCCCAAAATACTGTTTAGCTGCAAAACATCATTTGGTAAAATTACAATATCACCAGAGCAGGCTGTATCGGATGAATATAATTCACCGTTTGTCGGAACACACATCTCTGTGATTTTTATTTTCTCTTTTTCAGATATTCTAATAACATCCCTCAAATGCAATGTTCCGCTATATATACGCACATAAACAAAACGCCGCCTTTTCTCTGAATATTCAATCTTAAAAACCTGCCCGCATAGTTCAGATTGACCTTCAGGCGTTGATGAATAAAATTTACTGGCAATTACTTCTATAAGCTGCCGAATCCCCAGATTGTTTTTAGCGCTTCCGTGATAAACGGGAAATAACGTTCCGTTTTGGAATCTCCTGTTTTCTTCCTGTTCCAGTTCTGACATTTTAAACGGTTTCCCTGACATATATTTCTCTAATAGTTCATCGTTTCCCATAATTACCGCATCCCACTGTTCCATATCGTCATTGTCCGTTACATTTATATGGGGATGCTGCCCAACCTTTTGCTTCACTATAATTTCCGAAGAAAGCTTTGCTTTCATTTCCCGATATACCATTGGCAAATCAATCCCCTCTTGGTCAATTTTATTGATGAAAAAAATTGTCGGAATCTTCATTATCTGTAGTGCATGAAACAGTATACGGGTCTGTGCCTGTATGCCATCCTTTGCAGAAACTAATAATACTGCTCCGTCTAATACGGATAAAGAACGGTATACTTCCGCCAAAAAATCCATATGGCCTGGCGTATCTATAATGTTGACTTTTACATCCTCCCACTGAAAAGATGTCACTGCTGTCTGGATAGTGATTCCCCTTTGACGCTCCAAATTCATTGTATCTGTCCTTGTTGTGCCTTCATCTACGCTCCCTAGTTCTGCAATTGCACCACTGGTATACAATAAACTTTCCGTTAATGTTGTCTTTCCTGCGTCAACGTGAGCCAGAATGCCTAAGTTAATTATTTTCATGTGATTTTCCTCCTATCAACACCCAAAAAAGGGCATAAAAATACCCAGTGATAAATACTCCTATCACTGGGTAAATAACTCCAATAGCCCCAAAACACTTATATGTTTTCGGGCATATAAAATTACATGATAAAAGTATTCTTAAACTGGGTACAAAAAACTAAGCCCCATATTAAAAGTGAAACGGGACTGCTACTTTTTGTTCCCACTATCAAATTGACAGTTTATTTAAGAATACCTTGCCGCATATTTATTAACTCCTTGTATAATACTGAATCTAATTATATTCCTTAACCCTTTATTTGTCAAGCTGACAAACTAAAGCAGAAAAAGCGGCAGGATTTCCCCCTGCCACTAATCATCTGTTTATGCAAAAATAATTTCCTTTTCCACAATCTCCCTCGCACAAGCCCTTATGTTATTGAGGCATCCTGTCCATTCTAAGGCGTTTTCTGCCTTTAGCTGTTCCGTTATGCCCTGTGCCTGTTTCATACCCTCTATGAGCCTTTCAAAGCGTTCCTGTGCCTGTCTGTTGATGTCGGCAAGGTAGGCGTTTAGCCTGCCGCTTGTAAGAAGATTGGTGTATGTAACTTTACGGTACTGTTTTAGATAATCTAAATGCCGTTGCCCCCAGATGCCTATTGCCTGTTCTTCTTCGGCGGGTACAGTTAAGCACGGTATCAAATAATCCCCTTGCCTTTCGTATTTGCCGCCCAGTTCCTCAAATAATGATTTTGCCATTGTCTGTTACCTCCACATTCTTTTTTATTTTGAATGTCCGCAAAATCCGTCCTACATCGCTGGGCCGCCATGGGCAATCGAGATCATGCAAGGCGATGAGCCTGTCCTGCACATTGGTGCCGGCGCCCATTTTTGCGGTGCTGCCCATGAGGATACGCACCTCGCCGCCGCGCACCTTGGCAAACAGCTCCTTTTTCTTTTGCTCGGTGTTGGCGGTGTGGATATAAGCGATCTCGTTTTCCGGAATGCCCATCTCAAGCAGCTTCTGCCGCAGATCGTCATACACATTGAAGCTGCCGTCCGCCTTGGGAGTAGACAGGTCGCAGAAAACCAGCTGCGTGCTGCGCTGTGCGGTACTCTCTGCCCATATCCGATAGACATTCCGGGCGCATACGGAAACCTTGCTGTTTTCATCGTCCGGTGCCAGAGAACTTAGCAGCCGCATATCCAACGCCAGCTTGCGTCCGTCGTTGGTGATGCGCAGCATATTGTCGGTGCTGGGATCGACCACACGGGCGCGGACGCGCTCGGCACGCTCCGCCAGTCCTGCCACAGCTTTCTTTTGCAGCTCGCTGGGGTGGATGACCTCGGTGTGGAAGTTGGCCTTTGGGACGGGCAGCTTCAGCATATCCGCCGTTTGCACATCCGCCACCATTTTGAAGGTCGCCATCAACTCCGGCAGATTGAAGAATTTTGCAAAACGGGTTTTCGGGCGATAGCCGCTGCCCTCGGGGTCGAGTTTGTCAAGATACTTTTTGTGGATTTTCTAAATTAAACGATTTGTCCGTAAAGAAATCGCCCAAAACCTCGTGCTTGCAGATGTCTTGAAACACCGTATTCAAAGGCTTTTTGGCACTTTCAGACTGCTTTACATTTACGATGAATGTTGTCTTTCCAATGCGTTGTGAATAAGAATGTTTCTGTTCTTTCATATAGTCCGTTCCTCTCTTTCATAAAATTTTGATTGATGGGTATTCACATTAGAACACCCATCAACCGCAGATTTTCAATATATCAACAAGTCATTAAGTCGTGAGTATAATGGAAAAGGTTATCTTTCCATACCACGCTTGTTTCTTCGAGCCTTGATACGCTCCTGTCGTTCTTTTTCCCTTGCTTCTTTTTCGGCTCGTTCCTGCGCTTCCTTAAAAGAAAAAAGTTGCTTCACTTTTTCGGTAAAAAGTTTAGCAACTTCGGGGAAATGCTCCAACGCTTGAAGAAAAGGTCTGCACTTTTCTTTCAGTTCGTTGTATTTAGTTTTCATTCTTTCGAGTGCGTTTGCACAGTCAAAATATTTCTGTCGGTAATAGTTGGCACTCTGTTCTAATTCGCTAATTTCCGCACGACTTGTAATGCCCTCTTTGGCAAGGGCAGTAAGCTCAGAATAATCCTCTTTGGAGATTGCCATTTTACCTGTGATTGTTTTCTGCCCCATACTGTCAATCTCGTTTAAGGTTTTGGAGATATGACGGGCAGGCTCATACTTAACCTGTTCCTTTTGAATACGCTTCTGCAACTTCTCCAATCGCTCTTTGTCCTGTTGGATTTGATATTGCAGGGAAGTCAAATGCTCGGCTGTACTTCCGTATTCGCCACGCTGAAAGCCTTTGAACCCTTGCTCCGTCATATAGTTAAACAATTCATCTTGCAGTATGCTGTACGAAGCACGAAACATCGGCTTGCCGTTCTTTTTTAACAACGGATTTCCTTTTTCATCGGTCATCGGAATATCCGATTTCCATTTTTTTGAATGGCTAATCTGATTGACTACTTCCTTGACCGTTCCACGCAGTTTTTCGTCTTTGCAACGCTTGCTCCACAGGATTTCTTTCTCCACCACTGGCAAAACCATAGCGTGAAGATGATAATGGTAAACCTCTTTTCCCAGTTCCTCGGTTGCGGCTACATTGATTTCATCAGCGTGCATTACTGCCGATATTACATTTTCAGCACCGAATTTTTCTTCGATGAAATGGAACGCTTCTTCATAAAACTGCTTTGCGTATTCGTAGCCGCCGTTACGCTCGAAGTACATCGTGTTCACATCAATCACAATTTCATTGAAGATCGTTGCGTCTTTCCTCAACCCTCGAAGCGACACCTGACCGTCTGTTTCCATCTGCTTTAACTGTTCCATATAGGTCGGGGCAGTCGGCTTTTTGAAATGCACATTAAATGGTATGCGTTCCTCAATGACATTCATATTTTCATAGGTTTCATTTTTGCGCTCGTTGTGTCTTTCTGCTTTGCTGACATCGGAAGCGGTGTACTTTTTAACCCTTGCACAACTCATATCCGCTTTGTTGTTTTTAGCCATTTTCGTTCTCCTTTCTCGGCAGGGCGAAGCCGTTACACAACATTCTTTGAATGTGTGTAACCC
>OKUA01001917.1_pt1 | contig 9757 bp, 8 predicted proteins | sample 1606501 | NCBI WGS metagenome assembly OKUA01 (sample SAMEA3879608, study PRJEB24766) | human gut metagenome | biome: human-associated habitat; feature: feces | place: USA | collected 1985/1987
ATGACCAGTCCGAATACTGCCAGAAGCAGCACAAGGATCAGTAAGACCGTGTCTGTTTTCGTTTCTTTCTTTCGCTCCCGGATCATAGAGATCTGCTCCTGACGTCCCATGCCTTGGTTAAAGCATATGCCAGATCCGGGTATTCTATGAAATAAATCATAAGTTTCTGTACCTGCCGCCAATCACATTCTATGGCTACGACAACCGAGTTCGAGTGAAATATACTGCAAAACGGAACGTGCAGATTACAGGAATGATTTTTCAAACAAGCTCCAGAGCATGCCTCCAAAAGGCTTTCTTCAAGATGTACGCTGCAATTTGCGGTATATTACAGTGCTCTCACATACTCCTTAAACATCTGGCCTCTCTGCTCATAATTGTCAAACTGACCCCAGCTTGCGCATGCAGGAGATAAAAGGACCGCGTCCCCGGCGTTTGCCTTATCCGCACACACCTGCACAGCTTCTTTCAGATCCTCACAGAGAATAACATCATGAAAGCCATTCTTCTCAGCCGCAGCCTTAATTTTCTCTTTCGTCTGACCAATAAGTACCAGATACCTTACTTTGCCGTCAAATGCCTGGATCCACTCATCATATCTGGATTCCTTATCATATCCGCCGCCGATCAGAAGAGTCGGACGGTTCATTGCCTGGATTCCCTTAATAGCCGCATCCGGGTTGGTTCCCTTTGAATCGTTGTAATATGCTACACCGTTTTTCTCAGTTACATACTCAACTCTGTGCTCCACGGCTGTAAACTCACAGATACTCCTACGGATGCTATCCATATCAACACCTGCGTAGTAAGCCATGGCCACTGCTGCCATTACATTCTCAAAATTATGCTTTCCAAGGAGATTAAGCTCGTTTACATCAATTACCTCATCGCGTACACCGTCGTGTGCGTATATGATGATGTCTCCGTCCAGATAAAAGCCCTCTGAAAGCTCAGACCTACTGCTGAAAAATATAACCTTAGCAGGGCACTCTGCTGCAAAATCTCTAAGCACCTCGTCCTCGTAATTTAACACGCAGTAATCATCTGCTGTCTGATTTTTTGTGATATCCTCCTTTGCCCTGATGTAATTTTCCATAGTATGGTGTCGATTCAGGTGATCGGGTGTGATATTTAAAATTGCGCTTACATGTGGCTTAAAGGTATCTATTGTCTCGAGCTGGAAGCTTGAAATCTCTGCAACCGTTACTGTCTCACCGGTGCTTCCTGTGACCATTGATGTATAAGGGATTCCGATATTTCCTACCACTCTCACATCCTTAAAGTAATTCTTCATTATCTCACCTGTCAGAGCTGTAGTGGTCGTCTTTCCGTTGGTTCCTGTGATAGCGATGATCTCACCTGCCCCAAATGTGTATGCAAGCTCTATCTCACCCCATATTTTAACGCCCCTGTCACGTAAGGAATTGACCATAGGAATGTCTGTTGGTACTCCCGGACTTAGCACAGCCACATCAAACTCATCAATCTGTTCATCTGTCAGGTCGCCTAAAATAAGCGGCACCTCCTTAAGCTTTGGTGCTTTCTCATAAAGTGTTTTTGAATCCAGTTCTTTATTTCCATCAAACAATACTGTATCGATGCCATTTGCGCACAAAAGCTCTGTCGCTGCAATGCCACTCTTTCCTGTTCCGACAACAAGTACCTTTTTTCCTTGTAAGCTCATTTTTATTCCTCCATCTTTTATTGCAGCCATCCGTATGGATATGTTTAACAAATCAAATTGTCCAAACGACTGCCTTAATCATTAAATTATAGTATACGTTATTTAGTTCTATTTCGCAAGAGCCCGTAAATCAGTTACACACTCCTATCTCCTGTGCATACGGTATGATTTCCCTAAATATTTCAGCTGCAACCGGTGCAGCGATTGTTCCGCCATAGTACGCACCGCCCTTTGGATTATTTATTTTCACAAGCACCATAAGTGCCGGATCATCCACCGGATAAAACCCAAGGAACGAGGCTATATATACATTGTCACTTCTCGGAAGTGTCTGCGATGTAGCAGTCTTTCCTCCTATCGCATAACCTTCAACCTTTGCATTTTTTCCTGAGCCCTCTGCTACCACGCCCTCCAAAAGCTTTCGCAGTGTATCAGAGGTCTCTTCACTGCATATACCTGACGTCTGTTCAAAGGACAGCACCTCTTTTACCGTACCTTCTGTGTCATGAATCTCCTTACCTATATGAGGAGTAATTCTGTTACCACCATTTATAAGCGATGATACTGTTGTCATAAGTTCGATAGGTGTGAGCTGGAATGACTGTCCAAATGAAATTGTTGCAAGCTCCACCTGGCCTATCTTATCCGGCTGATGCATTATGGTGGCGGCCTCTCCCGGCAAATCAATACCTGTCTTATCAAGCAGACCAAACCTCATGAAATCAGCATAATACCTCTCACTGCCTATTCTAAGGCCTAAATCAATAAAGACCGGATTGCATGAATTCTGTATTCCCTGTACAAAGGTCTCACTTCCATGTCCTGTTCTCTTATGGCAGTGTATGCGTCTGTCCTCCACAGTAATATATCCCGGGCAGTAAAAGCTGTCATCAAGGCTCACCACATCCTCCTCCAGTGCGATTCCTGCCGTAATTATCTTGAATACGGAACCGGGCTCATATGTATCACTTACACAGCCGTTTCTCCAGGCTTCATCATGGTTTTCACATGAAAAAGGATCATTCAAATTATATTCCGGGTAGTCGGTCATGGCATATATTTCTCCATTTTTAGGGTTTAAGACAATTATACTCACACTGTCTGCCAGATTTTGTGCATATGCCATCATTGCATTTTTCTCACATACTCTTTGTATATTTATGTCGAGTGTAGTGACAAGTGTGTCTCCTTTTTGTGGAGCTTCTCTTCTCTCCTTGTAGCCCTTCACCTCCACACCTCTGCCATCACATACAGTGTATATCCGCCCGGGTGTGCCACGCAGAATTTCATCATATGTGGTCTCAAGCCCAACAACACCCTGACCATCTGCTCCTGCAAAGCCTATAACCTTTGAAAACAACTCATTAAGCGGATAGTACCTGACACTTGACTCGTCAACCTTTACCCCTGCCAAGCCATATGATAGTATTTTATCGCCTGTTTTTTTAGAAACATTGTTCTTTATTTTTTCAATGGATGTAACCTTATCCACCTTACTGCGGATAGTCTTTTCGTCAATCGAAAGCTCACTGCTTAAAACAGAGATGACTGCTTCCTTGTCGGTTATCTGATTGTGTATAACGCTTATGTTATATGCAGTTTCATTTGTCGCTATTATCCTTTCATTTCTATCCACTATATCTCCGCGTATTCCTGCAATATCACGCTCTCTTTCCTGAAGCGCACTTGCCTTTTTACTGTAATAATCGCCTTTTACTATCATGAGATAAAACAGCCTGAAACACAAGGCGATAAGAACAGCTGTCAGTATACTGCAAAATACGCATATTTTTCTTCTGTAGCGCGTATTGTTAAGTATCATAAACAAAAATGCCTCAATATTTTTACACTAATATATGCAAAAAATATTGAGGCTATTCTCTATTCGCCCTGCTCACCCTCCTGGGTGACCTTTTCTCCTGTCGGAGGATTTGTGCCTGTTATCGTAAGGTCAGCATTTACACCGGTCTGTTCCTCATCAGGGTATATATTCATATACGGAAGTACTTCCTTTAATATCTCTCTGGTCAGGTTCTGTGCATAGTTACTGTGAGGCTGATCCTGTACATTCGGCTGGTCGATTACAGTGTAAATAACAAGCTGCGGATCCTGCGCAGGCACACAGCCTATAAATGATACAAGGTAGCTGCCCCTCTTTCTAAGGTGCGTTGTCTCATCATACATCTGTGCTGTTCCTGTCTTGCCTCCCATTGAGTATCCGTCAACCTTTGCCACCTTACCGGTTCCGTTTGCAACTACGTTCTGCAGGTAGTTTTTAAGTGTCGCACTTGTATTCTCTGACACTGTCTTTTTTAGCAGTGTAGGCTCAATTGTCTTTACTGTATTGCCGTTGTCATCTGCGATTTTCTTTACTACGTGCGGCTGATAATAATTTCCGCCATTCACCAGTGAAGAAAATGCACTGACCATCTCTATCATGGTACAGTTATAGTTCTGTCCGAATACGTTTGTCGCTAAATCGACAGGCTTTATATTGTCGAGTGTATACATGAGCGTTGATGTATTTGCCTCACCCGGCAGATCAACACCTGTCTTTTGACCAAAGCCAAATACACTCTGATAATACAGAAAATTTTCTGCACCAATCTTATATGACATCTGCATGAGTGCATCATTACATGAATCCATGAGTGCCTTTTCAAGTGTCTCTATGCCATGTCCGCTACGGTTGACGCATGATACCTTTTCACTGCCAAACATCTCGTATCCATCACATAAAAATGTCATATCAGTAGTGAGCGTGCCTGTATCCAATCCACATGCCACAGTAAAAGGCTTCTGTACAGACCCCGGCTCATATGTATGTGTAACACAGAAGTTCTGCCACAGCTTATTTAGTGCATCCATCTCCTGAGTACTGTCCTTTTTAAATGCCGCAAGCTGTTCCTCGCTGTAATATGCACTCATATCCCTTGGATTGTTCAAATCAAAATTCGGATAATTCGCCATGGCCAGTATCTCACCATTTTTAGGATTTTCTATAACGACTGCAATATTTTCTGCACCAAGTCCTTCTCTTGCATTATTTGCATAAGTATCTGAGAACAGTTTTATCTTATCCTCAACAATCGACTGGATATTTGCGTCTATAGTTGTGTACAGGGTATTTCCGTTTTGTGCAGCAATTACTGTCTTCTGGAAATCATTATCTGCATTCAGATAGCCGTACTCCCTGCCATTTACACCATTTAAGGTGTCATTGTAATAGTTTTCGAGTCCGGTTGTACCTACATTTCCGGCGGAGGTAAAGCCGATAACTGAGCTTGCCAGTGTTTTAAACGGATAATTTCTCTGATACTCTGTCTCAAACCACACACCCTTGATGTTTGGGTTCTTCAGATTGCCCTTTTCGTCTGTTGCATCCTGCAGCTGTACAAATGGCTGAATTGCATCATATGACAGCTTTTTTAACAGTACAATATATTTGTTATCCTTGCTGTTATTTGCATAATCCTCAAGTGTTGCCCTGTCTAAATCCGGAAAGCACTGTGTCAGTGCATCTATCGTCGGAGTTATATACTCTTTCTTGCTGGTCATAACCGAGCAATCAAGTACAACATTATAAACAGCCACACTCGTAGCAAGCACTGTGCCGTTTGAATCTACAATATTTCCTCTCTGAAACGGTATTGTTTTGCTGTCATATGACTGTAATGATAGTACCTTTTTAGTATATGCGTCTCCGCTTGTATATTCAATAAACATCAGCCTGCCAATGAGTCCAAGCATGGCTACAACTATTAACATAAACAACGCAAACAGCTTTGTTTTCATTTTGCGTCCGATTTTTCTTACCGGTCTTTTTCTTGTCCTGGCTGCCAATATGATTCCTCCAATTTATTCAGGGATATCACTGTACTGATCCATATAGTTGTTCTTATCAACTGAGTAATAAACTATTTGATCCTGTGAAGCATATTTCATGCCAAGTCTGTTGATAGCTGCATCCTTGATTGCATTTAAATCGACAGATGTAGTAATCTGCTTGTATCTGGCATCATTGTCAGCCTTCATATCATTTATCTGGCTCTCAAGTGCTGCAACCTCCTTCATCTGCTGTGTCACATTTGACCTTATCTGAATAAGTGAAACAGATACAAGGGCTGAAGCTGCCACACATGCTGTAAGAAAGGCTACAAATGCCCTGTTCATTGAGAGTGCTCTCTCCTGATTTCTTCTTGCAGATGCTCTTCTGTTTTTCTTTCTTCTTATTTCCTCAAGCTCTCTTGTCGATTTCTGTGGTCTTCTGACCGGTGCTGCCTCGTCAAGCTCTCTTACGGCATTCCCATTTATATAATAAGTAGTTTTATTCATTTAGCTGCTCCTTTTGCTGTCATTCTACAATTCATTCTTTTCAAACACACGAAGCTTTGCACTCTTCGAGCGTGAATTCTCTTCAAGTTCCTTTTCTGACGGAAGGATAGGTTTTCTTGTGATAACCGTCCCCTTCGATTTATTACCGCATACACATACCGGAAAACTCGGTGGACATGTACATGGATTTTCGTTTTTTTTGAAATTGGATTTTACTATTCTGTCCTCAAGCGAGTGGAATGTGATTATACATATCCTGCCGCCCGGATTAAGTAAATCTATCATGTCATCCAGGTTGTCCCTTAGCACATCAAGCTCATGATTCAGCTCAATTCTGATAGCCTGATATGTTCTCTTCGATGGGTGCCCACCGGTAGCTCTGACCTTTTGTCTTGCTGCTACAATGTGCTTTGCAATATTCTTTGCAAACTTGTCCTCACCGTAATCCCTGATGATACGGTACAGATCATTTTCGCTGTAGGTATTTACTATATCCCTTGCAGTAAGGGCATTCCTGTCATCCATACGCATATCAAGCGGTGCATCCTCACTCCTGTAGGTAAAGCCCCTCTTTGGTGTATCAAGCTGGAAGGATGACACTCCCAGATCCAGCATAATACCATCCACCTTTTCAATTCCGAGTGAATGAAGCACATTCTTCATATCAGAATAATTGCTTCTGACTATCGTTACCCTGTCTCCAAACTCCGCAAGTCTCTCTCCTGCCGCCTTTATGGCATCTGCATCCTGATCTATGCCTATCAGCCTGCCCTTGTCCGAAAGTCTCTTTGCTATCTCATATGAGTGCCCGGCTCCTCCGAGAGTACCATCCACATATATCCCGTCAGGACGGATGTTTAAATTTTCAATTGTCTCGTCCCTTAAGACTGAATAATGCTTAAATTCCATGTGGTCTCTCCATTTAAAATCAAATTCCTATGCCAAGCTCTGCCATATGATCTGCTATCTCATCCATATCGTCAAAATCAGAGTTTTCAAGGTATCTGTCCTTGCTCCAGATTTCTACTCTGCTGTATACTCCGACAGATACAACTTCCTTATCTATACCTGCGTATTCTCTTAAGTTCGCCGGTAAGAGGATTCTGCCCTGCTTGTCCACCTCACAGGTGGCTGCTCCTGCAAAAAAGAATCTCATAAATTTTCTTGCTTCTCTTGATGTGAGTGGTTTGTCGCGAAGATTTTCCTCAATGCGATGCCATTCTTCGTTGGAATAGACGAACAGACAGCCATCTAAGCCCTTGGTAACTACAAACTCATTACCAAGCTGTTCACGGAACTTCGCCGGGACAATCATACGGCCCTTGGCGTCTATTGAATGATTATATTCGCCCATGAACATGGCATCCATCCTCCTTTTCCTCATTTTGAAGTTTTACACCACTTCACTCCACTTATATGGTATTTCGCTCCACTTTCCACCACTTGTTTACAATATTACACCTAACAGCCCACAAAATCAAGGCTTTAAGCTAAATTCCCATAAAAAAGCAACAAAAAAGACGCTCAGTCTTTTCGTGGACTTTGCGTCTTTTTTATAAAATACATATGAAATTTACTCTTTAGTGGTGGATTGTGGTGGAGTGTCCACCATTTTGCCCATTTTCATCTGCTTATATCTGACAATTCCTATCCATATGGCTGATACTGCCACCAAAGTGGCGGCAAGTGCCATAGACACCGGATAATTGATATGCGGGATGAGAAGCTGGTCTGTACGCAGGCTTTCTATCCAGAATCTTCCTATACCATAGCCTAGTAAATATAGAAGAAACACCTCTCCGTCAAACTTTCTGTGCTTAAAATAAAGCATCAACAAAATAAATAAGCACAGGTTCCAAAAGGATTCATACAAAAATGTAGGATGCACCGAGATATACTCCACTCCGTCTATCACAGTTGTATGTGACATAAGCTTTTCAGTCAGATCCGATGTCCTGACAGCTGATACCGGAAGCTGCATGGCAAAAAGTCCGTCATAATAATCGCCAAATGCCTCCCTGTTGCAAAAGTTTCCCCATCGGCCAATCGCCTGTCCCAGTATCAGTCCAAGCCCCGCCGTATCACACAACAGTGGAAACGACAGCTTTCTGACCTTTGCAAAAACGAATGTGGTGATAATTGCTGCTATCACTCCTCCGTAAATTGCCAGTCCTCCCTGCCTGATATTGAATATGCTAAGCAGGTCATCCTTGTACAAATCCCACCTGAATACCACATAGTATATTCTTGCGCCTATCACCGAGCATATGATTGCCACAAGTGCCAGATCAAAGTATGTATCAGGATTTTGTCCTGATTTTTTAGCCACATAGCAGGCCACGCCCAGCCCCGCAAGCATACCACATGCTATTATTATGCCATACATCGCAATACCAAAGCTTCCTATTGATATGCTCTTTATCACATGCTGCAGATATATATGAAGATGTGGGAAATTTATATTATAATCCATATTTTTCCTTTCCTGACTGTAATTGCTGTCTGTCACACCATAATATATACAGCAGCAATCACAAATTACGAAAATATATGTACCCGGAGCACCATAAACCTGATACTCCGGGCAACTGTCATTATGCGCTTCTTAGTCTACGCCTGACACTCAAAGCTTGCACACTCTGTACTGCACTTGTTTGGTGTACAGTTTTTCTTGATGCCAATCTGATTGGCCATGCAGCTATTGTGATCATTGTACTTACACTTTGCCGCATCACAGTGCACATCTGTCTCCTTGTGAATAGCTAACTCTGCAGATACCTCACAGTCACAGGCCTTATTTGAAAAGCTGCCACACTGTGTATCGCAGGCTTTCTTCGCCTTAGTTCCTTTCACATCGATTTCTCTGAGCTTACAGCAGTTATCTGCATTATACGCACATTTTTCAACATTACAATCAAGTCTTGTCATACTTTTGCCTCCTTTGCTTATGCATAGGCTAGTATGTCCTGATTGATTTTTTTTATGCTTTTTAATTGATTATCTGTGTTTTTCCTCTTCCGGAAGCTCCACTCTGATTTCCTTTGTACGGATTTCCTTGCAAATCTGGTCGATGAAATCTGAAAGTGGCTTAACACCCTCATTTCCTTCAAAACGGCTTCTTACAGATACTGTGCCGTCTGCCTCCTCGTCAGCTCCGACAACAAGCATATATGGAAGCTTATCCATACGAGCCTCTCTGATCTTGTATCCGATCTTCTCAGCTCTGTTGTCAACTGTCACATCGACATCATTGCGCTTAAGCTCATCTGCTACCTTTTTAGCATAATCAGCATACTTCTCTGAGATAGGAAGCACTCTAACCTGCTCAGGGCAGAGCCATGTAGGGAACTTGCCTGCGTAGTGCTCGATAAGCCATGCAAGTGTACGCTCATAGCAGCCGAGCGATGTACGGTGGATGATGTATGGACGGATTTTATCGCCGTTTTGATCAATATAGTACAGATCAAAATTCTCAGCAATAGCACAGTCGAGCTGTATTGTTACCATAGTATCCTCTTTACCGTATACGTTCTTGGCCTGGATATCAATCTTTGGTCCGTAGAATGCTCCGTCTCCTTCATTTACTACATAGTCAAGACCAAGATCATTCAGTGCGCCGCGAAGACCTTCTGTTGCAAGTTCCCAATCTTCGTCACTTCCCATGCTGTCATCTGGACGAGTAGAAAGTTCTACATGATACTTAAATCCAAATAAATTGTAAACCTGATCAATCAATCC